>ENA-OSEO01002526-OSEO01002526.1-sediment-metagenome-genome-assembly--contig:-NODE-2526-length-25326-cov-7.935799_pt1 | contig 25326 bp, 13 predicted proteins | sample MGYA00237883_ERZ534232 | MGnify/ENA metagenome assembly ERZ534232
CTCATCCTCCGGAGAAGCGATTATGAGCTGCTCCCGGTACGCCGCGACGGCCGCGTAGCCGGCCCGGGAGGATTTTTCATGGGCCGGATAGCCATAGGCGGTCTTCTCGAACTGGACGGCGGCGGCGCCGAACGACCGGTTTTCAAGGAGCAGATCCGCCAGTTGGTAGTTGATGACGGGGGATGCGGAGTCGGCGGGGAACGAGGTCAGGAACGCTTTGTACCAATGCAGGGCCTCTTCGAAATTGGCCTCCCTGCCTTCGGCCTGTTTCGGATCCTGGTAGCAGGCATGATAGTGGTTCGCGAGATCCGTCAGGTTGGTCTTCACCAGACCCAGGACGTCCGGACGGTCGGCCGGGTTGAAATATTTCCAGTATTCGGCTGTAAGGCCGTAGGTCCTGGCGAATGTCTTTTTGGAGTCCAGGACCAGGCTGGGAAATCCTCCAGCGGCCTGGATCTCGATGACCCTCATCTGGAAGTACGGCGCCATCCTGTGGAACGGGTTCCGGTCCGCGAAGGCATCATAGGCCGCGGCGGCATCGGCGTAGCGGCGCTTGTCGAAGTAAAATTCGCCGAGGTTGCCGTATATCTTGTCCTCATAGCCGCGCGTCCCGTGCTTCGAGAAATATCCCACCGCGGAATCGGCCCCGCCGAGGTTGGAAAAGCTCAGACTGATCACCCGGAAGGCGTCATCGGTCCGTTTCCTTTCCTGCTCGTCTTCGGTCTGTTCGAAGTCGTACCCCGCCGCCACCTTGTGATCCATCAGCGCAATGAATCTGTCCATGGCGTCTTCGTAAAGCTCCTGTTTATAGAACGTCCAGCCCAGTTTATACATCGCAAGTTCGTAGAAAGAAGAAGCCGCACCGGTATTGACGATACTCGAATAGGCATCCTCGGCTTCCAGGTAGCGCCGGTGCGTGAAGAAGTATTCAGCACGCCGGAACTGCACTTCATCGATATATCGAGACCGGGGAAAGTCGCGGACCATACGTTCCATGACCGCCATGGCCTCCTCGATCTGTCCCAGTTCCTCATACGCGCGGGACATCTGATACAGTACCTGGTCGTTGCGCTCATACAGGGGGTAATCGTTCAACAATTTCGTGTAAAGTTCAATGGCCTCGCGGGCACCTGCTCTATCGAGATCATCAGCGCCTTCGACAGGCCCCTCCGCTGCCGCCGAAATACCGGCCACGTGCTGCTCTCGGGTCGTGCGCTTTTCAAAGTCGGCATCGGACTCGTCGTGAGCCGGAATATGCGCCAGTGCCTGTTCCGACGGCGCACCGGTCACTAAAGGGTCTTTTGGACGAACCGAGGGTTCCGGGGCAGGCAGAAGCGGTTTCGTTACCTGCCTGACAGCCTCGACACCCTCGGTAAGGGTACCGTATTCTTTTTCGATTTTCAGGTCGGCCAGACGGCGAATGGCCTCGGGCGTCAAGGGGGAATCCGGTGTCTCTTCCAAAAAACGCCGATAACTCAGCATCGCTTTGTCAAGCCCGCCTTCAATCTTCTCTTCCTTGATCTCAATCTGCATATGACGCAGCTTGGCAATGGTATCTTTGTCGCTGACGGAATGACACGCGACCAGTATCATTGGAACCGCAAATATGAAAAGTCGGATACGATTCATTGACCCTCTCTCTCCTGGTTCTGGATCCTGGTGGCACGGTCATAGCTCTCCGCCATTGCGAAACGCGCCTTGACCTGGAACTCGGCAAGCCGCTCGCGACGCTTGGTGAGCTCATTCACGGCCATGGTTTCAAGCATATTTCCCTGACGTGCAATTAGTTCCCCCACCTTTTCCCTGGCCTCCCGGATCAGGAACCGCTGGCGGCGGATCACGTCGTCGTAGCCTTCATAGCTTTGGGTGGCGGCCTGACGGGTCCGCACAAAGGCTGTGTACTGTCTTTTCAACTGATCCACTTCGTGATTCAGATCGCAAAGATGCTCGTGTGCTTCGGTGAACCGTCGGTCATAATCCGTATAGATGTTCCAGTGCAGCACCCCCCGCAAACGGTTGATCCGGGCCTCAATCCCGCTGGGTAACGCTGTGCCTCCGGCAGCCAACCTTTTTTCCAGAAGTCCAATTTGTTCACTGAAGATCCGTTCCTTCGAAGTTGCCAGGTAATCCGGCCTCGGAACCACCAGCATGTTTTTCAGGCGTTGTTCGATACGGTCACGCTGCTCCAAGCGCAGACGCATCTGTGAGTCGAGCCGCCGGAACTCCCGGTCAATGGCGGGAAGCAGCGGCTGGTAATACGCCCGGCGGTGCTCGATGATCTCCTCGTAAGCGTCCAAACCTCCTTCCCAGGACTCCATCTTCTTACGCAATTGCTCCAGGTCAAGATAGTTCTTCAGAGATTCCTGGAAATCGTGGGAGGCCATTAATTCAAGCAGGTAATAAGTCTCTGGGGTTTGCGGAAGTTTACGCAGCTTGACGACCCAGTTGGCATCCTGTTTCAGTTCTTCACGAACCAGAGCCCGGAGAAAATGACCTTCGCGGATGCTCTTGATGGATTCTTCGAGTTTGTCAAGTTCCGTGCCGAAATTCTCCAGCGCCCTGCCATACATCACTGCAGCTCTGCTGTGAACATTCAGCTTGCCATAAGCATAGGGAGCGGCCAGCATGCCTTCCTGCACCGAGGCGTCCGTAACCTCCCTCATCGCCAGAATGCTCCAGGGCACCATTGCCCTTTCAAAGCGCCCCTGGAAGGCATCCGCCCATCCAGAGCCCAGCAACGCCCGGTTAGAGAACGGTCCGTTCAAACGGACCCGATCGAGCACCTGCTTGGCGCCGTCGAAATTTTTTTCTTCCAGCAATTTAGAACCGAGGACAAGGTTCGACTTATCCTTGATGGCCAGTGCAAGCGCGTCATTGCTGTTGATCTGGCCTGTACGGTCGAGATACTGGCGCCCCTCAAGTTCCTTTCCATCCTTGATGAGTGAAATACCAAGATTGTAGGTGCTGAAGCCTTCGAGACTTTTTACATCATGGAGGTCTTTCAGAATACGCGAGGCCTCGTCAAAGCGCCCGTTCGCCATGAGGATTTGTGCGCGCAGGAAATCCAGATCGTCGAGAATATTCGGCGGAACAGCCCCGCTGATACGCTCCACGGCATAAAGGGCATTGTCGGGCTGATCTTTCTGGAAGTAGATCCGTGCCAGCCGGAAAATGGCCTCATTGCGCACCGGCTCCTCGACGTTGCCCTCGATGACCGCTGTTATGGCTCGCCCGGCACGCTGGTGCATTCGATAGGCCAGTTCGAAATCACCCACGGCAAACTCGGCGTGGTTGATGTGGTAATATAAGGTATCGCGTTCAGGTTCATCGAGCCCATGGTGCTGGGCAAGCTCGGTGTCGAGCTTGGAGATCGCATCGAACCAGTCCCCTTGAAAAGCATCGTACAGCGCCTCTCCGAAATAGAGATCCTTCAGCGCTTTCGGAGCGGACGTACCAGCCGAGGCCGAAGACACTGTGAATATCAGAATTGTCAATAATACAAACAGCCTGTACATGGTTTACCTATCCTTAAAGGTAATGCTTTGGGCGGCCAGGGATATTTCCACGATCTTGGGCCCCACATCCTTATTGACCGAAAAGCGCTCCGTTTCCAGGAAATCCGCGCCTCCCTCGGATTTGCCGATGACAGAAACCTCCAGATCATGGTCACCGGTCCGGATATTACCGGTATAGATGCGCTGCACCCCTCCCTTTTGCAAGGCTTCGAGTTCCTTGAAGGTATAAATGTGATGGGCAACCGGGTTGCCGTCCAACCGGATCTCGACTGAGTCGAGACGGAAGGTTTCGCCACTGACCAGTGATACGAATACCGCAACCTGCGTATTGGACGGATACAACAGCTTCTCTTCAAGTTGATTCAGTTCCGCCGCAATGCCCAGAACATCGGTCTTGATTTCCTGAACCTGTTCATCCAGACCCTTGATCTGTTCCCTGGAGATTTCCTGCCCATAAGCGGCAACGCTCAAAAAAAGCACTGAAATCCCCAAAATAACTCCCCTCAGACAGCAGAACATATTTTCCTCCTCACATCTCAAAAATTGCATTATTCCATCACAATTGGGCTTGCCCGCTCGTGCCTTGCATGGCAGACTGGGGAAAGCCCCCAAGTTACTAAAACTTCCCGATCATATTGATGAACAGACCCTGGTGTTTGTAATCCAACTGGGTCAGGTCATCTGAAAAATCACTGAAGTTATAACCGACACCCACCTTGACATGATTGCCCAGATGGCGGTATATCCCTACCAACACCCCGCTGCGGCTGTCCTGCGCATCAGGCAGGTCGAGCATACGCCCCTCGATCAGCGCATCCCAGCGGTGGATGAAGTGCCAGTCCGCGCGCACAACATACAGGTGGGCCCGGCTGTCGAAGTACTCCGGATCCTCTCTATCCAGAGCCACCTGGCCATATCGGTAGGCGTACTTGCCCCCCACGGTCAAACGGGGAATCAGGTCATACATGACATCCACCGCTCCGATGTGGCTGCGCTGGATATAGTCGGATGCTGTATTGCTGCTGGTCACCTGATCTGTCGACGGCATATTGTAGAAGTAAGTATACTTGAGCAACGCATTCAGCCGGTCATGATGAACAGGACGATACGCATAGCCGAGCGTCGCTTCCATATAGTCGCCGTTATAGTAATCTCCCATCGAACTCTCACTCTCGGCATAATTAAATTTACCGATGATTCGCCAATCCTCGGACAGTTGGTACTTCAAACTGTTTTTAAACAGCCAACTGGTGCGTTCGGAGAAGCTGGTATCCGGCTGCTCGATGTCGTCGACCCGATATTCCACGGCGCTGGCGATCTGGATCTTGTCGAACCCATAGCCGGCACTCACACCCAGCGCTGTTCTCTCGAGTTCAGCAGCGGTGTAAGGATCTTTGAGGGTGCCGAAATCGAGATTGGCACCGAAATTGACCCTGTCGAAAGGCACGAGTTTTACACCGGTGGAATGCATCAGACCCGTGGGTACCTCGCCGTGTGTATACCGCTCCTCGAGGTACACACTGGCACTGTCCGAATAACGGGTGCGGAAACCGGAAGCCATATTACCTCTCCTGGCAAGCAAGCCATTGTCCGACCGCTCGTTCTCGAGGGTATAATTACTGTAAAGCGTGGTACGGTCGGAATACAGATACTCGGTCCCGAACTTGCCGCCTGTTCCGAGATCTCCCTCGGAAATCTCACCGTCCATTTTGAACCGGTCCGTGAAACGCAAACTGCCGCCTGCACCGATGCGGCCGTTGTCCTCTCGGTTGTCGCTCGACTGAATCGTTTCCTGCACGAAACCATAGGCCGTCCATCGTTCACGGGAATCATACAGAAGCTTCACCACCGCATCCGTCCGGTCGCCTTCTTCCTGAGTTTCGGGTACGACCACCGAATTGTCTTCGCGGCTGTCGCGACGTACACCCGATCCCAGGGTCCAGTGTTCTCCCATCCGGTAGTCGAGATTCAGCTCTCCGGTCTCGGTCTCGAGACCTTCTTGCTGATCCTGTTTGTCCATCTTCAACCGTGCACTCAGACGGTCGGTAAAAGGCATCTCCGCAGTTCCGCCGTATTTTGTCAAGTCTCGGTCGGTAGAAACACCCGGCGCTGAATAGCCTGCTTCGAGATCCTGAAAATAGAAAGTGACCCGGCCGCGCCCGTTTACAAAATAGTCCTTGAAGCCCAAACTGCCATCCAAGCGATAGGCCGAGGCCTCTATGTCGTTGTCAGCAAAAAAATCTGAGGTGGCAAAGTTGTAACCGCCGTCAATGGAAGTCGTTGCTAAAACGCCCGCACCTTTGGTACGGCCTGTTTCGAGTTTGATCCAAGACTCCGAGGACTTTCGCAGGGTCAAATCCGCGCCACCCAGGTTGTTTTCGACATCCGATTCTTCATCCTGACTGGCGGTCACGCCGACCTTGACGTGGTCATTGAACCAGTAATGAACACGGCCGCCGGTAACCATGGTGTCCGGATCATCGAACCCGGGGGTGAATTCGTAACGAACCACCAGGAAGACCGGATGCCCGCTGATGGATTCGCTGCTCACCAGCAGACCGTCGTCCGCTGTTGAGGACAGGGGCTGCACCAGCACGATGCGTCCCTGGAGGTAGTCGATATCGTAATCGAGCACCGGCGTCAGGTTCTTGACTCCCAGAACGATCCCGGAATCTTTGTCGCGGATCTCGATACGAACGCGCTCAGAACCCTCCAGCACGTCCTGCCGTCGCAGAAAATAGAGCGACCCGTCCGTGCCCCGGAATTCATCGCGCCCTGCCACGGTACCCGGGTCCGCGGCAAATCCGTCCACCATCAGGCGCGGCTCGCCGAAACTGGTGGTGTCAAGGGGCTGGTAATGCAGATTGGCACCATACAGCCCGCGGTCCACGTGCGCCAGTTCAGTGTCGGTATACCCGACCTTGAAGTTGCCCCAGAGCCCGTAGGTTTCTTCTTTTTTCAACTTGACGTAGAACTTTCCGTTGGTCGGCGCATCTTCCGTGACGGTACTGTCATCGCCGAAAGTCGGGTAATGATAATCCGGATCCATACGCCGGAACAGAGCATCCGGGGATTTGTCCATGAAATTGGAAAAGATCTCGTCCAGGGGTCCTTCCTCCGTATCGGCGCTCGCCGTCAGCGACCAGCCGTTCTCGAATTTGCCGTCGGAATAGAATGCCAGACGACCCTGAAGGCTCATGTCTTCACTGTATTGCTCTTTATCCGGTGCAAGCAGTTCGGCCGGTCCGTTGGTCTTGTTGCCGGACAGAGTCAGGTCTGCGATCCCCACGGTGAACCAGTCGCTTTTTTTCAGCGCCAGATCACGCAGGAACAGCTCGCCGTTGCCGAACTTGTCGAGAACCGCCACTTCCACGGTATGCATGCCATCCGGCAGGATTTCTTCGGCCACGAAACTGCCCTTTTCGTCCACGGGTACCGCATATCCGGCCATCCACACCCCGTGTCCTTCGGGGATCGCGGTACCGTGGGCCTGTACCGTACCGCCCCGAAGCGGGATATTGCGGTTGGCGATACGACTCTCGCCATAGCCTGCCAGCAGTTTTTCGCCTGGATCGGCCTCAGCAACCGACGGATCGATTTGGTCAGCCACCCACAGAGGCTGTGGAGTTGTCTCGTCAAAGAGTTTCTTCTTGCCATACACCCGTACCAGATATTTCAGCTTGCGCACCGGCGCGGAGAAGGACTCGAAATCCGGCTGCCATTGGGCCATACCGTCCGTATCCATCTCGATGACAGCGAGGGGCGTATCATTGACGGATTGCGCGTCTTCGAATATTCTGACCTCAGTCCGCTCAATAAAGCTCCGGTAGTTGGTGTAAAGGCGGAAATGCACCAGATTCTCGACAAACGCCGTATCCGGCAAATCCTGATAACGGATCGTAATCGGCCATGCGGTCACGTTCAGTCGCGGTTCGAGCTTCAGGCTGTCGTGCTTGAACTGGATTTGGGCCTTTTCAAGGGCCACGTCGGTACAGCGCTGCACATCGGAACTGCATTTGCCCGGATCATCGACCGGCTTACCGTCCACCGTGATGCGCATGAGATTCAGCGTAAAGGGATCGGCAGTACTCACCTCGCGAGTCAACGGGGTGATTTCTACTCCCTCGTAGTCGTCGCGGAGGATCAGTTCATCATAGACCACCTGCACCTTCACGCTCGAAAAATCGGATTCTATAAATCCGGCGTTCACCACGTCGTCGGATTGGACATAACCGCGGCCGTCGAATTCAGCCTGTCTTTCCGTTAATCCCATCTGCTCGCTGACGGCCCCCATGGATCGACGTGCGCGCGCCATGGATAATCCGATGTCATCTCCGTAAACCGCAGCCGTACGCCGATCAAGGCGTTTGTTGCCGGTATAGCCGACAAACCGCAGGCGGACATGGGTCTTGTCGCTGATCTCGTCCATGATGCGTCGCAAATGTTCGGTGTAACCATCCGGTATTACAGGTTTGCCGTTTTCAAACAGAATCGGATCGATGCCGCCGGACGGAGAATCGTATACACGGGTGACGATTTCAGCACCAGCATCATCCGGGCACAGTTGGGGCTCATCGGGAAGATCCTGCAGCGGGTCGTCGTGCCAGAACTCCACTTCAACACGCCGATTCATCGCACGTCCCTGTTGCGTATCGTTGGAGGTCACAGGCTGCGATGCCCCGCGGCCTTCACTTTCAATGGCGGCATTGGGCAAGCCCAGATCATCCTGAACAGCGAGTGCAACGCGGCGAGCAACCGCTTTGGAGAGCCCGACAGGGTCGCCGTAGATGCGTTCGTCCCGTCCCTGCAGCGGGATGTTATCCGCATAGCCGGTGAACTTGACCACAAGATTCTGTTTGCCGCCAAGATGGGTCATAGCCTGTCTGACCTGCTGCAGAAATTCTTCCGGAACACCCAGCATACCTTTGTCGTAATGAAGAGGCGAAATCAGGTTCTTAACCCGCGCGCGATGGGCGTGGCCGTCTTTGTAGCGCAATTTGCAGACGGTTTCGGTTCGGCAGACCTTGATGCGATTTACCTCACGGGGGACGACCACTTCTTTCTCGACCTTCTTTTGACTGATCTCGTCGTACCAGACCTGCACTTCGACGCGCCTGTTGAGCTGCCGCCCTTTCTCGGTGGTATTGTCGGCCACCGGTTGGCTGTCGCCAAGCCCTTCATAGGAAATGGCTTCGGGTGGAAGATTCAGCGCCCGCTGGCAATATTCGGCCACGGTGCCCGCCCGCTCCCGCGACAGCCCGACGTTGTCGCCGTACCACTCTATTAATTCACCCCTGAGCGGCAGGTAATCGGCATGACCGACAAAATGGAGTCGCACATTGGCGCGATCGCGCATGCTGTCGAGTACATCGCGAAGAATCTTAAGATAGTTCTCGGTAATTTCAATATCACCCAGACCGAAGTGAATGGGCGGAACCAGGTTATTGAGTTTTATGGTTTTGACATCTTGTTCGATGACTTCACGTATCTCCGTGCTATCCCCCTCATCCGTTTCAAATATGGCCGGGTCATGGATCCATGGGGTCAAAGACTGGTCGGACGGCAGGTGCATCTCTGCAGCCTCTCCGGGCGCATCCGTTTCCCTTACTCCTGTTTCCACGCCTGAAGCAGCCTCTACACCCTGTGCAATGAAAACACACAAGCACAAGATAGTAATACCGCGCTTCAAAAAGGATCTTAACAATATGAATAGGATAGGGAACATAGACTCCATCATCCTGTTATCTCTGACCGGCAAGCGGAGCACCGCGTCGCCAGAAAATTTCGGTTTCAATGGTCAGCCGGTACCCACCATCCGACTCCTTCCACTGTTTGGTGATTTCCTTTTTCAGCGCCTCAAGACGTTCCTGTACTATGCCATTGCGTTCAACATCGACAAGATACGACAGGCGCAGCACGGACGGCCCCTTCTTCAGTTCTTCAAGCAACTGGTCGATCTTTTGAGTCCACTGCATCCGCAGTTCTGTGGTATCGGGCTCGAACACACCGTCGGCGATATCAATGCGCACCACGCGATGGATGGTTGCGCCGAAGTTGAAGCGCAGCATCTTGCCGCGGGTGGCCCGCTGAACGCGAGGATTTTCGGTGGTCAGGCGATATCCGGTGGGCAGGCTGCGTTCGTCCAGCTTGAGGATGAAGTTGCTGCCGCGATCCTCATCCGGTACCGCCGCACAGGTGATGTGAAAGCGTCCGTGTTCGTCTGAGGTAGAGATCAGACCGCGCGCCGTCACCACGCGGACCCCGGTCAGGCCTTGCTCGCCCGTATCCTGCTGCCCATTCAGGTTACCATCGTCGAACACCTTGCCGATCACATCGGTGCAATCGAAGTCCGGATCGGGAATAACCCGAACGGTGGCCGTCGCCTCCTCCGAGATTGTATCGCCGGTTGCGGTTTGCATCAGCGCCCGGTTGACGTATTCGCCTTCGGAGACGCCGGAACCCACCACCAGCAGCAGCCTGAGGGTGTATTTCTGGTTAAACTGCAGGTCGAGATTTTTCCAGGTCAGTTCTCGGCCCTCGATATTATCCGGTTCTTTCGGTTCTCCATCGAGGCGGGCAGAACCGGCCACATATTTGAATCCGGCCGGAAAGCGATCGACGATGCTGATGTCATACAGCGGCGCACCGTACACGTTGGTCACGGTGATGGTATAGGGTACCAGCGTCCCCTTGGTCACGTCGGTCATGGAGGAGACCTTGGTGATGGCCACGGCCCCATCCAGTTCCGGATCGAGGGGAATGAAATTATTGAAAATTTGACTCTGGAGGGGCACGGTTCCACTGCTCAGCTTGAGGTAACAATAATATTTGATGTTGTCCGGCGAAACCGTATCTGGCGGCACCGCCGCGGAGGCAATGGCCTCGCAGTAATCGCTGGTTGCCGGCAAAGCATCATAGAGGACGTTGCCCGGGCATTCGGGAACGGGGAACGGCGTGGCTGCCGTGTTGTCCTGCGGCAAGGGAATGATCTCAGAATGCGCGGCCAGGTAACCGGTGGCCGGCGGTGTAACCTCGATGTGATAGGTGCCTCCTGCCGGACATGACGCATTACTGAAATTAAGGTCGAATTTGTAGAAGCCGTTCTCGGCCGTTACCTGATTCTGCTGTTCCGGGTCATCGAAGCAATCGCTTGGTAACGCGAACGCAGGATCGGTCGCCGCATTCAGCAGTGTCACTGTGGCGCCGGCAATCGTGTTACGCGAAACCGAGTTGTACACGGCGCCGTTGGGCCAGAGCGGCAGATTCAGGTTCTGCAGGCTGCTACCCGAAGCCGCGATGATGTTTGAAATTCGCTGCATGCCGCTTGTGAAACCGTAAATGGGTGGGAAATCTCCCCAACCCATCATTGCCGTGTTCGAACTTGCACCCGGCGCGCGGAAGCGAAGCTCGTATTGCATCGTCGTTCCGTCGTTAGGAGTAAGACCGTTGATTTGGTAAGTGCCGTCGATGCCGGTATACACTGTGGCCAGCAGTCGGCCGTTCTGGTAGAGGTCCACGGCCCAGTCGGCGAACACTTGCTCCGTGCCATCGAGGGTCTTATTGAAGTTCGCGTCATGCCAAACCAGACCGTTCAAGCTCGCGCTACCCGGTATAGCGCCGACATTAACGGATGCACTGGCATCTTTGGGCGAATCGGGCGAATTCCAGCTGACGGAGGCCGTATTGATCACGGTGGTCCCGGTTGCCACGTTGCTGTTTATCTTGACGTCGAACCGTACGACCGCGCTGCTACCGGGAGATAGTGTACCGGCGCCCGCCGCCGGCAGCGGCGGTGTCAGGTTAGAACTGCTGACCGCCATACCTGATGCGAGCGGCGATCCCGAAGGCAGGTCTGCGACCGGTATGCCGTTCAACGTAACCGTGCCCGGCACGTAGGTGGTGTACTGCGGCACCGCGTCGGTGAGCATAACGTTAGTGGCCGTAACCATGCCGATGTTGGTGATCTGGATGGTGTATTCCAGTTGGCTGTCCGGTAGCGCGGCGCCACCGCCCACTACTATGATCGATTTGATTATAGAGAGCTGCTGGGCGTTACCTACCACGACAACAGTCGGCTGATAACCGTTGGACGAATTGCCGTCCGCATCCGTCAGTAGCGTTGGCAATTGCGCCGTCGCCACACTACCTTGGTTGCTGATGAGGGTTCCCGGGGGCACGCTCGCCGAGGGCACGTCCGCGTTGACCTGCACGTCGAAGGTCACGACCGCGCTTTCACCGGGAGATAGCGTACCGGCGCCCGCCGCTGGCAGCGGCGGTGTCAGGTCAGAACTGCTGACCGCCATACCTGATGCAAGCGGCGACCCCGAAGGGTCTGCGACCGGTATGCCATTCAATGTAGCGGTACCCAGCTCATAGGTGGTATACTGCGGAACCGCGTCGGTAAGCACCACGCCGGTCGCCGGAGTGGCGCCCGTATTCGTAAGCGTGATGGTGTAATGGAGCACATCGCCCGAATCCACCACACCGTCACTATTGTTGTCGACGACCTCGACGGTCTTCAGCGCGTAAACCAAGGGCAAGTTGCCCACAACGACCGTAGTCGGATCGTTCGGCACATCAGGGGTCGCCGGGTTGTCGGACGGTTGCTCGGGGAACGTACCACTGCCCGCGCCGGAACCGTTAACAAAGCCCTGGTTGGAGATGATGGTGCCGTCGACCACAGTGGTGCTGATCTGCACATCGAAGGTTATCGTGGCGGTATTTACGGTGGCCTCGCTGGCGTCCGCAGGCATTACGCCCGCCGCCGGGTTCGCGGGCGAGTTGATCAACATACCGTTTTGCAGCGGGCTGACACCGGCGCTGGGATCCGCCACGGCCGCACCATTCAGCTTGGTGCTGTTGGTCACGTAGCTCGTGTTGGCCGGGACCAGATCGCGCAGCGTTACGCCGGTCGCATCTTCGGTGCCGATATTCTTCACCGTGATCGTGTAGCGCAAGGTATCTCCCGCCATAACGGTGGCGGTGCCGGATGTAATGTCTTGCACTGTCTTCAAGATGCGGAAGACAGGCGAAGAGCTGATCAGGGTGGAGGTTTCGTTACTTGGTTCGGAAGTCAGATTGCCCCCGGTCAGCAGTGCTCGATTCAGCACGGTCGTTCCGCTTGGAATCGAGGGGGCGAGTCTCGCCTCGAATACAATGGTTACCGAATCGTTGGGATTCCCCTGTACAGCCAGTGTCAGGTCACGAATATCAACAATACCCGTGCCGTTTGCGCCGCCCGTGGCACTGGTGTTTGTGGTAACGGCGTTGGTATCCGAGACGCTGATCAACTGCAGGCTGCCGGGAGCAAAATGCTCGTCCAACTCGTCCACCACCGAAGCGTTGTTCAAAGGAACAATACTCTGATTGGTGAGAACGATAGTGTAACGGAGCGTATCGCCGGGCTCGGCATTCGTACCCGGATCTTGCCCTGTTGTTACATTGACGACGGACTTCACAATCGAGACCGCGAACTCGGTCATTATCGTTAAAGAAGCCGGGCCAGTGAAGTAGTCGTTTTCCACCGGCGTACCCGTGCCGTTACGCTCGAAGGCGTTTGACCCGTCCAGACCGGTCCACTGCCCCGTAGCGCTGTTGGTCAGTTCCTGTCCCGCCAGCACGCCGTTCAGCACCACCACATCGTAGGTTACGGTGACTTGTGTCCCCTCGGCCACGTCGATGTCCGCGGTGCCGTCGGCCAGGCTCCAGGTGAGGGTCTGTGGGGTGGTACTTCCATCTCCGGTTACCGTCGGGTCTGCAATAGTGTTGCCCGTGCCGCCCACGCTGGACGTGCCGCTCTGGTAGGCCAGGCCCAGGCTCAAACTGTCTTCGATCAGAAGATCGAACGCATCGGAGAAGTTATCTCCCGCTGTTCCGCCGCTGGCGGTGAAACTCACGCTGTAGCGCAGGATATCCCCGACATTCGGGGCCACGCCCGGGTTGCTCACGTTTGCCACGGTTTTGGCGATGGCCAACAATGGTTCGACAATGGTCACGGGCCCGCTGGTGGAGGATGTGTCCAACCCTCCCGGAAGGTTTGTAGCCGTATAGCGGGCGGTGTTTGTGAAGGCGACACCGGCATTGGCCTGGTCATTGTTGACCACACGCGCCGTCAGCGTAATAATCACCTGTTCGCCGGCCGGGATACTGCCGATCCCCAGGTTCACATCGGCCGGGGCAACACTGTTGTCGGTCAGGGTCACCGGTGCGCCATTACCGTCGACCGCAGTGGCACTGACATACTCCAGTGCGCCGTGCAAAGAGTCGGTCACCACCACATTATTGAGCGCCGAGTTCATCGCCACTGCGGGCACCGTGATTTGGTAGACCACATCATCACCGATGGTTGCCTCCGCCGGTGATACCAGGGTCTTCAATAGCTGCTCATCATTCACCAGGTTCGTCATCCATACTCGCGCAACGTTGGTGGACGTGTAGATTCGGCCCGATTGGGAAAGCGGCAACGACCGGTATTCAGGCAGTCCGGCCTGATTGCTCCAGGTATTCGAAACCCCGAGATCTGTGTGGAAACCGATATTGTAATCCACCGTGATGCATTCACCTGGATTGACAGGAACGCCATCCCGAAGCGCAATCCGCATCTCACCTCCTCGAGGGGGTGCGGTGTAATCGTAATCGATACTCGCGGTCAACGTGGTCGTACCGATTTTCACAACCGGCGGATTCAACACCAGGTCGGTCTCGTCAAGCTCCGGCGCGAGTTGGTCTGTGATCACCACATTGTAAGCTGGCGCCAGACCGTCATTGCAGGACGAGATCTGAAAGTTCATGACATCGGTGGAAATGTTGACCTGGTAGGGGTCGGCCACCGTTCCGGTGCCGATGCGCCCGGTGCCCAGATCCATTTTGCTGATGGCTCTCATTTGCGGCTGACGGACGTCGATCGTCTCCGTCGCCGTCAATCGGTCGGGATAGACCGTAGGATCGCCGCCTGTGTAGGAGAGTCTCGCCAGGTTATTGAGCAGAAGACTGGTGTCATAGTCCACACCCACCGGTGGCGCATCGGTAACAACTCTCGCGACATACTGAATGACCAGCGTATCAATCGGCGTTCCGTCATTGCTCGGCTGATTGCTAATATCACCGAACTCCCAGCGCAGTGTTCCGGTGTCGCCGGCCGACGGTTGGGCCGCCAACGTGTAGCTGAAATTGGCGCCGCCTATGATAGTGAAGCTTTCCAGGGCCATACCTATCGGCAATTCATCCTCCACCACGATGTTTCTCGTGGTATATTCCTGTAGATTCAGGGTCAGGTCGTATGTTACGGTATCGCCGACGCGAACGATGGGATCGGTCGTACTAGGCGGTGTCTCGGCATAAGAGTCCACGACGGCTGATTTTGATATGGAAGTGTTATCGAGTGTGGTGACGCTGACAGTGACCGGACCATAGCAATAATCATTGAGTGTGTCGGTCGTCGGGCAACCTTCGCCGGTGCGCTCGGCCAATGATCCGCCATCCAGCGAGGTCCAGTCCACATAGACGCTGTTGTTGATATCTGAGCCGACCGCTTCCACCAACACCTGATAGGTCAGCACCAGCGTTTGTCCGGCGGGTATGTCAAGTGTTAAATCCCCGTTCTGTTGGCCCCAAGCGAGCTCACCTCCGGGCAGTATGGTGGGCGTAACGACAAAACCGGTAACAGCAACGCCGTTGATCTGCGCGGTGGCGGAACCGGAAACCAGCGAAACGTCTGCCGGCAAGGTGTCGACGACACTGGTATCAAATGCTGTGGAATTGCCGCCATTCGGAATGGAGATCGAATATTCGAGAACGTCACCTGTTGTGGCCGGATCGGTCGGCAGTTTACCCGCCGGCGTGACAAAGCTCACCACCTTGGCGGCAGTTAAGTCCGGCTCGACCACGTTCATGTTGCTGGTGCCGCCAACGCCACCAGCTGTTTGCGTCGCGTTGTTGCCGTTCATCCGGTTGTAGGTGTATGATGCGCTGTTTGCGAAGGCCAGGTCACTCTGGTTGGTGATGGTGTTCCGCAGCTCCACCGTAATATCGATGACAGCCTGGCCGTTGGCGGGGATATCGATACCGGTGGCCGTGTCTTCAATAACAAGGTTGGTGGCACTTCCGGTATTGCTCAGAGCCCAGACACCACCGGATATCACGGTTGCGCTGACAAAACTCAGGTCTGCACTGGACAGGCTCAAATCGTCCAGAATCCGCACATCGTGCAGGGGTACGTCGATCGGAGTCGCGGGCACTGTGATGCGGTATGTGAACTGCTCGCCGATTGTGGCGCTCCCCTGGGTATTCGCTTTCGACAGCGGACCCGGAGTCCGAATCTCTACTACGGTGGGATCAGGAGGATTAGGATCATCGAGGGGGTGGACGCCGTTGACATACGGATCATCGCTTTCCGTGGTGATGCCAGTGGCTGAAAGGGTCGCCTGGTTGGAAACCGCGGTGCCGTTGATGATGGTCGATAAAAGGGTAATCTCGAACTCGAAGACGAGCTCGCCGCCATTATCGACGCTCAGGGGAGGTGGATTACCGATGATTTCCAATAGACCCGTACCGGAATTAAAACTGTATGTGGCCTCTGCCGGTGGAGGCGTTACCATTGAAAACGAGTTCAAGTCGAAACTGTTCGGGTCCACTACGTCCCTGATGGTGATTCCATCGATCGTCTGGTCAACATTGAAAAGGCGCACCCGATAGCGTAGCCTGTCACCCGGAGCGGCAGTGGTGGCCGGAAATACGCCGGTGTTGAGATCCTCAACGGTTTTCTCAAAATAGTAGCCGCTCAGCGCCGTCGTGACAGTCTCGCTGTCCTGGAAATCCAGTACGCCCGGTGTGCCGTCGGTGAGCGTCCTGTCGTATTGGCGGCGATCCGTAAAGCTGCTGTCACCACTGAACCATTGTGTCGCGCCGGCAATGTTAGTAAGGTCTAATCCGTCTTGAGTAACGCCGGCATCCAGCTGAGATTGGTAGGTAATGATCAAGTGCTGAGAGGGCCCGATCACGGCTGTGGCCGACTCCATTGTCAGGCTGAGCTGGCACGCAGATGAGGAACCACCGTTCCAAGCGACCGAGTAGTCGCCGGCGCCCTGATCCAGCGTAGAAAGCAGAGTCACGCCGTCCGCGGCAAAAATTTGAGCGGTGACCGTTGACCCGGGATCATAGGCACACATGCCGGCGGGGATATTATCGGTGATCGTCGTATTCCATGCATCGCCACCGCCGGTATTCTGAACGTCGATTGTAAAGGTCGATACGTCTCCCAGGTTCAGGGCCGTCTCACTGCTCGTCTTTATAACCACGAGATCGGGCCCGACAATGGTCATCGGCAACGTGGTGCCGGGGTGCGCCTGGAGATTCACCATGTTTGTCGAATTGATCGTTTTGTCGAACCACATTTTGGCAGTGTTAGTGAACTGGGCCCCTGCCGGATTTATTCCCGTCGGGCTGTTATCGAGGACGACGGTGAGGTCAATTTCAATGTTATATCCGGCAGGAATCGAGGCGAGAGCCGGATTATTTTCATACGAGAAAACAAGATGCTTCGAAGAATCCGAAAAAACGCCGGGGTGGTTGGCCAGCCAAGTACTGCTTACCCCCAGCGTCAGTGGGCCCAGCGATGTTCTGTCACCGGTATTCGGATTCACCAAGTAGGCGGTGTTGCTCACATAGGTAAGTGACGCACCCGAGGCGGTGAGATCGTCGGCGATAACGACACTTGTTATCGTGGAGTCGTCAGCGTTGGCCATATACTGGAAGGTGCCCGAGGCATCCAGTTTGCCCAAGAGCGGCGCTGTGATCGTATAGGTAAAGGGCACGCCGACAGCGGCAGTGGTCTGAGCCGACGGATTCTTTTTAAGAACCGCATCCACAGGCACCATAAATTCCTGGCATGAAGGACTGATGTCGGTATACCCGCCGGGCGTCCAATAGATCCAAAAATCTGAAAAGGTAGGGTCGTTACACGACATGTTGCCGTAGTAGAAAACATCGTCGAAAACAATGTAATAGGATTGTTGTCCAGGAAAATTAAAGTTGATATTGGTGATGGGGAACCCGCCGACGGACTCCGGAAAATTCTTTACCGTGCAGTTCATGTCAATCCCGAACGTGGAGGCGGATTGAACACGTGCAAAGTCGGAGGCGTCATTACCGTCAACGACGCCGCCGAATTCGGAGCACATAACCGTCGCCGCTTGCGCGGAGGAGGCGCTTCCCAGCAGTAGGGCGAGGAAGAGCAGCAGCCGAAAACCGAGCTTGGAGCTGCGTGCCGTTTGGGCGATAAGGAAACCTCCCGACTTCCAAGCCTTCCGGTTCGAAGGCATCCCCCGCAGCTTGCCCGGCAACGCGGCAGCGACTCCAAATACCTGGGCCGCTCGAATAAGAACGCCGAAGGCGGCACCAAGCCATGCAGTATAACATTTCGACCTGGTTTTCTTCAGCAGCACGACGCGTGACCTGCACCGCCGAAAAAAAACCGGAAGACAACAGACGGCCGAAATCAACTTGTTAAAGTAGAAAAATTTTTTCACAACATCTCCCAATGCAATTGTTACCGCGCAAAAAGCTGCATCAAGAGATGATGCGGTTTTATCAAAGACACAGTACCCGTCCGGCTCGTCAGGGAGCCGGACTTCGGCACTACCAATAAACTTCGTTTCATTTTTTACCCCCACAGTAAAAAAAGTCGAATGTATTAAAACCTCAAATAGTTAATTGTTTTTTTTACTACCCCCTTTTCATTTGGCGAATAAAATTTATCATAAGGTTTGGTTCTGGCCGTATCCGCTTGACCAGATTTACTTGGATTATGGCTTGCAAAAACCGTGCAACATATAAAAATATTTCATAAAGAGATTGTGTAACGTTGATATTTCAATAGGTTAGTCAATATGCTGGAATCGCAAGCCGGAATTGCAAACGATAAGAATATGACAAATTTGGTCAAATAAAATGCCATTTTTTTGACAAGTTTAAACATGAATTGAGCGATTGTTGAGGCTTGCTCGCCTCCGGTGGGGTGTCACAGATAAACGGATGAAATAAAATAGCCCCTGGAGTTGGCTCCAGGGGCTTGTGGGGGTAAAAAATGAAATTCGAAGTGTCTTCATCTTCTACAGGCTAATAAATATATGCACTAAAATTTAGAGTCAAGATTTTTCTAAAACACGAAATTCTAAAAGTATTTCATCACCTGGTCGTCAAACTTAATACCCAATGACTTAAACCTTATTCTCCTTATTGTTTACCATATACGTTTTTGATAAATTTTAAACTTTTTAAGGATTGCCGGATTTAAAAGCAGAAATCATGCCAAATCCTCCTGATAATTTGAAAGATTTTATATTTAATAATTTCAATTCGTTATTCCAAACAAACATAAATTGCACCAAAAAAATATCTGCCAAAATTTAGCTTTTGGTGACATTATTTGACAGGTTTTAAAGAAATTTATGATTTTAAATTGAGTTTGCCGAAGATGACCCAGATAACGAAATTTTCGTTTCACTACAAAAGACGCAGGGTGTACAGCTGGGGAAGGCTTCACTTATTTATTTTAAAACCTGTATGTATTTCCCTCCATAAACCCTCATGTATTAATCCGATTATAGACAATAATACTATTAATATTAAATAGATCGATAATAAGCCCTGCTTGGCATACCGATTGCTATAACCCTTCATATCCGCATATTAACAATCGGAGAGATAAACCACAACAGCGACCTAATTCAGGCAACCGGAAACCTAGGGCAACTTAATACGAAAAGATTCATCACCTTCCGGAAAATAATATTACATAATCAGAGATAAAATATGTTAAACAAAAATGGTTCATACCACTTTAAAGCGGATATTTTTTTCCCGTGGCTCTTGGTTTTCACTTTAATATCGGTAATAACCTTGACCTGTTGGCAGGTGAAGGCCCTGAAATTTTTCGAAACCTTGAATATTGCGCAGTCCTGGTCCACTATAAACTATTTAGCCGTTGGGTTATCCCTCTTTACTTTATTGACATTGGCATATCGTATTTGGTTTGCCTGTCGTTACCGGTCCTATGCGCCTTTGCCCGACAGTGACTTGCCGACAATCACTATAGTTATACCCGCTTACAACGAAGGCCGACAGATTCTGCATACGGTTCGATCGGTTATGAACAGTCGGTATCCGATTGAAAAAATGCAGGTGATTTGTGTTGATGACGGTTCACAGGACAATACGTGGGAATGGATGCAAACCGCCAAGCAAGAGTTTCCGCTGCGAGTCCGGCTCATTCGCCAGCCGGTGAACCGAGGCAAACGTCATGCATTGATGGCCGGATTCGCTGAAGCTGCAGGGAATGTTTATGTCACCATTGATTCTGATTCAGAAGTGCTTCCCGATTCCCTCAGGCACTTGGTCAGTCCTCTGGCCAGTGATTCTCGGGTCGGCGCAGTGGCCGGAAATGTGCGCGTGTTGAATCTTGACGAAGGCGCCATCCCTAAAATGATGGAGGTTTCGTTTACCAGCGGCTTTGATTTCATCCGATCCGGACAGAGCGTCTACGGTGGGGTATTTTGTACGCCCGGCGCACTTTCAGCCTATCGAGCGGATGTGATCAATCCCCATTTCCCAAACTGGATCAATCAAACTTTTATGGGACGCCGTGCTGCCATCGGTGAAGACCGTGCTATGACCAACCTGGTCCTTAGTTGCGGCTTTCGTGTGGTTTATCAGCGTGAAGCTGTTGTATTGACCAAGATACCCGTCACGTTCACAGGTCTGCGCAGGATGTTGTTAAGATGGGCACGAAGTAACGTCCGTGAAAACCTGGTGATGCTCTCTTTCATGACCGGTCGTTTTCGACCCACCGATAGCGGTGGCGGCTGGATTCGACTGTTCGGCACCACCCAATTAATTCGTATGACATTGGGCGAAGCGTTCAAGTTCGCCGTAGTGGTCCAACTGCTGATAGCTCCCGTGCATACGCTATTTATTTTGGCCGTAGCCTGTATCATCAGCGCTTCCTTACCCGCTTTGGTATATCAGATGCGCTACGGCGGGTGGTTCGGCTGGCAATGGGCGATTCCATATGCTTTTTACTGGTTGTTCGGCCTGTATTGGATTTCGCTTTGGGGACTGCTAACGGCTCCCCGATCCGGCTGGCTAACCCGCGAACTTCCCAAAGATGCCCAGCCGTCTGAACTGACGGCAGCCCTTCCAACAGCCAGCACGCCCGGAATATTTTCAAAAGCCGCTTAAGTTGTTTGATTTTTTATTTAATCATATTTTGCAAAGAATTGGTACCTCTAAATGAAACTGAGAGTTGGCTTCGATTAGAAGTACTTGCAAGAACCTGGTAATTAATTTTATTTTTTCGATTTATCCGCTTTTAGAAATTGGTTTCTTTTTAATTTTTTTCTAATGGAGGCATTAATTATGAGAAGGTCCACTAAATATACATTTATTCTTCCTATATTAACATTTTTATTTTTATCGTTATCGTGTGCCACTGATTACAATAAATATGCTGACCAGTACTATCAGGAAGGTCTAATTTTTTATGAACAAATGGAGTATGACAGATCGATTGATAGTTTCACAAAGGTTTTGGAGGTTGCTCCGCAGGGACAAGATAATAATTTGGTTTATTATAACTTGGGAATGGCATACTTTAAGCAACGTCAGTATGATGAATCAATATATCAGTTTACAAAAGCACTGGAATTGATCTCTGAAAAAGATAATAAAAGAAAATTTGAGGTCTTAGAGTGGCGAGGGAAAGCATTTCAGCGAAATAAAGATTTTGACAATGCAATAAAAGATTACTCGGGTGCCATTCAACTTATTCCAAAACACGAACATGTTAAGAATATTTATCATAATAGGGCATGGTCATGGATTAACAAAAAAAATTATGATAAAGCGATTGAGGATTTCAGCAGCGCGATATCAATTGATCCCGATTTTGATGCCTTGTATTACGGAAGAGCGTATGCATGGTATAAAAAAGCAGATTTACAGCGTGCAATAATAGATGCAAAAGAAGCTGTAAAATTAAACCCGGCAAATAAGAAGAATGATGACTTATTGTATGAAATCAAATCTTCAAAAATGATGGACGAGCAAGGTCTATGGGGACCTGTTATTGAAGTCGAAAATAAGAAATAGCAAAAGGCTTAAACATATGGGTAAATACGTCTTTTCCCAGTATCCGGATCAACTGAAGGAAGATTCCTTCGCCTTATAACCATTTATTTACAAACACTTGAGTCATTATTTCTATCAAGCTCTTTTGTTCACCGCATGAAAATCCCTTCACCTATTCCATCTGTTTTTCAGCCGACAAATTAGAAATGGTTGAATAAACAGATGGTTATATTTCCTGGCACATCAATTGCACAACACATATTTGGAATCGTAGCGCAAGTGGAATGGAACCATGTTTGGAGGTGGTTTTTCAAATAGAATAATTATCGTGCCCTATGCTTTAAAGGAACTGGTGAATCATGTCGGTAAGAAAGTTCAGGTAAAAGCAACTGTGTTGGAAAGCGAAGGGCAGAAACAGATTTCCGTTTCGGCCTATAAGAACATAACAGAATAGCCGATCATCAATTAAGGGCGGAAACCCAAAAAGGGGAATTTCCCCTCCTAATCCATAAAGTTGGTGATGCCATGAACCGTATTTTAGTCATCGATGATGAAAAGATGATATTAGATGTCGTTCAGACTGTATTATCAAGAGCCGGCTTTAAGGTTGAAATCGCCGTGGATGGCCAAAAAGGGATTAAAAAATTCGATAGGGGTCAATTTGACCTGGTCATCACGGATATCCTAATGCCGGGACTAGACGGTCGGGAAGTTGTTGATCACATCCGTAATTCCGATAGACCTTGTACTCCGATTATAGGTATCTCTGGAACACCCTGGCTCCTCGAAAACATTCGGTTTGATGCTGTTTTCACAAAACCATTCCCCATTGAAGATCTGGTAAATTCGATCCGTCATCTCTCTATGCAGGTCGGCGTCGTTTGTGATTAAATCTGATTGAGCGTTTTCGATTGGTTGCACCAATGCCTTGGCGAAAACATGTGCCATGGGAAACAAAATCGGATGAATCTATCTTTTCACTTATCTCAAAAGGCATTTGAGATGAAAAAAATCATAATTCTAAGTGACACCGTTGAACCCCGTATTAATTTGGTTTCACATCTTAAGGAGCTGTTTCCTGAATGTGAAATCCAGATACTTACGTACCGATCCGAAAGTATTGAAGAGGGTATGATCACCGAAACAACGGTTTTCAACCTGAATAAATAAGGGAAAACGGTCACTTAAATTTCTCATTCAAACGGAAAACGAACCATGTCCATCCTCTTGATTCCAGAACCTGTCAGCATGTTTTTGTTGGGTGTCGGCCTTGTCAGTCTTGCACGGTTCGGACGGATATTTTTTAATAAACATGGCCCGACAAAAACCTTATTATCGGACACCGTGAACAAGCTTCGGATTAGAGACGGTTTGAAAAAAGCATTAGCCATGGTGCGATTTAACAAATAAAAAACACACCGGCTCCTGATATAATTAAAGGATGAACGATCATGGGAGCAGTATTAAACATCATATTTGCCATTGCAGTATTTGTGTCCATTCTGTCTCCATCATGAAACACGTAATTGCCGATAATAAAGATAAGCGTATAGAAACTTCAGGCCCAAAATCTTTGATGTGGAGTCAATTCTTGGCATCAAATTTCAAAATTTATTCTTTTAAAACCGGTGATAGTCTCCACCTGAAGTTAACCGGTGATTTTGACGGGAGTTCTGCCTATGAGCTCATCAATATGTTAGCAGATGGAAAAGGTTCCTATGAAATATTTATAAATACCAATGATCTTAAGAGCATCTATCCTTTTGGCAGACAAATATTTCAAAAGAGACTTGGTGCCTTGAAAAAACAATGCAACGGCATAACCTTTGTCGGTAAAAATAAGCAAGAAATGGGATTCGATTAGAGGTGGTATTTTAGAAGAAGCTTCCCTGGTGCATATTTATTTTGTTCTTCGGTCAACCATATTTACCTATACATTACCCTGAAATGAACAGGGTTTAATAACGGCATTTCGGAAGAATTTCATTTGGAGAAAGATACAGGATTATTTTTAGTAAAGGAGAGAGGAATATGCATTCATCACAAAAAATGAAAAAATCGGTCGCAATACTGGTAATATTATCGCTTAGCACATTTAGCATTATTTCAACACCAGCCCGTGCAGCAATGGTAGATACAGGTGAAATCTTCAAACAAAACCAACACGACCTTTCACGGACGCGTATAAATTTGTTTCTCGATCGTTCTGAAGTGCGCAAACATCTTGTTGCCTGGGGGGTAAACCCTGATGAAGCAAAGGCACGTGTAGATAGCCTTACCGACGAGGAAATCGAAAATATTGCATCCAGGATAGACCATCTGCCGGCAGGGGGTAGTGATTTAGGCACATTCGTTGGAGCAGCACTGATAATATTCATAGTATTACTGTTAACAGACATTCTTGGTTTTACAGATGTCTTTACCTTCGTTAAAAGTAACAGATAAAATCCATCTCCGCTTTCATTTGTAATGAGTTTGGAAGATGCTGAAATTTTTAATAGTTTTTGAACCGGCAGGGCCAGCAATGACTCTGCCTTTTTATTATTATCCGTTCTTTGAATATTTGCTATAGAACAAAAATTCGACCATGCGAAAATATCTTGAAAAAAACCTTCCTGGTGGTCCGAAATGGTCATCTTAAAAATTATCTTGGCTTGATATTAACTCTACAGTCTAAAGTTTAATACCGTCATGCTGCCAAGGGTACGGTAATTTCAGGACGTTTTCTGCTCTTTGACATAATTATTCGATATATCGCGCTATTCTTGAAAAAGCGAAAATTATGGTAGTACTCTTCTTGGACAACGCTTTTTACAATTTCCTCTGAAGGTATCGTTGAGGTCACCGTTCGCAGCCATCCCAAATACTTTTTCCAAATCGTTTGATGAAAATTCAGCGAAACGATTTGAAGAATGCCGGTGGCAATACAGCCAAAGTTTACAAATGCCTCGATCGCATTGGTTGTTTGCCCGATTAAGCTCTGAGAGCGTGCATTGTCGGCTGCCGATAGATCACTTTCGGTTCGCTTGCCGATGCGCGGCCAGGCACTGGTCCAAAAGCGATAGAAAAACACACCGATCAAGTGTTTTAAAACCTTGAAGCTGACCTCGATCTTAAATCGATAACTATAGGCGTGTATGATATCGGCAGCCGATAAGCTAAGATCTGAACATATCAAAATGAAGCGTTCTGAGCCATCACAAACCAGCACAAAACGCAGCTTTTCTCCGATCGGCTTCCAGATCAGATCCAGGCAAAGAAAGCAGGCGGTTTTACTCTGACCGTAAAGCTCAATGGTGGTTTGCTCAAACCGTTCGGCCATGGTCTCAAACAGCTCCATGAGGTTGAGCTTGGCACCATATTTTCGGGGTCGGCCGCGACCAGCCGTTTTAGGCGGCGCTTGCTGGTAGCCAACCACATTGCTCTTGGCCCGCGTAACGATATGAACCAAACGTTTGCCGCTGTCATCCACAGCCTGCTTAAGGATCAAAAACACCGGTCCCACGGCAAAATAGGCGTCCAATACGATGATACAGCGTTTGCCCACAGAGCCTGCCAGATCAGCAGCCATGGCCGCCATCAGGCTTGTAACGCTAAGCTTTGGCCGGCCGTTGATAACCGGTTCGGCTTTGAGCTGGAACTGGCGTATCTTTGTCACCCCTTCATGCAGCTCGGCACAAAGGGGGAT
>ENA-OSEO01002529-OSEO01002529.1-sediment-metagenome-genome-assembly--contig:-NODE-2529-length-25268-cov-3.583264_pt1 | contig 25268 bp, 27 predicted proteins | sample MGYA00237883_ERZ534232 | MGnify/ENA metagenome assembly ERZ534232
GACGCCTTCCTGGCCCACCTTGTTCATGGCTTCGGCGATAATGTTTCCGATGGTTTCATCATTGTTGGCCGATATGGTTCCGACCTGTGCGATTTCACGCTGATCCTTGGTCGGTTTGCTCATTTTGTGCAGCTCTTTCACGGCGGTCTCCACCGCTTTGTCGATGCCGCGTTTGATGGCCATGGGGTTGTTTCCGGCCGCCACCAGTTTTTGCCCTTCCTCGTAAATAGCGCGCGCCAGAACGGTGGCCGTGGTCGTGCCGTCGCCGGCCGCATCGCTGGTTTTGCTGGCCACCTCTTTGACCATCTGGGCACCCATGTTTTCAAACTTGTCTTCCAGCTCGATCTCTTTGGCGACGGTGACCCCGTCCTTGGTTACCGTCGGTGATCCCCAGGATTTATCGATCACGACATTCCGGCCCTTGGGGCCAAGGGTAACCACCACCGCATCTGCCAGGGTTCGAATACCGCGGAGCATGGCCTCGCGGGCTTTCATTTCATACTTTATCAGTTTTGCTGCCATCTTGATCTTACCTCCATTCAGTCCTGTTGATTAGCCGATAACGCCAAGAACGTCGTCTTCACGCATGATCAGAAATTCCTTTCCCTCGATCTTCACCTCGGTTCCGGAATACTTTCCGAACAGAATCCGGTCCCCCTTCTTGATTTCAAGAGGAATCCGTTTGCCGTCGTCGCCGACCTTGCCGTTGCCCACCGCCTCGACAACGCCCTCCGCAGGTTTTTCTTTCGCGGTATCGGGAATGATGATACCACCCTTGGTCTTTTCTTCTTCTTCAACGCGTTTTACCAGGATTCGATCTTGTAGGGGCCTAATCTTCATCTTTCACGCTCTCCTTATGCATAAGATTCTTCAGGGTTTTATTTTTCACACCACATGTTCAGCATCCGACAGTTTGACCTTTTGCCCAAAACCGGTTGCCCACCTCCCTTCCTGTATTGCTGTAAGTCTTTATGATGGTTGAATAATTAATTTAGATTTTTCCGAAACTATAATCACGGTATCCTGTTTGTAAAGAGTCCGAGAACCATTTTTTTGCCCGAATCGAATCCCGGACCGTCCGGGATAAAAATAGGGGCATCCGTTTGCCATCGTATGCCCCCAATGAAAGCAAATCTTGGCTGAAAAAAAAGGATTCTTAAGCGATGCTACGGAATTTATCGGCGGTGCCGGGGGAGGCCGCCGGTGCCCTGCTAAGCATCGGACGTATCCGAGGCTTTCTTTGACGGTGAAGAGGTTGAACCGGTGGACTCAGGACTTTTCGACTCGGTTGTGCTCGATCCTTTTGACTTGTTGGCATAGTCGGTAACGTACCAACCGGTTCCCTTCAGATGAAAGGAACTCTGGGACATCAGCTTGTGAAGCTTTCCGGAGCAATGCTTGCACCGTTTCAGGGGTTTATCGGAAAATTTTTGGATGGCTTCTTCAATTTTTCCGCATTGGGTGCACTCATATTCGTAGATGGGCATCGGCAGACCTCCAGATCGATTCGTTACCTTAAACTGATTAAATATAGTGAAATATTTTTTTCTGTCAAGGGATTGCCCAAAATTTTACCTTCATCAAATGCATATTCTCTGGGGACCGCAGGATTTCATCGGCGTTTACCCCGGGCTCCGCAGGTCCTCCATCGGGGCGTGCCAATGGCGGTAAAAAGTCAGAACCTCCTCAAGCCCCGAAACGCGCTGGTTCTTGAGAATCTGGCGGGTGGTGTGGTGCACCCGTTTTTCTTCTTCCAGCTTTTCCTGGGGAGAGGCGTTGAAGTTTTGGAGAAACTTTGTGAACCGGACGATATGGATCAGTTCGTGGGAGACGATATACAATGAGAAAGGAAACAACCGAATATCCGGTGAACGGTGGAGGGTGGCAAGGACGGCGTGATCCTGGATGCAGATTTTGTAAAAATCGTAGGTGGAAGAGCCCAGGGAAACGTTTTTCCGTTTGCCCTGGTATCGGATGATCTGGGCGTAGGGTCCGTTGACGATCTCACCGGTAGCAAGATCGACAAGGGTCTTTACGTCATACACCGATTGCAGCCACTGGTTGGCCGACATCTTGAAAAAATCGCTGACCACCTCTTCGGCCATCGCCGCAGCGTCGTTGACAATCGCCAATTGATCCGGGCTGAATCTCGCCAGTTCATCCATCGCGTTCCCACCGACCGGGCCGGGTGCAGTCACTTTTGCGTATTCGACCCGGCAGACTCATCCGTTCGGGTTTCTTTAGGGGGATCTGGGCATCTTTCCGTAAGGATGGACCCGTCGGATAGGGCGAAAACTAACACACCGGCATCCACAGATCAACCCAATCTTCATTCGGGGGGGCCGGGATTCAGCGCCGGGGGACCCCGTGGGGCGGGGGCCCCGGGAGGGCGAAAAAACTGTAGACATCCCCGGCTGTATCATGTATTAGGCGCATAGAAATAATTTTTTGTGATGAATTCAGGCCGAAAGGGGGTGATTGGTTGGGCAGTGTAATCAAGAAACGCAGGAAAAAAATGCGGAGGCATAAACACAGAAAGCTTTTGGCACGCACCCGCCATCAGAGAAGGAAGGGTAAATAATGATACCTTCGGCTTCCTGTACCCCACGGCACCGGCCGTCATCAACGACCGGTGCCGTCTGTTTTTCTAGGGTTTGTCGGAGTACCCCTTGAGATATTTCAGCAGGTCGGAATCCGTGGAGAGCACCAGCGAGATGTTTTTATCCAGCGTTTCGCTATACACTTCGAGGGTCTTGGTAAAGGTGTAAAATTCGGCATCCATGCCGTAGGCATCGGCGTAAATCTTGGTGATCTCCGCATCGGCCTTTCCCCGGATCTCCTGGGCCACCCGATAGGCTTCCGAGGTGATCTGTTTTAGGTCACGCTCCTTTTCGCCCAGAATCTTCTGGGCCTCCCCCTTGCCTTCCGAACGGAATTTTTCCGCTATCTGCTTGCGCTCTGCGATCATGCGGGAATAGACCGAGTCCCGGACCTGCTCCACGTAATTGATGGTCTTGATCTTGACATCCACCAGCTCGATGCCGAACTGGGCCAGCTTGGGCTGGGCCTGCTCGACGATGCCCTGGGTGATCTTATCCCGGCCCGCAACGATCTTGTAGCCGATGATCTCCTCCTTCTTGGCATCATCCATCTTGGCATCTTCCATGCCGACTTCTTTGATATCCAGCTCCCGGTTGGAGGACCGGACCGCCTCGATCAGCCGATAGGAGGTGATAAAGTTGCGGACCGCCGGATCGATGATGTCGTCCAGCCGCCCCAGCGCGGTGACGGTGTTGTTTACGGTCTGGAAAAACTTGACCGGGTCCACGATCCGCCATCTGGCAAACGGATCCACCCAGATGAAGGTCTTGTCCAGGGTCGGGATCTGGCCCGGGTCCCCGTCCCACCGGAGCAGGTTCTTCGGAAAATAGTTGGTATTCTGGATAAACGGAACCCGAAGATAGAGGCCGGGGACGGTTTTCGGCTCCCCGATCACTTTGCCGAACTGGGTCACCACCACCTGTTCGGTTTCATCCACCACGTAGGCCGAGGAAAAGACAAGGAGGATCCCGACGATCGCCAGTATGAGTACAATTCCTTTTAGCTTCATTTCTCGATACCCTGCTTCCCGATGTTGAGTAAGGGGAGAAGATTTTTCTGATCCGAATCGACGATGAACTTCGCGCCCAGTTTGGGCAGCACTTCTTTGATGGTCTCCAGGTAGAGCCGGCGTTTGGTGACATCCTTTGCCTTGACATACTCCGCATAGAACGCCCTGAACCGTTCGGCGTCGCCCTGGGCCCGGTTGACCCGATCCAGCGCGTATCCTTCGGCGGCCCGGATCGTTCGCTGGGCTTCCCCCCTGGCTGCGGGAATGGCCTTGTTGTAGTCTTCCTTGGCCTGATAGATCAACTTTTCCTTTTCCTGGGTGGCCTGGTTCACCTCGTTGAAAGAGGGTTGGACCGGGCCGGGAACGTTGGTCCGTTTCATTTCGATGGTCACGATGGTGATGCCGCTTTCGGCCTGGTCCATCTCCTTTTGGAGCACCCGCTTGGCCTCGTCGGCCATTTCGGCCCGTTTGTTGATCACTTCGTTGATGCTGCGATCCCCCACCACCAGGCGCATGGCCGCCTCGGACATATCGGTCAGCAGCTGCCGGACATCCCGCACCTTGAACAGAAAATCATACGGGTCCTTGATCCGGTACTGGACGATCCAGGGGACCAATGCGACGTTCAGGTCCCCGGTGAGCATCAGGGAAACATTCTCGTTGTCCCCGGCGGAATCGAACCGGGACCGGGTGCCGGGTTCCACCGTTCGGAATCCGAACTCTTCCTTGTACACCCGGCGGACCTTGACCTTGGTGACTTTTTCGATGCCGGCCGGCAGTTTGAAATTCAACCCCGGCTGGCTGAGTCGAACGAATCGGCCGAATCGCTGGATCACCCCCACCTCGTCCACGGCAACGGTGTAAAACGTCGAGGAGCCGATGAATATGGCGATCAGGACCGCCAGGATGATCATCGGTCCCCCCGGGAGTTTAAATTTTTTGATCTTTTCAACGATTTCGTCCATCTGGGGGGGCATCCCCCCCTTGCCCTGTTGCTGTTGTTTCAGCTTTTCCCAATCCCAGCTCATCTGCTTGTCCCATCCTATATTGAATACTTCAACGCTTTCCGCTTTACGGCGCTCCTGCGATCGATTATGATACCCCACGGGCCGTGCGAGCGGAACCCCCAAGTGAAACGGTGTACGATTTTTTCTGAAGTGTGATGGAATGTATTTAAGCGATCCGGCAGTGAAAGTCAAGCATAAAGGCTTTCGGAGGCGGTTTTTTGGGAGACATCGGTGGTGAAAGACGGCCGTAAACACCCGAACCCATGCGTGCCCCTGGCCAGTGTGCTGCCCAGCGTGTTGGAAACCCTTCGCAGCGGATCGGATGCAGGGCTGGTCCGGATATGGGAGCTGTGGGACCGGATCGTCGGAGCGACCATCGCAAACAACACCCGGCCGGCGGCATTCAAGGGAAAGCTGTTGTTGGTGGAAGTATCGAGCTCCACATGGATGCACCAGTTGCAGTTTTTAAAATCCGACATCATCGAAAAGGTCAATGACGCATTCGGAACCGAGATGATCCAAGAGATCAAATTCAAAATCGGAACCCTACAGCACTGCACACCCCGGCGGAAGGGCGGTTCAGCCCAAGGCTCCAATCAATGATATCCATCGATACCTTTTTCAACGGACGGGTTCGAATCCGACAGAGCCGCTCCGGATACCGGTTTTCAATCGACGCCGTGCTGCTGGCTTCCCATGCCCGGGTGACGCCCAACGACACGGTGGTGGATTTGGGCACCGGCTGCGGAATCATCCCCATCCTGCTCGCCCACCGTAAGCCCGCCGTGAGCGTATACGGGGTTGAAATCCAGCAATCCCTTGCGGATCTGGCCCGATTGAACGTGGCGGAAAACCGGATGCAGGATCGTGTGCGGATACTTTCAATCGATATGAAGACACTGACCCCGGACATGATCCAAGGGCCTGCAGACCTTATCGTCAGCAACCCGCCGTATCGAAAACCAGGATCCGGAAGAATTAATCCGGATCATCAACGGGCGGCGGCCCGCCATGAACTCATGGTGACCCTGGTCGATGTCGTCCAGACCGCCCACCGGCTGCTCGACCGGTCCGGAAGGTTTCTGATCATATACCCTGCCGAGCGGATGGCGGAGCTGATTTGCGCCCTTGGCAACACCGCCATCGAACCGAAGATCTTTCGCTCCGTGCACGCCACGGCGTCCGCGGAGGCCAAGCGGATTCTTTTGGAGGGGGTGAAAGGGGGGCGCCCCGGGTTAAAGATCGCCCCACCCCTGATCGTCTACACCGAAGACGGATCCTATACGAAAGCCGTTGAACGGATGATGTCCCCGGCCGACCCCCGGTGCTTTGAATCATAGGGTTCTTCTCCAACCCTTTTTCATCGGCCCCAATTTAGGACATTGACAGATTCGCGCAAGACGTATTATAAATACCAATTCGATACCAACGGAGAGGTTGCCGAGGGGTTGAAGGCACCGCTCTCGAAAAGCGGCATCCTGTCAAAAACGGGATCGTGGGTTCGAATCCCACCCTCTCCGCCAGGAAAATCAAGTGCCTTGATTTTCACGGGTAGCCGGTGGCTATTGGCTGGTGGCTTTTGATTGGAATTGGGGGCTGAGCGGCTTGATTTTCACGGGTGGTTGGTGGCTATCGGGCTGCTGGCTTTGGTTGAGATCGATTTATTTTATTATGCCAATGGCTACGAGCCATAAGCCAATGGTATTTTGAAACATCAAAATCCCGGAGAGATGTCCGAGCTGGCTGAAGGAGCACGACTGGAAATCGTGTGTGCTGCCAAAAGCGGCACCGAGGGTTCGAATCCCTCTCTCTCCGCCATTTTATTGAGTGGTTGAGATGTCGGATGGAAGAGCGGTCGGAGGACGCGCCCAAGCGGTGTTTTGTTATCCCCCACTCAACGATTCGACGCGACGATTCAACCGGTTGAGCATCTAACCCATCATGGCGTATCTTGTTTTAGCCCGGAAATATCGCCCGCAATCCTTCGAGGAGGTCGTCGGCCAGTCGCACGTGACCCAGACCCTGGGCAATGCCATATCCTCCCAGCGGCTGGCGCACGCCATCCTGTTTTCGGGACCCCGGGGAACCGGAAAAACAACCGTGGCCCGCATTCTGGCAAAGGCCATGAACTGCCAGGAAGGTCCGGTGCCCACACCGTGCGACCGTTGCAGTTCCTGCAAAGAGATCCTTTCGGGAAGCGCGGTGGATGTGTATGAAATCGATGGCGCATCCAACAACAGCGTGGATCAGATCCGGGATTTGCGCGAAAATGTCAAATACCTGCCCGTTCACAGCCGCTATAAGATCTATATCATCGATGAAGTCCACATGCTGAGCATCGCCGCTTTCAATGCATTGCTCAAGACCCTGGAGGAGCCTCCCGCACACATCCTGTTCATGTTCGCCACCACCGAGGCGCATAAAATACCGGTGACGATTCTGTCCCGCTGCCAGCGGCATGAATTCCGCCGGATCGATATCGACGCCATCCAGGCGCAGTTGGAGCTGATCTGCCGGAAGGAGGGTATCCACATTGCGGAACAGAGTCTGGGATTGATCTCCCGGGAGGCCGGCGGCAGCATGCGGGATGCGCTCAGCCTGCTGGATCTGGTGATCACCTGCGCCCAGTCAACCGCGGATGCCGAACAGGTGATCGATCTGCTGGGGATCGTGGACCGGAAAATCATTTTTGACATTTCCGAGGCGGTGTTGAAGGCGGACATTCCGGCGGTGCTCGATCTTCTGGATCGGGTATACGATCGGGGTTTCGACATGAAAAAGCTTTATGGGGACCTTGCCGAGCATTTCCGGAACCTGCTGGTGGTCAAGATGGATCCCCGCATGCACCGGCTGGTGAATCTGCCGGCCCATGAAGTCGGCCAGATCCGCCGCCAGGTCGAATCCGTCTCAGCCCCCTTTCTGCATCAGCTCTTCGGCATCCTGTTGAACGAGGAGGCCGCGCTTCGGTTTTCCTCCCAGCCCAAGCTGGTCCTGGAGATGGCTTTTTTGAAGATGTGCCGGATCCAACCGGCCCTTCCGGTGGATGTCCTGATCGAAAAACTCGATCAGCTGAAAGCGTCCATCGACCGGACGGGGGGGTGCGGCGGGACCCCGGCCGTCGAACCGGAACCGGTCGATGCGGCCCTGCCGGGTGAGGATTCCGGTTCGGGGGGGGCTCCGGATTCAGCGGGCCCCGCCCCCCGGCGCGAACCCTCCGGCGGGTATTCGGCCGAGAATCCGGATCGCCTATGGAAGAAGTTGCTCGAGCTCGCATCCGACACGTACCCCTTGCTTGCCGCCACCCTGGCCAAATGCAGTCTGAATGCGCTCGACGAAGAATCGATTGAAATCGTGGTCAACGGCAGCGACTTTAACATGAATCTGATCCAGCGTCCCAAAAATCAGCAGGCGCTGCGAAGGCTCTTAAAAGACCTTCTGGGACGAAGCGTCGGTATCCGGCTGACACCCAAAACCGAGGCGTCTGCGGGGCATCCGGATAAAAGAGCCCAGGAAAACCGGTTGAAACAGGAGGCGCTGAGTCATCCGCTGGTGGCGGAAGCGGTGGAGATATTCAATGGAAAAGTCATTGACGTAAAGATCCTATAGGAGGAATCCGGATGAAGGGAATGGGAAACCTGATGAAACAGGCCCAGAAGCTGCAATCCAAGATGTTGAAGCTTCAGGATGAACTGGCGGATAAAACGGTGGAGACCACCGCGGGGGGCGGCATGGTCAAAGTGGTCGCCAACGGGCGGCAGCAGATCCTGTCGGTTGAAATCGACAAGGAAGTGGTGGACCCGCAGGATGTGGAGATGCTCCAGGATTTGATTCTGGCGGCCGTCAACGATGCACTGGTCAAGTCCCAGGAGATGGTCACCTCGGAAATGAACCGGCTGACCGGCGGGATGAGCATCCCGGGGATGATGTAAATCGAAAATACCATGAATTATTACCCATCGACCGTACGCAACCTGATTCGGCAGCTGTCGAGGCTCCCCGGTATCGGTGAAAAAACCGCCGAACGGCTTTCCATGCATATCATCCGCGCCCCCCGAAAGGAGATCGAGGCGCTGTCCCAAAGCATTCTGGACATCAAGGACAAGGTCCGGCTCTGCAGCCTGTGTTTCGCCCTGAGCGACGGGGATCGTTGCGGGATTTGCAGCAATCCGTCGCGGGACAAAAGCGTTTTGTGCGTGGTGGAACAACCTGCGGATATGGTGGCCATCGAGCGATCGGGGGCTTTTTCGGGGTGCTATCACATTCTTCAGGGGGTGCTCTCTCCCATGAACGGGGTGGGGCCGGACGATATACGAATCGAGGAACTCATCCGTCGGGTGCGAGAGGGCGGCGTCAGGGAGGTGGTGCTGGCCACCGGAACCCATGTGGAAGGGGAGTCCACCGCCGCGTATATCGGCGAACGGCTCGCCCCCTTTCCGGTGAAAGTGACCCGGATCGCATCCGGGGTGCCCATGGGGGGAGACATGCAGTATGTCGATCCGGTAACCCTTCAACGCGCGATGGAAAGCCGCCGTGGCCTCTGACGTTCCAGAGCCCTTTGTCTGCCGGAATTGCGGTAAATGCTGCAAGGGCTACGGGGGGACCTTCGTCACCGAGAAAGACATCCGGTCCATTTCGGAATTTTTGAGCGTGGATCTGGAGCGGTTTGTCGACATCTATTGCCGGGAGTCGGGCGGGAAACCGATTCTCGCCCAGCGGTCCGACGGCTACTGCATATTCTGGGACGGAAATTGCACGATTCACCCGGTCAAACCGCGTATGTGCAGGGCCTGGCCGTTTATCGAGAGCGTGCTGCGCGATTTCAGCAACTGGTCCATCATGGCCGGATCGTGCCCCGGCATCCGGCTTGATTGTCCGGAATCGATCATCCGGGACCGGGTCCGAAAAGCACTGAGTGCCCACCCGCAACCCCGCATCAGGGGGCCGGTTTTGCCCAGAGCTGCGGATCGGTAAGCCGGTAAACCCTGTTTTCGGGGCCGCCCGGGACCGCAGCCTGCAGGATTTTCCAGTCTTCGAGGTCCTTGAGGCTTTCGAGCAAGGCGCGTTTCGTATCGTTCCAGATATCGAGAAGGTTTTCAACCGAGATCGGTCTTGCCGAATCGGCCAGGCTGCAGCACAGCAGGTATGCCGAAACGGCTTTGATCGAAAGATCGAGGGTGAATATCTTTTGGTTCATCGCATATCATCCTGTGGCTGCGGCGGAAATCAACCCGGAAAGAACCCGTTCCGGACGGATGCCGGCAAAACAATCGGGTGCATCGCAGGTGCGAAGGCCGGTTTCATGGCAAGGGGTGCAGGCGGTATCCGGTGCGATGACCCGCACCGTGCGGCCCTTCGGGCGCCAGCGGGCCGGGTCGGAGGGGCCGAAAACCGCGACCGTCGGAAGCCCGAGGAATGCCGCCAGGTGCGTCCCCCCCGAGTCGTTGCCGATCCATCCCCCGGCTGTTCTCAGGGTTTCGGCAAGACAGACAAGATCCGATACCCGGTGAACCGGATTCGGCCGATGCGAAAGACAATCGGCGGTGTGATCTTCCGCAGGGCCAAGGACGAAGGCCGGCGTATACCCCTTTTCGGAAAGCAGATCGGCCATCAGGATGAAGTTCTCAAGGGGCCAGTTTTTCCTTGGGCTGCCGGATCCGGGGTGGAGCAGGATGCGTCCCGGGTCGTATCCGGGATTCCGGCGATCGACGTAAAGCGTCCTGTTTTGCGAATCTTCCGGAAAACCCGTCGACGGATTCAAAACCCGCAGATCCCGCAAACGGGTTACGATATAATCCGTGATATGGATCCTCCGGTCGGGCGGGGGGCGGGGGGGGATCCGGTGGACCCGTCCGGGGGTGAGGGTACGGATATTCGCGCCCAGCGCCGCCGAAAAGGAAAATAAAAGAATCAGAGCATAGGAGCCGAGCATCGACAAGCGCATCGGGACCGGGGCATCTGAAAAAAGGGATGAAAAAACAGCCGACTCCAGGGGAAAGGCCGTGTCGATGAGGTCCAGGGATCGGGCCAACCGGCCGATCCGGGTTTGGCAAACCAGATCGATGACCGGATATTCGGCGCGCAACCGAATCAGAACGGGAAACAGGGTGACCAGGTCCCCCAGCGCGCCCTGATGAAAGACCAGCAGTTTTTCCATGGGCCGTATTTACCCTATGAATCCAAATCTTTTCAAGCACCAATTCTCGGTAAAACCCGGATACCCCGGATAGGGTCGCCGCCGGGTACGCCGGTTCGCAAATTTATTTTGACTTTTCAACCCGATGGGTCTAATTTCAAAAACCGGTGGGAAAAGCAGCGGCCACAGACCGGAGACGACGATTCGGAACCTTTGATGCAGGAGAACATTATGAGCAAATCGCTGACTTATGCAGATGCCGGTGTCGATATTGATAAGGCAGACAGATTCGTCAGCACGATCAAAAAGATCGCCCGGAGCACCCGCAGGCTGGGGGTCATGGGGGAGATCGGCGGTTTCGGCGGGCTGTTCTCTCTGTCCTTTGAACACTACGATAACCCGGTGCTGGTCAGCTCCACCGACGGGGTGGGCACCAAACTCAAGATCGCCTTCATGATGAACCGGCACAACACGGTGGGAATCGATCTGGTGGCCATGTGCGTCAACGACATCGCCGTCCAGGGAGCGACCCCGCTGTTTTTTCTGGACTACCTGGCCATGGGCGCGCTGAATACGAAAGTGGCCACCGAAGTGATTGCGGGCATCGGTCAAGGCTGCAAGGAAGCCCGGTGTGCGCTGATCGGCGGCGAGACCGCTGAAATGCCGGGTTTTTACATGCCCGGGGAATACGATCTGGCCGGATTTGCCGTGGGGATCGTCGACAACGATAAGATCGTTGACGGCTCCGAAATCCATGTCGGCAACAAAATCATCGGCATCGCATCCGCCGGTCTTCACAGCAACGGGTACTCGCTGGTGCGAAAGATCTGCTTTGATGTTCTGAAGCTGAACATTCAAGACACCATCCCCGAACTCGGAAAGAGCCTCGGAGAGGAACTGATGATTCCGACCCGGATCTATTCGGAGACCATCCACCACTTGAGCCGCGACATTCAAATTTTAGGGCTGGTGCATGTCACCGGGGGGGGGATCGTCAACAACCTGTTGCGGGTCATCCCAAAGGCGTGCCAGGTTATTCTGGAGCGCGCCAGTTGGGATGTCCCCCCGATATTCCATTTCCTCCAGCAAGCCGGCAAAATCACCGACGAGGAGATGATGCGGACCTTCAACAACGGCATCGGCCTCATCGCGGTGGTGGACGAGGCGGTGGCCCAAGAGGTCCTGGACCGCCTATCCGCCATGAACGAGAAGGCCTATATCATCGGTGAGATCGCCGAAAGAAAGCACGCCGCACCCCGCATCCGGTGGGCCTGATGGATCTGTAGTTCCTTGTTATCGTAGCTCCCTGACCTGACCTCATGCAGGAATGACCGATTCCAAGGGGTGGTACGGCAGGCCGAAGGTGTCGGCCACCCCCTTGTAGGTAACCTTTCCCTTGTAGATGTTGATTCCCCGGGCGATTTCCACATTTGTGCGCGCGGCGCGCTCCACCCCCCCGCTGTTGGCGATCTGCAGCGCATAGGGGAGTGTGGCGTTGGTCAGTGCCTGTGTGGCCGTCATGGAGACCGCTCCGGGCATGTTGGCCACGCAATAGTGGATGATGCCGTCCACTTCATAGATGCTGTCGTCGTGGGTCGTGGGTTTGGAGGTCTCGATGCAGCCGCCCTGATCGATGGCCACATCGACAATGACCGATCCTTTTTTCATGAGCTTGAGCATATCCCGGGTGACCAGGCTCGGGGCCTTGGCGCCGGGGATCAGAACCGCCCCGACCACCAGGTCCGCGTCGGTCAGCAACCCGCGGATGTTTGCCGGACTGGACATCAGCAGAAAGCAGTTTTTCGGCATGACATCCGAGAGGTATCGGAGCCGTTCCAGGTTGGTGTCCAGCAGGTAGACCCTGGCGCCCAGACCGCAGGCGATCTTTGCGGCATTGGTTCCCACGATGCCCGCGCCGATGACCACCACCGTTCCGGGTCTGACCCCCGGAACCCCGCTCAGCAGAACCCCCTTGCCGCCGAAAGTTTTTTCAAGGTATTTCGCCCCTTCCTGAATGGCCATCCGGCCGGCGATTTCGCTCATGGGGGTCAACAATGGCAGGGAGCCGTTGTTTTTCTCCACGGTTTCATACGCAACCGCAATGCAGCCGGTATCGATGATCGCCCGGGTCAGCTCCAGGGAAGCGGCAAAATGGAAATACGTAAAAAGGGTTTGGTCTTTCCGAATCAGGGGAAATTCCTGGGGCAGCGGCTCCTTGACCTTCATGACCATCTCATTGTTCAGGTAGATTTCTTCCGCGCTGCGCGCGATGGCCGCCCCGGCATCCAGATAGTCCTGATCCGAATAGCCGGAGCCCTCCCCCGCACCGGTTTCGATCTGAATCGTATGGCCCTGGCTCACCATCTGCTCAACCCCCCCCGGCGTCATGGCCACCCGGTTTTCTCTTGTTTTGATTTCCTTCAGAACACCAACTCGCATGGGCACCTCCTTTCAGGTTCCAATAAATACATGGGTCTCATATCGGCTCCGCCGGGCGGGGCAGCCCGTGCCCCCGTTTGCCGGCCGATCGTCGTCGGATCGCCTCCGAATCCCACCCGAACCGGGTGGGGGCCGGTCAGAAGGGACAGGCGGCTTTGAGGCATTGGGATGCAAAATCGACCATCTCCTGTGTGGCCTTCGAAAATTGGTCCGCGGTTTTGACCAGCGCCGGGTGGGTGTTGTATTCTTCCCGGCTGTAGCCGTCTTCGGCATAGGCCCGCTCAAAATAGGGAATCCGCAACAGCTTGTCCAGAACATTTTTGGGAATATCCTGCAGGATCTTGTCTTTTTCAAACACAATCGATTCGGCGTCGGAAAGCCCGTAGAGCTGTTCGATGAAGTTGGGCGGGCAGGTCACCACGATGTCGGCTCCGGCCTTCTCCTCGAGATGCCACAACCGGACCTTGCCGTTGACCGTCGGGCCCAGCCGCAACGAGCAGGAAAGCATTTTGTTGGGAAGATTCCGTTCCTTCAACAGCCGGTAGGCTTTTTTGAAGATCGCCAGCTCCGCCAGCCGGACATCGCCATCGGAAAGCGCGATGCCCTGTTGTTCCGCAAAGCCTCGAAGTCCGCCCAGGTCGCCGAATCGGGATTCCATGTGGGTGATGACCGAACGCCACTTTGAAAGGTCCACCTTGTCGGCTTTTGCGCGTTCAAGCCCCCGCTGAACGGACCTGGCGCAGTCCATCAACTGGGGCAGAATGAAGGTCAGGGTGTTGTTGGTGGATATCCCCTTTGCCGTCAGATGCTCGATGACATCGTACCCCTGCCGGGAGCCGGGGACCTTGATCATGACATTCGGGTTCAAGGCGGCCAGCTCTTCGGCCTGCCGGATCATGGCGTCCCGATCGAAAACGCTCCTGGGATCCACCTGGCCGGAGAGAAAGCCTTGGCGGTATCCTGATTTTTCGAACAGGGGCAAATACATGTCGGATCCGCGTTTCACCACTTCTTTATACATCATCCAAAAAAGGGATTCCGTGTCGATACCCTTGTTGTTTTCGATGAGCCGGTTGACGATTTCTCTCCAGGCCGTCTCATCGGAACGGATGGCTTGAAGGGACAGGGGGGGATTGGTCGTCACCCCGCGAAAAAGCTGTCCCATGGGATCGGTCGGGTTGTACATTCTCTCAAATTGCCGCTTCAGGACCCCGGCATCCGCGGGTGCCGCATGTTTGAGCATCTTATCGCACCAGGGGCTGAAGATCAGCGGTGAGGAATCCCACCAGATTTCCATGCCCGGACTGGCATCGACCAGCCTTTCCAGAATGTTTTTCTCTTCCATTTGTCCTCCCTTATTTTTGATCTGGACAGTCCAAAGTGTTCACCGGTTATGCCGTGAACTCCCCCTTTCATAAAGGGGGGAAATAGATCTTTTTTACGGGTTCATCCACTTTCGGCCGCGGCGAAAGCCCCCTTTAAAAATTCACGATTCAGGCGCGCAATATGGGTGATGGAAATTTCCTTGGGGCACTGGACCTCGCACTCGGTGACGTTGCTGCAGTTGCCGAAACCCAGCGCATCCATTGTTTGGAGCATCCGAATGGCGCGCCGGGCCGCTTCGGGTCTTCCCTGGGGCAGCAGGGCGAGTTGGGATATTTTGGCGCCCACAAAGAGCATGGCCGATCCGTTCGGGCATGCCGCAACGCAGGCCCCGCAGCCGATGCAGGCGGCCGCATCCATGGCCCCATCGGCCGTCTCCTTGCTGATCGGTATGGCGTTTCCATCCGGAGCGGCCCCGGTATTGACGGAAATGTAGCCGCCGGCCTGAATAATCCGATCAAACGGGCTGCGATCCATCACCAGATCCTTGATCACCTTGAATGCCCGGGAACGCCACGGTTCGATGACAATCGTGTCGCCGTCTTTGAAATGGCGCATGTGCAGCTGACACAGCGTGGTCCCCTTTTCCGGCCCGTGGGCCAGGCCGTTGACCACCGACCCGCAGGACCCGCAAATCCCTTCCCGGCAGTCGTGGTCAAAGGCGATCGGTTCTTTCCCCGCCAGGGTCAACCCCTCGTTGACGACATCCAACATCTCCAGAAAGGACATGTCCGTCGAGATGTTTTTTGCCGGCAGTGTTTCGAAATGCCCTTTATCTTCCGGCCCCTTTTGGCGCCAGACCTTGAGTGTGAGATTCAATTGTTTGGTCACTTATAACTCCTTTGCGCCAGTTGCACGTATTCGAAGGAGAGCGGCTCCTTGTGATCCAGCGGTTCGGCATCGTCACCGGCATACTCCCATGCCGAGACGTGGGAAAAGTTTTCATCGTCCCGCCGGGCTTCGTGTTCCTCGGTCTGAAAGGCCTCGTTGAAATGCCCGCCGCAGGATTCCCGCCGGGCCAGGGCGTCGATGATCATCAGCTCGGCAAACTCGAGAAAGTCGGCCACCCGGCCCGCCCGTTCCAGGCTCTGGTTGAAATCCCCCGCCGACCCCGGAACCAGGACGTTTTCCCAGTACTCCGCCCGGAGTTCCTGCACCATGGATCGGGCTTTTTTCATCCCCGCGTCGTTTCGGGACATGCCGCAGTGGTTCCAGAGAATGTGCCCCAGCTGCCGGTGAAAGTCGTCCACGGTTCGCCGCCCCCGTACCCCCAAGAGTCTTTGGACCCGGTCTTTCGCGCTTCGGATCGAATCCGTAAACGCGGGGTGACCGGTGTCGATCGTCTCCAATCCGCTTGCTGCGAAGTACCCGCCGACGGTATAGGGGATGATGAAATAGCCGTCGGCCAGGCCCTGCATCAGCGCACTGGCGCCCAGCCGATTCGCGCCGTGATCCGAGAAATTGGCCTCGCCAAGAACGAACAGCCCGGCAAGATTGCTCATCAGGTTGTAATCCACCCAGAGCCCGCCCATGGTATAGTGCACCGCCGGGTAGATCCGCATGGGGGTCTCATAGGGGTTTTCGGCCGTGATCTTTTCATACATCTGGAACAGGTTTCCGTATTTTTGCGCGATGACCGATTTGCCGTCCCGTTTGATGGCATCGGCAAAGTCCAGATAGACCGCAAAGCCGGTTTCGCCCACCCCTTTTCCCTGATCACACTGCTCTTTCGCCCGCCGGGAGGCGACATCCCGGGGGACCAGGTTTCCGAAGCTCGGATACATCCGCTCCAGGTAGTAGTCCCGGTCGGCTTCCGGAATCTGGCTGGGCGGCCGGTGATCGCCCGGATTTTTGGGCACCCACACGCGCCCGTCGTTTCTCAGGCTCTCGCTCATCAGGGTCAACTTGGACTGGTAGTCGCCGTGCACCGGAATACACGTGGGGTGTATCTGGGTGTAGCAGGGGTTCGCAAAAAAAGCCCCCCGCTTGTAAGCCCGGAAGGCGGCAGATACATTGCAGGCCATGGCGTTGGTGGAAAGATAAAAGGCGTTGCTGTACCCCCCGGTTGCCAGAACCACCGCGTGGGCGGCATGGGGTTCGATGGCCCCGTCGATGAGATTTCTGACCACGATCCCCCGGGCCCGGTCGTTGACGATGACAAGATCCAGCATTTCCCGCCGGGGAAAGAGGGTGACCCTGCCGGCGGCGACCTGACGCATCAACGCGCCGTAGGCACCGAGCAGCAGCTGCTGGCCGGTTTGCCCTCTGGCATAGAAGGTTCTTGAAACCTGGGCGCCGCCAAAGGAGCGATTGGCCAGCAGACCGCCGTAATCGCGTGCAAAGGGGACCCCCTGGGCCACGCACTGATCGATGATGTTGGTGCTGAGCTGGGCCAGGCGGTAGACGTTGGCTTCCCGGGCCCGAAAGTCGCCCCCCTTGATGGTGTCGTAGAACAATCGCTGGACGCTGTCCCCGTCGTTCTGGTAGTTTTTGGCGGCGTTGATACCCCCCTGGGCGGCGATGCTGTGGGCCCGCCGGGGGGTGTCCTGGATGCAGAACGCCTTTACGCTATACCCCAGCTCCGCCAGGGATGCGGCGGCAGAGGCGCCGGCAAGCCCGGTGCCGACCACGATGACCTCGAATTTTCTTTTGTTGGCCGGGTTCACCAGTTTGAGTTCAAACCGATGCCTGTCCCATTTTTCCGGCAGGGTTCCGCCGGGCACCTTTCCATCAAGCAGCATACCCGTTCCTTTCTAAAATCGAAGCGATATGTAAAGGGGAAGCGTTCCGAAACCGATGCCCACCCCCACACTCACCACCCACCCCGCGGATTGGATCAGCACCATGTAGTTGGGATGGTTGGCGCCGATGGTTTGAAAAGCGCTCCAGAATCCATGCCGGATGTGGATGGCCACGATGGCGACGGCGGTGATGTACAAAAAAACATACAGGGGGCTTGAAAATTTTCGACTCATGATATCGAAAATGGTGGTGCCGGATTTGTCCACAAAGGTAAAATTGAGAAGATGCAGGATGACAAAGGCCAGAACCAGAAGCCCGGTGTACGGCATGGTGGCGGCGCCAAAGGTTTGACCCCCCGCCGATTTTTTGACTGCATAGCGAACCGGACGCGCCCTGCGGTTTTCAATGAACAACAAAAGACCGGTGCCGATATGGACCAGGGCGGAAAGGAGCAGGCCCAGTTCGGCCAGGGTCAGCAGCGGCCCCAGGGAATGAAGCCTTTCCGCATAGGTGTTGAAGGCGCTTGCCCCCCGGAAAATGGTCAGATTTCCGGATAAATGGACAAGCAAAAACCCGCAAAAGCCCAATCCCGTCAGTGCCATCAAGAGCTTTTTCCCGATGGAAGCCCCGATGGTTCGGATCAACCAGTTCATGTTTCTTTCCCGCTCCTTATCTCAAATATTCACTGCCGCGTTACCCGTCGTGGAATATGCCGTTGCCGCTCCTGCCGGATGTGAACCGGATGCGAAACGGAATCGAAATTTATCCTATTAGCAAAAGGTTTCCGTCTCCTCAAGCCCTTGCTCACGCAACCCGTGGATACTCGGGGCCATGGTTCGATTTTTGCATGTTTAGCGTCGGCGGTTCCGGAAAAAGACCCACCGGCAAGGTCCATTACTAATTTTGAGACAACGGAAATGCAAGCCTAAAAATGCGAAAACCGCTAAAATTTTCAATTTTCTTGACAAGACGCAGAATTTCCTTTAATTTAATGGATTTAAAACAACCTTAAAATTTTTGTCCGCCGAAGCGATTCGGGGGCTGAGGAGCGCTGAACGGATGCCTCAAAGCTTTGACATTATCCCGATGATTCGAAACGCCAGCCTGATGGTGCAATTTGTGCTCTTTCTGCTGCTGTTTTTTTCCATCACCTCCTGGGCGATTATCCTGATCAAATTCCGATATATCCGTCGGGCGTTTAAAGAGTCCGCCTTTTTCACCGAATTTTTCTGGAGGAGCCGGGATCTGTCTGCCGCATTTGCAAAGGCCAAGCAGCTGGAGGCAAGCCCCATCGCACGCATTTTCCGTATCGGTTATCTCGAACTGAGAAAGATCAGCCAGAGCGGCTTTCCGGCGGCCGGCTCCGCCAATCCGGGGGAGGCCCCGGAGCCCGTGGTGTGGAACGGCCGTTTGACCGGAACGGACAACGTCAAGCGGGCGCTTCGCAGGGCCATCACCTCGGAAACCACACGGATGACCCAGCTGGTCCCGTTTCTTGCCACCACCGGCAACACCACCCCGTTTATCGGGCTGTTCGGCACCGTATGGGGAATCATGAATTCCTTTCACAGCATCGGGCTTCGGGGCTCGGCGAACCTTGCGGCAGTGGCGCCGGGGATATCCGAGGCCTTGATCGCGACGGCGGCCGGGCTCGCTGTTGCCATCCCGGCGGTGATTGCCTTCAATTATTTCATGCAAAAGATTCGGATCATCGAATCCGATCTTCAGAATTTTTCGGCGGACTTTTTGAATATCATCGAAAGAGACGTGTTGCGAGGGGAGGTGCGGGAGGAATGACCATCGAAACCAGCAGCGACCGATTGATGTCGGACATCAACGTGACGCCGTCTGTGGACGTCATGTTGGTCTTGTTGATCATCTTTATGGTGACCGCCCCGATGATGGTGCAGGGGGTCGACGTCTCGCTGCCGGAAGCCACCGCCAAGCCGCTGGCCTCGGAAAAAGAGCCCCTGATCATTACCATCAACAAGGACAATCAGATCTTTATCAACGACTATCAGGTCTCAGTCGGATTTGTGCAGGAAAAACTTCAAAAAGTATTGGAAAATCGGACAGATCGCGAAGTCTATTTTCGGGCGGACAAGGATATCCCGTACGGCGTGGTCGTCCGGGTGATGTCTGAAATCAAAGACGCCGGTGTCGACAAACTCGGCATGGTGACCTTGCCGATGGAATCGGATACCGGGATTAAAAAAACCAAATCAGACGGCCGATGACAGGATGACAGATCGATTGATTTCCCCTGCCGAATTGCCCCAAGGTCCGGAAAGCCATCGTCGAATCCGGGTGTCGATGTTTGTCGCTTCCGCGGTGGGGCATTTCTGTTTTCTGATGATCCTGTTTTTTGCTCCTGCGCAGATTCCCGCAAAACGGTATACGCCTTCGGTCATCAACGTCAGCATGGTTTCGCTTCCGTTGTCGGGTTCCGGCCCGGGGCCCGGGCGGGCCGCTCCGGTGGAGCCGGAAAAACCTGCCGGCGTTGCACAGATCAAGGAAAAACCGTCCAAACCGGCCGAAGTGCAGGTGCGGCCCCCGGAAACCGCCAAAACAATGGAACCCGCAGCTGAAAAACAAGCGGTGCGCAGGTCGGAACCGGCGCCTGCCGACGTGGCGCCGGATACGATCTCTGTGGCGCCCCAGAAACAGAAGGTCAAAGTCTCTTTGAAAAAAAAGACGTTCCGGTCGAGCCAGGTGATCGATCGCGCGATCAAACGCATTGAAGAGAAAACGGAAAAGGAAAGACCCAAGGCGGTTTCCGATGCCATCGACCGGTTGAAGAACCAGACGCAAAGCGCAGAATCGGTGGACCAGGCCATCGAGCGGCTCAGGGCAAAAGTCGATTCCGAAGGGGGCGGAGGCGCCGGCACCGGTACCGGCAGCGGCCTTCCCGGCCGACCCGGCGGCATCGGCAGGGCCGTGCTTGAGCAGATCGACCTCTACAAACTGGAGATCGCCTATCAAATCGAGAGGAAATGGGCGTTTTCCGAGCAACTGGCCGGTGGGCGAACGGATCTCGAAGCGGTCCTGGTGATCAAAATCATGCCGACCGGCGAAATCGAGGATGTCTGGTTCGAGAAGAAATCCGGAAACACCTTTTTTGACGATTCCGCATACAAGGCCATCAAAAAATCGAATCCGCTGCCGCCGCTTCCAAAGGGATACCAGCGGCCGTTTTACAATGTCGGTCTGGTGTTCACACCGTCCGGACTCAGAAAGGGCACGGGTTGATTCACATGGGGGATCGTCCGGTCAAATGCGCCGCAGTCGGCCTCTGCACCTTGATCCTGTTGGGGGCGGGGTTCGTCTCCACCCTTTTTTCCGCCCAATACGATTATATCGACATCAGCAAACCTTCCTTGAGGAAAATCCCCATGGCGGTTCCGTTTCTGCAGGTTGCCGCCGGCACACCGGCCGAACGGGAGGTTGCGACGCAAACCGCCGACATGATTTCACGCGCTCTGGAATTTACCGGGTTTTTCACGATTCTGGATCGGGCCGCCTTTCTCGCCGATCCGGGCCGGGACTGGACGGTTTCCGGAATCGATTTCAGAAACTGGACGGCCATCGGTGCCGAGTTGCTGATTGTCGGTAAAGTCGGGTTTGCCGACACCACTCTCGAGGTGGAACTGCGGCTCTACGATACGTTCAAGGAGCGGATGGTCGTGGGCAAACGGTACAAGGGGTGGAGGGAAGACCAGCGAAAGATCGTCCACCGTTTTTGCAGTGAGATCATTTACGCGCTGACCGGAGACCGCGGGCTGTTCGAAAGCAAAATCGTCTTTGAATCGAAACACGGCGGAAGCAAAGAAATCGTGATGTGCGATTTTGACGGACACCAGCCCGTGCCGTTCACCAGCAACCGGAGCATCAACCTTACCCCGGCGTGGTCATCGGATGGACAGTGGATCGCCTATACCTCCTATGGACGCGGCAATCCGGACCTGTATATCCAACATGTCAAAGACAAACGGGGAACGGTCTTTTCCAGAAAGGGAATCAACAGCACCCCGGCATGGGCGCCCGGCAGGTTCGAACTGGCCGCCACCCTTTCTTTCGAGGATGACCCGGAAATTTATCTATTGACCGGAAGCGGGAAAATTATTAAAAGATTAACCAACAGTTTCGGAATCGATGTATCGCCCTCGTGGTCCCCGGACGGTCGCAAGATCGCCTTTGTTTCGGACCGGGCGGGGTCCCCCCAGATCTATATCAAGGATCTGGAATCCGGGCGGGAGGAGCGATTGACCTACGAGGGCAATTACAATCAATCGCCGAGCTGGTCCCCCAGAGGGGATCGAATCGCTTTTGCGAGCATGAACAACGGGCAATTCAACATTTTTGTGATCCGAACGGATGGAACCGGTTTGATGCCGTTAACCGAAAATTCGCGTGACAATGAATCGCCTTGCTGGTCTCCGGACGGCAGCCTGATCGCGTTCAGCTCCAATCGAGAGGGGGAGTCGCGGATTTATGTCATGACGGCTTTTGGCACGGATCAACGGCGCCTGCTTGCGCTGCCGGGCGAGCAGACAAACCCGGACTGGTCTAAAGGTATCGAAAACAAGTAGGCACGGAATCGAAAAGGAGGAAGAAATGCAGAAAAAATTTTGGTTGGGTTGGGTTCTGTTACTGGTTATTCCTGGACTGCTGTTCACCACATCCTGCGCCAAAAAAGCCGTAAAGACCGAACCGGCGGTAAAGGCGGAGGATGCCGGCAAAGCGGAAGCCGAAGCGGCTCGCCGGGCCGAGATGGAAAAACAACGTCGACTGGAGGAAGAGCGTCTGCGGGCAGAAAAGATTCGCGCGGATGCCGAACGGATGAAGGGAGAAGGGGAAGGGGCTCGTTTCGAAAAGGAAATGATCTATTTCGACTTCGACAAATCGAACCTGAAACCCGAAGCCCAGGAAGTCCTCAAGCGGAAAGCGGCGTATCTGCAGAGCAATCCGAATGCCAAGGCGATCATCGAAGGCCACTGCGACGAGCGCGGCACCAATGAGTACAACCTGGCGCTGGGTGACAGACGTGCCAGCAGCGCAAAGAAATTTTTGGTCAATCTGGGGATTGCCGATTCGCGGCTGAAAACCATCAGCTATGGTGAAGAGCGGCCGTTTGATCCGGCACACAATGAAGCGGCCTGGTCCAAAAACAGACGGTGTCAATTCAAGCTGCAGTAAGGTTGTCTGCCCACGCAACGGAAGGGCGGCAGCCTTGGCTGCCGCCCCGTGTTGTTTTTTTTGTGCGCACCATTCGGGAAATGGCTTCATGAAGGTTTCAAAGGCACTGAGTTTATCTTGTTTGTGCGGATGGGTGCTCTTGAGCGGATGCGTGACCCAGGACGAGATGGGGTTGCTGAAAAGCCGGATCGACCTGCTCGAGCAACGCATCGAAAAATCGGAAAACCGCTCTGATCATCTGGCTTCCCGGATCGATGAAGGGGTCAAATCCCAGGATGAGAAGACCGAAGGCCTTCGAACCCAATCCGCCGAACTGTATGCCACGATGGATCAGATCAGAGAGGAGATGCGGACGCTTCGGGGAAAGGTCGAGGAGACGGATCATTATCTGAGGCAGCAGAAGGGTGCCGACCCAGAAGCGCAAGGAGTTGAAAAACAGAACCGGCTGGAGACCCTCGAGGCGGTGTCGCTTCAAAACCGGCAGCGGGTCGACCGGATCGAGCAGTATCTGAACCTGGAGCCTTCCGGAAAGACCGAAAAAAGCAAGGTTCCGGCTGCCGCCGAACCCGCGGAGGCGGAATCCGAGCAGGGGCTTTACCAGGCGGCGAAAAAGGCCTTCGATGCAGGGGACCTCGACGCTGCGCGGCAGAAATTCGGGGCCTTTTTGGCCAAGTACCCCAAATCCTCCATCGCCGACAGCGCGCAGTTCTGGATCGGTGAGACCTATTACCGGGAAAAATGGTACGAAAAGGCGATTCTCGAATACCAGAAGGTCATCGAGAACTATCCCAAGGGCAACAAGCTTCAGGGAGCGCTGCTGAAACAGGGGTTTGCATTTTTAAATTTGGGGGACAAGGCCAATTCGAAATTGATCCTAATGGAACTGGTGAGGAAATATCCGAATTCCAGCGAAGCGAACATTGCCCGGCAAAAGCTTAAAGAAATTCAATAATGCTCTGGAAATTCCGGTAGAAGAAAGCGGCGTTATGCTTCATAACGGCGCTTTTGTTTTATTTTCATCCGCTGGCGGCCGCTATGGGTTCACCCCTTCGCTGTGGGTTCCAGGGGGAGGGGGGTCGGTTTTCCAGGGAAACCGGCCGGCGGGATTCCGCCCGAGAGGCGCATCTCTGTCGATTTACGGGGCCACAGGATGATCAAGGTCATGGGTATCGATCCGGGGCTCGCTGCAACCGGTGTCGCCATCGTGGAGGGGGTGCGCACCCGCGTGACCCATTACGCCTTTGGCAGCATCCAAACCGCCGCCCACCGGCCCCTGCCCAACCGTCTGCATCAGATCTATTTGAGGCTGCTGGCCGTTTTAAAGGACGAATCCCCTGATTTAATGGTGGTGGAGGACGTTTTTTCCCTTGAACAATACCCGACCTCGGGAATCACCCTGGGCAAGGTCAGCGGGGTGGTCCTTCTGGCCGGATGCCACCTTAAGGTTCCGGCGATAGAGATCCCCGTGCGGGAAGCAAAAAAAATTTTGACCGGAAACGGCAAGGCGACCAAGGCTCAGCTGGAAAAGTCGGTTCGGCACCACCTGCATCATGACGCACCGATCCGGCCCTTCCACGCCGCCGATGCCATGGCGCTGGCGCTGATCGGTCTGTTTCGCTCTCCATGCGCCGGTGAGAAGACCGGCGGCCGGATGCGGGGGCAGGAAGCGGCGCCATGATCGGTTACCTGGAAGGCAAGTTGTTGCAGCGGGATGCGGAGCGGATTCTGCTGCTTTCCAACCAGGTGGGGTATGAAATCCTGCTGCCCGCAACGGTGATGGAATCCATGGCGGAAAAGAATCCCGGCGACGACATCTCGCTGTACATTTTCTACCATCAGACCGAACGGCAGCCCAAACCGGTGTTGATCGGGTTTCCCACGGAATTGGAAAAGGAATTCTTTCAACTGTTCATATCCGTGGAAGACATCGGCCCGATCAAGGCGGTCAAGGCGCTCAATCGCCCGGTGCGCCAGATCGCACAGGCCATCGAATCAAAGGATCTTGCGCTGCTCAAGACGCTCAAAGGGATTGGGGCGAGAACCGCTCAAAAGATCATTGCCACCCTTCAGGGCAAAACGGATAAATTTCTTCTGGACGCGCATCCGGCGCCGGCCCCGTGGGTTTCCACCGATGAGATGGCGCGCCAGGTTCTGAATGTTCTGGTCCTGCAGCTGGGGCACAAATCCGCCGAGGCCCGGCGGATGGTTCAGGAAGCGTTGAATCGAAACCGGGGCATCTCGAGTGCGGAGGACCTGTTTGAAGAAATCTATCGAGGCGACAACCTGAAATGACGGAAGATGTCTTTACCCACCGGCAAGGCATCCTCACCCCTGCCGACCTCCCCGACGACCTGGAGCCGGAAATCCTCTCGCTGCGCCCCCGGCGGCTGGAAGAGTATATCGGGCAGCGAGAGGTGGTCGAGACCCTCAAAATCGCCATCGAAGCTGCGGCCAAGCGTGAAGAACCCATCGACCATGTCCTGTTTCATGGCCCTCCGGGTTTGGGAAAGACAACACTGGCGCATATCATCGCAAACGAGATGAACACCCACCTGACGGTAACCTCCGGCCCGGCCCTGGAGAAGGGAGGGGATCTGATCGGGATACTCACCCACCTTGAGCAGGGCGATGTGCTGTTTGTCGATGAGATCCATCGAACCCCCAAGACGGTCGAAGAGTTTCTCTATCCTGCAATGGAAGATTTCGCGGTGGATTTGGTATTCGACAAGGGGGTTCATGCCCGGAGCCATCGCTTTCA
>ENA-OSEO01002531-OSEO01002531.1-sediment-metagenome-genome-assembly--contig:-NODE-2531-length-25260-cov-3.860819_pt1 | contig 25260 bp, 21 predicted proteins | sample MGYA00237883_ERZ534232 | MGnify/ENA metagenome assembly ERZ534232
AAGCTAGACCTGGGGTGACCCTAAGGGAGATACTGTTTGCCGATTTAGCTGCCATGAATATGGCCATGAAAATTAAGGGAATGAAGCTTGTGGTATCCTCCGCCTACCGCTCCTACGACTATCAAGGGGAGGTTTATAACCGTCACCTTCAGGAATTAGGTCAGGAGGAGGCAAGCAGGGTCTCGGCCTCTCCCGGAACCTCCCAGCACCAGTTAGGCCTAGCAATAGATTTCGGTTCCATTACCCCAGAATTTGCCAACACGCAGGAAGGTCTTTGGCTTGCAGATAACGCTTGGCAGTACGGTTTTTCCCTCTCCTATCCCGAGGGTCAGGAGGATCTGACAGGCTACAAATATGAGCCCTGGCATTACAGATATCTGGGCAGAACCGGGGCTCTGTTGGAGAAAGAGTTTTTTATGAAAAATCAGCAGGCATTCCTTCTCTTTTTAAAGGAAAAGGGAGATCTCTTTATGCTCCAGAATTAGGGTAGGCTGGGATGAAAAGAATCGAACTTCTCTCCCCAGCGGGGAATCTTGAAAAACTGGATTACGCCTACACCTATGGAGCCGATGCTGCTTACATCGGTTTTTCAGATTTTTCTCTCCGTACCAGGGCTGATAATTTCCACCAAGCTCAAAAGGAGGAGATCATCAGGATAAAGGGGAAAAAACGGCTTTACTGTGCCCTTAACATCTACCTCTTGGATTCAGATTTTCCAAAATTGATGGAGATGCTTAGTCAAATTCGGGAGATCCCCTTCGATGCTTTTATTATCAGCGACCTTGGTCTTGTGGATCTCCTAAAAAGGGAATTCCCTTCCACTCCCCTGCACCTGAGTACCCAGGCAAACTGCCTTAACTCCGGTTCAGCCAAGGTTTATAGGGATCTCGGTTTTAAGAGGATTATTCTGGGTAGGGAGACTCCGATTTCGGAGATCAAGAGTATAAAAGACCAGCTTCCCGATATGGAGCTTGAGGTCTTTGTTCATGGCGCAATGTGTCTTGCCTATTCAGGCAGATGTTTCCTCAGCGCCTACATGGCTGACCGATCTGCCAACCGCGGGGACTGTGCACACTCCTGCCGGTGGAACTACAGAATTCTGGAAGAGGAAAAGAGACCAGGAGAGTATTTTCCCGTACTTGAGGAAGAGGGATACACATCGATTCTATCCTCTAAGGACCTGTGTATGATTGATCACCTTAAGGAACTTGCCGAAGCAGGAGTCGATTCTGTAAAAATCGAAGGCCGGATGAAATCCCTCTACTACACCGCCGTAGTAACCCGGGCCTACAGGAAAGCCCTGGATTTCTTACAGGGGGAGAAGGTTCCCTTTCTTGAGGAATACAGGAAGGATCTCTTTAAGGTAAGTCACAGGGAATATTCCACAGGTTTCTTCTTTGATAAATCTGATATTGAAAAACCTGCCTTGGGGGAATATATCCGAGAGTATCAGTTTATTGGTACCATAGGAAAACCTTTAGGGGAAAACCGGTTTTTGATAAATCTTAGGAATTCAATCAAAACAGGAGAAACCCTAGAGTATCTGGGTGCGGATATTCCCTGTATCCAGGACAACAGTTTCAGGCTCTTTAATGAACAGGGAAAAGCCATCGATAAATCCGATCATGGAAAGGTCACAATTCTTTCCACGGTTAAATCGGTGGCTCCTAAATTCATTATTCGTAAGAGGTTATAGGATCTCCGGCACCTTTCTAACTGCTCCTGTATCGGCGGAGGAGGCAAACAGGGCATAGCTTCTTAAAGCTGCTGAAAGCTTCCTCTCTCTCGTTCTGGGAGTGTAAGCTGCCCTGCCCCTGGCTTTCTGTTCTGCCTCCCTTTTGGCCAGTATATCCGGTTCCGCAAGAAGAGTAAGAGATCTTTCCGGTATATTTATCTCTATAAGATCACCCGTTTCTACTAAAGCGATAGTTCCGCCCGAGGCAGCCTCCGGTGAGACGTGGCCCAGGGAGAGTCCTGAGGTACCACCGGAGAATCTCCCGTCCGTCACCAAGGCGCAGGCAGCACCGAGACCTACAGACTTAAGATAGGAGGTGGGGTACAGCATCTCCTGCATTCCTGGACCTCCCTTGGGACCTTCGTAACGGATCACCACTACATCTCCAGCCTTAACCTCGCCGGAGAGTATACCTTCGCAGGCTTCCTCCTGGGATTCATAAACCACAGCTCTGCCTTTAAATCGGAAAAGCTCCTCCGCTACTCCCGCAGTTTTTACAATTGCTCCCTTGGGTGCAAGATTTCCTGTCAATACCGCGAGACCTCCATCAGGGTAGTAGCAGGAATCCTTCTCCCGAATACACCCCCCTTTTCGGTCCAGATCCAGCTCCGCATATATGGTTTTCTGGGAGGCAAAGACAAGGTTTCTTCCGCTCCTTCCAGGGGCACTGTGGTACAGATCGCGGGCCTCTTCGCTCATCTCTGGCAGAGTCACATTGTACTTATTAAGGGTTTCCTTAAGAGAGGGAGAGTCGATTCTGGGGGTTCCGGTATTAATAAGCCCCATCTTATCTAACTCTGCCACTATCCCTAGAATACCCCCTGCCCGGTGAACATCCTCCACATGATAAGAGGAACTTGGGGCCACCTTGCACAGACAGGGCACCTTTCTGGAAAGACTGTCTATATCCTTAAGGGAAAAATCCACATCCCCCTCATTGGCCACAGCTAAAAGATGGAGAACCGTATTGGTGGATCCCCCCATGGCTATATCCAGAGACATGGCATTTAAGAAGGATTCCCTGCTCATTATGGATCTTGGCAATACAGAGGTATCTCCATCCCTGTAATACTGAAGGGTTTTTTCTACCAGAGTATGGGCCGCAGTTCTGAATAGCTTCTTCCTGTTCACATGGGTTGCCACTAACGTTCCGTTTCCAGGCAGTGCCATTCCCAGGGCTTCGGTAAGACAGTTCATGGAATTGGCGGTAAACATGCCGGAACAGCATCCACAGGTGGGGCAGGCCGATCTTTCGTAGTCCAGAACCATTTCGTCGGAAACCTTTGGATCCCCAGCCATTACCATGGCATCAATTAGATCCAGGCGCTTGTTTCCTACCCCCCCAGATTCCATTGGACCGCCGGATATAAAAAGTGTTGGGATATTGAGCCGCATGGCAGCAAGCAGCATCCCGGGGGTAGTTTTATCACAATTACTTATACAGATAAGGGCATCGGCACAGTGGGCATTCACCATGAATTCCACAGTATCTGCTATCAGTTCCCGGGAAGGAAGGGAATAGAGCATCCCCTCATGCCCCATGGCTATTCCATCATCCACCGCAATGGTACCGAATTCCGCAGCAAAGTATCCGCGTTTTTCAATTAGCTCCTTTACATATTGACCAACCCCCTCCAGATGGACATGGCCAGGAGCAAACTGGGTAAAACTGTTTGCTATGGCAAAAATCGGTTTACCGAACTGCTCCTCCTTCATGCCATTGGCCCGCCACAGGCTCCTGGCTCCGGCCATTCTTCTTCCCTGGGTGGTGGTGTTGCTTCTTAAGGGTATCTTCATCCTCTTCTCCTCTCTAATCCTTGATATTTATCCTTCCCGCCATGGGAACAAATCTTACAGCCCCAAGATTATTACTCTCTATCCTGCTACCATAACGGGTAAACAGGATCAGATCCTGTCCTAAGTCTGGATTCCCCAAAGGAATAACCAGCCGTCCCCCGTCGGAAAGCTGGGAAAGCAGGTTCGAAGGAACCTTTGGTGCCCCGGCGGTTACAATTATGGCATCAAAAGGGGCTTCCTCCGGTATTCCATAAAAACCATCCCCAAGACGGAAATGGATGTTGGAATATCCGAGCCCTTCCAGGATCCTCCGGGATCTTTCAAAAAGGGGCTTTCTGTATTCAATTGTAAATATTTTTTCTGCTATAAGAGCCAGCACCGCAGTTTGATAACCGCAGCCTGTGCCTATTTCCAACACCTTTTCTCCTCCCTGGAGATTCAAAGTGCTGGTCATAAGGGCTACAATATAGGGTTGCGATATGGTTTGTCCATAGCCTATGGGCAAGGGTTTGTCTTCAAAGGCCTCTCCCCTCTTTTCCTGGGGCACAAAAAGTTCTCTGGGTATCCTTTTAAGGGCAGAAATAACCCAAGGGTCCCTGATTCCCCGGGCCTCTATCTGGGTTTCCACCATTAGTGATAGGAGCTTATTTTCCTGCATCTCCTCTCCAATCTGCCGGGACTGCCTGGAGTATCCTCATTTTGCAAAGAAAATATTCCTCCCTCAGGGTTTCAATTTCCGCATTATAATAGCCTCTTAAAACCGACTCCGGAAAGATGTGGTTGTACATAGAGAGGAATTTTACCTCTGCAGATCTAAGGGAGTCGATTCTCCCACTGATTGATACAAGTCTCGAACGAATCCTGGAGTATCGTTCAGCCTTTGCTGGTAGATCCTGAAGAAAGAGAAGAATATCCCTTTTAACCTGCCTTAGATCAGTCCAGATCCTTAATAGGGATCTTTCAAAGGTCTTTGAAAAGAGCCATCTCTCTTCTGAATCCTCACTTCGGCAAGAAAAGATCCTTTCCAGAACCTTCTCATAGTCTTTTGGAAGTGTAAACTTAAAATAAGAATCCTTTCTATTCAGAATAAAAGGTTGTAAGGTTCTGTTTTTTTCTTCTGTTGCAATCTTGAAAGCTTGTACCTTGCCTAGAAGGAGCTTTGAATACCACTCTTCCCATTCCCGATCCAGCCCTAGCCTTAAAATTGGTTCCTGGTTTTGAGATTGGCAGTAATTCAATACCTTAAAAAAACACTCCCGTCTTGCCTGGTTAAAGGCAGCAAAGGGAAAGGAGAGATCAAGGATAATCTGTTTTAACCCGGCCTTAAGACCTATTAGATCCTCTATCAGTTCCTCTAAAAAAAGCACCGCTCCTGGTGCTTCGGGATCCAGGCACCCGATTCTATTGGCCTTCTCCCGGAGATGAGAAAAGGGGGATAGAGAGAGGGCAAAATCCAGGTTTGTGAAACAGGAAATCACTGGTATCAGGTTTACACCAGAAACAGAGGCAGTTTTATAAAACCCTGCAATCGCCTGCTCTGGATAGGCTGCTTCTATTCTGAAACTTCTATTAAAACTCCAAGGATAACTGGATCCCCAATTTATTATAACCGTACCTATCCCTACCCTTGAAGCCTGGTGCAGAATATCACAGACCCTCCCCTCAAGAGGGGGTAATAATCCCAGTTCAAGATAAACTGTGTTTTTGAGATCTAGATTCCCCATATCCGGTTATCAGATTAACTTTCCTTATCTATTTATTCAATAACAATAAACCTTTTCCATTTAAAGTTATACTGGAAGATCTGGTCATGAACGATTTTTTAGTTTACTCTGAGATTCAAAAAAATTAAGGTTTTTATAAAAATCGGGGAGCAAAAGATGAAAGAAACAGTAAAATTATTAGCAGAAAAGGGACTAAATATACCCAAACTTTTACTTCCAACGGAAGGAGCTGATTTACAAAAATGGGCCGTAGTAGCCTGTGATCAATACACCTCTCAAAGGGACTACTGGAAGAGAGTTAAGGATTTTACTGAAGGGTATCCCACTACCCTCAATTTGATATTTCCAGAGGCGTATCTTGAAGACCCTAACCCGGAGGAGAGGATTTCATCCATCCATAAATCCATGCAGGAGTATCTGGATAAGGGGGTTCTTAAGGAAACAGAACCTCAATTTATCCTTGTAAAAAGATCCTTTCCCAAGGGTAAAAATCCAAGATGGGGCCTCGTGGCAGCCCTGGACCTGGAGCATTACGATTACTACCGGGATTCCACAACCCTTATCAGAGCTACAGAAGGCACTATTGTGGAGAGGATACCCCCAAGAAAAAGAATCAGATTAAATGCACCTATAGAATTACCCCACATCTTAGTCCTGATCGACGACCCCTTTAAGGGTGTACTGGAACCCTTGATTGCCAAATCTGATACTCTTCCTGTGGCATACGATTTTGATCTTATGATGGATAGTGGTCATGTGACCGGTTACAGCATTGCAGATCCTTCCCTATTTACTTCCATCTTAGAAGGAATAAATAGGATAGCAGATAAGGAGCGCTTTGAAAAAGCCTATGGGAATCCTAACCCACTCCTCTATGCTCTTGGAGACGGAAACCACTCCTTAGCCACCGCTAAAGCAGTATGGGAGGAGATAAAAAATACAAACAAAGATAAAAATCTGATAGAAAACCATCCTGCACGCTATGCCCTTGTTGAAATAGTAAATATCTACGATCCTGGAATCGAATTCGAACCGATTTATAGGGTTCTTTTTTCCCTTTCCGAGGAAAAGCTTTTTCAGGCCTTTGCAGAAGACGGCAATTGGAGAATTGAAAAACAAAACTCTTTGGAAGAAACCTTGAAGGAGCTTGAAAAGGGAGGGAGAGGACATACCCTAGGATTTGCCTCCTCAAAGGGTTACGGACTGCTTATCTGTGATAAACCGGAGACAACACTACCTGTAGGTTCCCTGCAGTCGATCCTTGACAGGTACCTGAAACAGAATCCAGAAACCTTAATTGATTATATCCATGGAATCGAACCCACCCATACCCTTGGGACAAAACCTGGGAATATCGGCTTTTTCCTGCCTGGGATAGAGAAGAAGGATTTCTTTCGGACTGTAATTCAAGATGGGGCTTTCCCAAGAAAAACCTTCTCTATGGGAGAAGCCTATGAAAAAAGATTCTACATTGAAGGCAGAAGAATTCTTTAGATCAAGCTTATAACTGGGGAAAAAAAGAAAATCCAGGGGAATGTGCTGCGGACCAATCTCTGCATCCCCCTGGACCCAGGAGAAAGTGAAGCATGTTTACGTCTAATTGTATCACATTAGTGCAGAATATTCCAAGGGAAAAGAATATATATCGTATTTTTTATTCCCCCTATCTGGGGAAATATGATTTCCCTTCAATTAAATAGACTTCAGGTTAATATATTCCGAGAAACAGGTTGGAATAATTTGTAAACTGTGGCGGGATACCTGACAGAGGTCTTATATTATCTCTTCCTAAGTCTTAAGACCTGAATTCTTTAACATCATTCCACGCTTCCTTAATAATCCAGTGATAAGAAAGGTTAATGCTCCGCTGGTAAGAGAAATTATTCCAAGAAGACTGCTGTACTCCTTTTTTTCCATTCGATTATTAAGTATTGTTCCAATAGTAAAAAAGTTTTTTCTTGGTCTGTATCCATAAACATTTATAATACCTTCCTGGGGTTGTAAAAAACCTAACTCCCTGGAAAGAAGACCAAGGGTTTCTGGGTCTGTAACAAGGTTATCCAGCTGCAGAGATAATTTTCTGTTAATCTCCTTAAGCTGCATCAAATTTGATTCCAATCGATCCCTGTAGTTTAAGAGTCTTTTTAATTCAGTATATCCAGTAGGGCTATAGAAAAAGTTAGAAACACAATATATCAAAAAGGCGGTATATATAGCCAGACATAAACGAAGGGTTATCCTCATATCCCTTATTACGGAGGATAATTTCTATACCTTTACCGAATTCTCCCTCTTTATTCTGGAAAATATTATAGAAAAGGGTACTATCAATTTTCTAAAACCTTTTCTATAATAAAGTGACCTCTTTTTTTCCAGGGATCCCCTTTGACAGTTGTTTTAAATTTAGGGATCCGGTTTTTAGGAGTATCCTAAAAGCAAGGTTATTAAAAGCTCTGGAAATAAAAGTATAAAAATTAGAGAAGGTTTACCGAGAATATCAATAGGGTGATCTCTATTTAGGAGTAAGGAATGACCGATTTAAACGCAAAAGAGGATATCCAAGAGGAAAAGGATGATGATCTTGAGCAGTATGGCGTATGGGTCAAAGTAGGACCCGAAGATATCCTTGAGGAGGAGGAAGATTCTGCGGTCGAGGATTTTGACCTTGAGGATCTGGATTCCGAGGAAGATAAATTCAGACTCTCCTTGGAGGAAGAGGATCTCCTAGGCTCCCTGGAAAAGGAGGAACCTGCGGAAGAGGATCTGGATTTTAGCCTCCCAGAAGACTTGGAGGAAATGGATGTCTCATCCCTGGAGGAATCGGATCTTTCCGATTTTGAGGAAAAAGAGGAAAAGAGCGGGAATGAGGATTCATTCCCAGATATTGACATAGACCTTGATCTTGAAGAATCCTTAGAACAGGAGATAGAGGATATAGAACTTCCTGATATCTCTTTGGAGGAAGAAATTGATACTGTTTCCGATGATAAAGGGGGTGTTTTGTCAATGAATTTAGAAGAAATGGATGAATCTGACCTAGAATTGGAGGAACCTGATCTTTCGGATATTGAAGAGGTGGAGGATATCGATCTTTCTGCTACAACCCTACCTACAGCAGAGGATTCCCTTGAGGATCTTGATCTTTCTGAAATAGAACAATCCGATTTTGGCGAAGATCTACCAGAACTGGAAATAGAAACCATAACGGATGTAAAGGAAACCGAGGATTCCATAATCGAAGAGGTCCCGGAGATAGATGATGTTGAAGCCTTTCAAGAGGATATGCTTGAGGAAGAGGAAGTTGTTGTAGAAGAAGAGGAACCCCAACCCCAGAATTCCACAACTTCAATACTTTTAAAAATTGAGCAGGAACTTCAATCCATAAAAGCGGAATTAACCTCCCTAAAACAGGAGCTTACTCATTTACGACCCTCTGCAGAACCAGCTGCAAAAACAGAGAAACAGGAAGAGGAAGAAGCCGCTGGTTTCTTTGAGGAAGACGAGGATGAAACAATTGCCCTAACCGGTGATGAACTGGATAATATCCTTAATACTGCGGATATAACGGAAGAAACCGGAGAAGGAACTATTCTTGCCGAGGACACTGATCTTTTACAGACTGAACAGGAAGAGCCCGAACAAAGGGAGGATATAATCCCCTTCCAGGAAGAAGAAGAACCTATCCTCGCAGAATCAGAGGATATCTTGGAAGAGATAGAAATTGATATTCCAGAAGAGGAAACCCTTGATTTAGACGAGATTGAACCACAGAAAGAAGAGGATCTCTCCGACCTGAGTGAAATAGAGATTCCGGAAGAGGAGTTTGAGATCTCGGAAGAGTTTGACCAGGAACTGGAGGAAGCTGCTCTTCCAGAGGAAGATATTCCTGTTGAAGAGGTTGAAGAAGAGGTTATTCTTGAGGAACCCTTTGAAGAAGAAGCCTTCGAAATATCCGTAGCAGAGGAGGAGATACCTGTTCTTGAATCAAAGGAGGATCTTGAAACCGAAAAGATTCTTGATAATATTCAGGATATAGAGATAGATGTAGAAGAGGATATTGAACTTTCTCTAGAACCGGAAGAAAAGATTGAGGAAAAGGAAGAGACTGTCATTCCAGGTGTATTAAAGGACGAGATTAAGGCTGTACTATCCTATATGGATCAGCTGCTTGATTCTCTGCCAGAGGAAAAGATCCAGGAATTTGCCCAATCTGAACACTTTGCGGTTTACAGGAAACTTTTTGAGGAATTGGGGTTAAACACATAATGGGTTTACTGCATAAGGCACAACAAGAAGCAGAAAAAAGTAAGAGGCCTCCCGGCCTCTTACAAAAAGCCCTTGAGCTTTCGGAGGAGAGCAAAGGGGAAGATAAAAAAGACAGGAACAGAGAAGAAGTAAAAAAAAAATAGTAACTGACTCTTCCTCCGCTTTCAGAATCGATTTTGCCTTTCTGGAAAAGGAGATAAATCAATTAAAAAGGGGTATAGAATACCCCTTTAAACTTTTTGAACTCCTTACAAGGTTCCTTTCCCTAGGAAAGGGAGCATTACTTTTCTGTGACATAGAAAAAGATCAGTATATTACCTGGTGCACTAAGGGATTCGACCCCACTACAAAAAGTAGAATTCGACTTCCAGAAGAGATTGTCTCTGTCCTTTCTCTTAACAATAGGACTAGGATTATCTCAGAGAAGCCTCAGAAGCAGTTATTTAGACCCTATTTTTCTTTCCGGGAATTCGATCTTTTCGAGAGTCTGCTGCTCCTGCCCATCTCCTCCGGTACTCTCCCCACTGCAATACTTCTGGTTACAGAGTCTCCAATTCTTATGCAATCAGAAGAGGAGTTGGAAAGGTTAAGGTATTTCCTCTGTTCTTCCGCAGGTGGGAGTTTAGATCACTTACGGGAAACAAAATTCAAAGGCCTACTCCCTTCCAAACCCCTGGAACCCTCATCCCTCAAAGCAGAATTGGAAAGAATTCTAGATTTTGTAAAAAACCGAAACTGGAAGATATCACTCTTTCATGTGGATATTTCCGATATAGTAAAAAGTCTAACCTTGCAGGGCTTCAATCTGGATTCCTTGAGAATTTTTATGGACCTTTCAAAGCTTCTTGGGTCAATGCTATCCTCCAACGGAAGGCTCCTGATAACTGCCTCTGGCCAATTTCTGATAATACTATACTCCATTGCAAGCTACACAGAGGATCTATTGGCACACCAGATCTCCTTTGCCCTGAAGGATTTCTATGAAACCTCTATTCCTATGGAGATTAAGGTACTATCCTCCTTTGTCTATCCCGACCAAGGGGAAAATCTCTTTGATTTTCTAAAGAGCATCAATGTTCAGACTTGAAAAGGCTAATACGGGAGCTTTATACGCCCTCTTTGAGGATAGGTTTATCCACTCTCCCTACGACCCGGAAAGAGAAGCCCAAAGATTTGTTCAGGGAAGGATTAAGGAAGAGCCCTCAACCGTTCTCATTTCTGGAGCAGGACTGGGTTATATAAATAAAATAATCCGCTCGCTATACAGTAATTGTAAAATAGTAACTCTGGAGGGTACCAGCTTTTTCAGAGATTTTGTCTGCCAAGAGTCTGACTGTTATTGGGATCCCTCTTCCAAGGAGAGTCTCTATTCCTTTCTCCATTCTTCTATAGAGGAATTAGACCTTGAGGGGCTTGTTTTTCTGGAATGGAAGCCTTCTCTGCAGATCCTCCCTAGCCTGGCAGAAAGTATATCAGAAACTGTAAGATCCTTTTTCCTGGAACTTTCTGGCAATATCCAAACCTCAGGATGCTTTAACAAAGTATGGTTAAAGAATCTAATAGATAATTTTCTTTCCCTGGATAATTACAAGGTATTAACGCATCAAGGGACAATACCAGTTCTGATTGCCGCCTCGGGACCTTCACTGAATAGCCTGATTTCAATATTTCTTCATAAACCAAGGGATTATTATCTCTTAGCGCTCCCCTCCTCTTTTGCATTTTTCCGGGATAATTGTTTGGATATAGACTTAGGGATCACCACCGATCCGGGATACTATGCCTCAAAACATCTCTTGTCTGCTCCCACCCCAGGTGAGTTTCCCCTCGCCTTTCCGCTTACAGCCTGTAGGCTTCCCAGAGAGAGATACTTTGAACCGCTTATAATTAACCAAAATAATTTATTTGAAACAGAACTCCTTAATGCTGCCGGGTACAGTTCCCTTGAACTGCCCTCCCATGGTACCGTGGCTGGAACAGCCCTGTACCTTGCCAGACAAATCTCTTTGGGAAGGATCTATTTTGCAGGTCTAGATCTCGCCTTTGAGGATACACGGAGTCATGTAAAACCTCACACCTTTGATCTCTATCCCTTTCTTGAAAGCTCCAGGATAAAACCACAGTATTCTCAGGTTTATATAAAATCTAGGGAAAGTGCCCCAGAAAGGATTGATGATCTCTGGAGAAGCTCCTTACCTTTAAAAACTTATAAGGAATGGTTTTCTTCCCATGGCAGTATATTCAGAAACCATCTTTACAGGATCAATGAAACACCCAATAGCATCCCGGGTATTCCGGATTTGGGGAGAAAAGATTTTCTGGGAATTATGCAAAATCCTGTAGAGAAAGATCTTCCAAGCTTTGCTACTACTTCCGCTCTTTCCCAGGAAAAACGAAAAAGAATTGCCCTGGAATTAATTAAGAGCATTATTGGGGAACTTAAGGCCACCCTTATGTCCAATACCTCCTCTGTGGCAGAGAAACTAAGGGATCATGAATCGAGAAGTCATAAAATCCTAGCTTCCCTGGATCTTCCTTTGCTTCTGGAAGTAAAAAAAAGTATAAGACTACAGGGATTGGATATAGCCCTGGAAAGGCTTTCAAAAGGTATCTCCAGAAATATTGACTTTCTGGACTCCCTTAGAGAAAGGATACTGAATTATGAAGGATAGAAGTATTCTTGAGAGAAACCTGCTGGCCTTATCAGCCAGGAACCCTGCTCAATCAATTAAGGTAAGCCGGGCAGAGGAAAAATTGGATATCGGTTTTCAGTATTCCAGAACCGGCAGAATTATCCCCTACTATAAAAGGAATGACAGAGCCTTCTTCCTCCACTCTCTAATGGATCCAGACCGGGAAGCTCAAGGGATCTTTGATACCCATGCCAGAGGAGGCTATGTAGTTTTTTTAGGTTTGGGTGGTGGTTACCATATCTTTCCCTTTTTAAAAGAGACCTCAATTAACAAAATATTGATTATAGATACCGATATATCCTTTTTTAAATCGATACTTTCCAGGCTCGATCTGTATGATCTTATTCTCGACCGCCGGGTGGATTTTTTAATTGATCCAAAACCAGAGGAGATAAAGGAGTTCCTTCTTGCCTCCTATGTTCCCGCCCTCACTGGAAACCTAACCACAGTTCCCCTACGGGCAAGGATGCAAAGCGACAACCTCTTTTTTGAGTCAATTATCAGTGCTATAAAGGATACTATAGGCCTTCTGGCAGATGATTATACGGTTCAAGTGCATTTCGGTAAAAAGTGGTTTAAAAACTCCTTGGTGAATCTTGAAAAGGCAGAGAAGGCAATTACAACCTTAAAGCCAATAAGACGTGCCCTGGTTACTGGTGCAGGCCCTTCTCTGGAGGAACAGCTTCCCTTTTTAAAAGAGATAAGATCTACAGGAACACTCATTGCCACGGATACCTCCTTTGCCTTTCTTATAAGAAACGACATTATACCAGACATAATTATATCCATAGATTGTCAGCATATTACCTACCATCATTTTCTTCAGGGCTATCCCAAAGAGATTCCCCTGGTTCTAGACCTTGCCTCCCCCCCGGCATTAACAAGACTTACTGATAAATGTGTTTTCTTTTCCTCTGGACATCCCTTCTCCCAGTACATTAACAGAAATTGGAGGAGATTCCCCTTTATAGATATCTCCGGGGGAAATGTCTCCCATGCAGCGGTCTCCCTAGCCGACACCTTAGGAGCTCAAGAGTGTTTTCTCTTTGGTGCGGATTTCTCCTATCCTCGGGGTAAGAGTTATTCCCGAGGAACCTATATGTATCCCTATTTTTTATCAAAAACCTCCCGGGAAAACCCTCTAGAGGATGCTTTTTACGGTTTCCTAATGAGGAATGCAAATATCCTTAAGGAGAGGAGGGATTACGGCTGGCTTTATACAACCAGGCCCATGATAAGCTATAAAGAACGCTTGGAAGAGGCGGCAAAGAGACTCTCTGTACGGGTAATACCAGTCGAAGGATCCGGGGTTCCCTTAACTTTTCCTGAACAGGGGAAAAAAAGGGAAACCGGGATCCGCACAGTTTTTTCTGCCGGATTGCCCCTTTGCGATTGGAGAGATTTTATGCAGACCTATTCGGAAAGACTTGCAGCCCTGCCCCCTCCAATCGAACCTTTAACAGAATACCTGTCGGCTCTTCCTGCGGCACAGCAGGATCTATGGAAAACCGTATATCCGGTAGCAGCGGTATTAAGAAAGACCAGAGATAAATCTTTGGAAAAGGGAAGTTCCCTTCTTACTCTTGCTCAGCAATGGACTGTAAATACTGTAAGAGAATACCTTTATACAGTATAGGAGATAGCCGCATAACCGACAAAGGAATCTGCCGGATCTATATCATAACTGGTGTAGTAATCAATAAGAATTCCCGCCCGGGCTCCCATATTCCTTGCCATTTCCAAGGCACAGACTGCGGCGCCGGCTGAACAAGCCGAGGATTCCAGAGCTGCAACGGTTAAAGCTCCTTTACCATTCATGGAAAGTAAATTGGAGATTATTCTTTTATCATTTGTTTCCTTAACCCAAGTTACCGCCTCTCTGCCCCTGCCCTTGGGAAAAAATCCGTAATTTACACCATAATGAGTAAGATCCGTGGAACCAATCACAGCAATTTTTCTATCCAGAGCCTCTGCAGCAACCACCAGTTGTTCACCTAGTTTCTCTGATTCCCGAGAGGGAGCCACCCTAATCCAGAGGGCTTTAGCTTGCGGGAAGGCTGCCTTAACCAGGGGTAATTGAATCTCCACAGTATTATCTGCAGAATTATCCTCCCTTATTCCTACCACCTCCTTAAGGTACTCCCTTAATTCAAGATCTGCAGATAGTGTCCCCAAAGGAGTTTCATAACCCTCCTCCGGGGCAGCTATAATTCCGGAGTTCTCTCTTAGGTGCCCGCCTACGACAACAATAGTTTCAGCCTCCGGAGATAGTGACCTTATTCCCCTCCAGGCTAAGGCTCCGGAGTAGTACCATCCTGCATGGGGAACCACCACAGATACTGCCCTTCCCTGTAAAGCAGGAAGGTTTTCCCAGGATTCGATCTGTCTTTGAACTTCTCTCTCTGTCTCCGGATACCAGCCTGTAGGGAGAGCCCTCTTTCTTATCCTCATGTCCTTCACCCTTAATTTAAACCTATACTTAATTGTAACATTTTATTTCATTAACTATAAAAAAAGAATTCACAATTTTTAAAATTACTTTATAATGAGACCTATGGAAAAGAAGTTAAACCGTGCTTATCTTGTGTTCAGTCTCTGTTTTTTCCTGGGTCTCTGTCTATGGGGAATATTGGGAATAAACAGGATAAGGAATCGAAATATTGAGGATGGTCATAGTACATTCAACAGGGTTAAGGATACAATCCTAGCCTCCTATCTCGTGGATAACCGTTTTGATTCTCCCTACTTTAAAGGAGCGCTGGAAACCCTTTTCAACCGGGAGCCCTCTCTGCGAGCCCTCTTAATCTATTCCAGCACTAATGGAATTGAATATTTTTTTACCCATGATTCTTCCTATTTCTTGATGCCTATAGAGGAGTGTCTTGCGATGAGGAAGAAGCCCGAATACAATATAGAGGGCTTCAGTGAGCTTCTTCTATCCTCAAGTCTTTTGATACCTACAGCACCCTCCGGTTTCGAGGTTGATCTAATTTATCAAACCTTTTCCAGAAGCCATATTATTTTAATATTAAAACAGATACTCCTTGCTCTTATTGGTTTTCAAATTCTTACCGCTCTACTTCTCCTTGTTCTTCAGCTTACTTCCGGGAAGGGAAAAGCTGCACAGAACAAACAAGAAGATATATCCCTGGGGACAGAAATTGCCTCTGTTCCAGATATTCTTCTGCAAAAGGAGGATCTAAAAACTACCTATCTGGATAAACCATCAGAGAGGGAGTTAAAAGAGGAGATAGAAGCGGAGGATAAGGTTAATCTATCAAAGGAAGGTGGCAGAACCACAGGCGGACTATTCTCGGAAAGGTCCGGTCTAGGCTGGGAGGCTTATCTGGAGGAACGGCTCAACGCAGAGCTTGCTAGGGCTGCATCCTTTGATCAGGATCTTACCTGTGCAGTTTTCGGGTCCTCAGCTCCCTGTCAGGAGGAGGATTACAGGATTGTAGGCAAGAAGATCATAGAATTCTTTAAATTCCAGGATCTTGCCTTTGAGTTGGGAGATTCCTGTTTTATTGTGATACTTCCCAACCTGGATCTGGATAGTGGGATTTTAAAAGCAGAAGAGTTTTTAAGGATCCTGGATGAATCTTCAGTACACTACGACTTTAAAGCTGGTTTGAGCTCCAGGAACGGAAGACTTTTAAGGGCTAATCTCATTCTAAAAGAGACAAAACGATCTCTGGAAAAGGCTCTTGAGGATAAGGAAAACCGAATAATAGCCTTCAGAACCGATCCTGTTAAATTCCGGCATTTTATTGCCACTAAGGATTGATTAATCCACAAAAGGTATTGGAAGAATCTGCCTGTCCCTGGTAAGAAAGGTGTTTGGAAATATACTCTGAGCTTCCACGAGCAGCTGTTTCAACTCCCTTTCCATGTATCTGGGGCTGTAATGGATAAGCCCCATCTCCTTTATACCCCCTGCCTCTCTGGCAATCTCTGCCGCCTGTCGAGCGGTAAGATGTTTCTTCGTCGCTGCGCTCTCTGCAAGATCCTCAGTAAACATTCCTTCGCAGATAAAAAGATCGGAATTTGAGACCTCTCGGGATATTTCCGGAAGAAAGGAGGTGTCTGTTACATAGCTTATCTTTCTTCCGCTTCTTGTAGCTCCCAGAACTTGTTCCGGAGAAATACATTTCCCACCTGGGAGCTCTACTGTTTCTCCTTTTTGAAGGGCAGACCAGAGGGGACCTCTTGGAACTCCCAGGGATAAGGCCTTCTCGGGATAGAAAACCCCTGGACGAGGCAGCTCTTCCAGGGTATATCCCATACAGGGTTTTGTATGTCTTAAGGGAAAAGCACGGACAGTGTAATCCTCCTGGGCATAGACAATTCCTGGTTCTGTGAATTCCTCTACCACGATTTCGTAATTTATATACATATCCAGGACCTTTCTAGAACTCTCGATATATTCTCTTATCTTTGGCGGTCCATAGATATATAGTGGTTCGTCTCTTTCTACTTGGGAGGAGAGCATGAGTATTCCCGGTAATCCTGTAACATGATCCGCATGGGTATGGGAGATAAAGATTGCAGAGATCTTCTTCCAACGGAGGTTTAGCCTTCTAAGGCTTACCTGAGTCCCCTCTCCGCAGTCGAAGAGAAGGAGATCGCCCTCCCTTCTAAGAAGTACAGATGTAAGATGTCTGTTGGGAAGAGGCATCATGCCTCCGGTACCAAGCACAAATAGTTCAAGATTCATCGGCAACTACCTTAGTTTAGTGTTTGAGAATTTTATCAATTCTCCAAGGGTTAAGGTTTCCCAACGGGGTATCAAGGGTAAGGTATAGCAGAAAAGGTTTTTACAGGCAATAGCGTCATCTAAGGCCCTATGAGAATTTCCGGTTGGAAGGTTAAGCTGCCTGGTAAGCCGGTCCAGACTGAAACCCGGGAACCCCTGAAAAACCCTTTTTGCAAGGGTTCTGGTATCAATTCCAAAATTGTCTGGTAGGGGTAAAGATGCCCCGCTTAAGGCTTTGTCTAAAAAGGAGATGTCAAATCCAATGTTATGGCCTATCAGCACCGAATCGGTAAGAAAATCTAGGAACCGGGGAAGTATTTCTCCAAGGCAAGGTTGATTCTGCACCATGAAATCCTCAATACCATGGATCTTTATCGCTTCCTGAGGAATTTCAACTCCTGGATTAACGAGACTCTGAAACCTACCCAATTCTTCCCGAAGGGTAAATTTCACTGCTCCTACTTCTACAATACTATGTACGGCTGGGTAAAGACCAGTGGTTTCAAAATCAAAGGCTACAAAAACCGATTCCTTTAATGGCATTTCTTCCGGTTTTCGAGCAGCAAAATCGAAAAACTGTTCCATCATTCCTTTGTCTCAGGTTTAGGATATTCCTGCCGGGGACAGGGTTTTTTTAACCGCCTTTTTTCTAAACTCTATCTTCCCCTCTTTTACAGAAACCAGTATTGTATTGCCCGTAGAAAACCTTCCCTTGAGGATCTCTATGGAAAGAGGATCCTCTATCTCCTTCTGAATCAATCTTCTTAAGGGCCTCGCTCCGAATTTCGGATCAAATCCCTTTTCAATAAGATAATCCTTGGCCCGTTTGTGAAGCTCCAGATAGATGTTCATTTCAAAAAGGCGCAGAGATACCTCGGAGATCATTATATCAAGGATATTCCTTAGTTCCTCCCTGGTAAGGGCATGGAACACTACTATCTCATCCACCCTGTTGATGAACTCTGGTCTGAACATCCTTCTTAATTCGTTCATAGCAGAAGCCTTAATTTCGGAATAATTAAGGATTCCTTCCTCTGGCTGAAATCCCAGGGCAGAATCTCTTGTTATCTCCCTGGCTCCTGCATTGGAAGTCATTATAAGGATACTATTTTTAAAGGATACCTTATGGCCCAGGTTATCCTGAAGCTCCCCCTCCTCGAGTACCTGTAAAAGGATATTGAATACGTCCGGATGAGCCTTCTCGATCTCGTCCAGGAGTATTACGCTGTAGGGTCTCCTACGAATCTTTTCCGTAAGATACCCACCTTCGTCGTAACCGACATAACCAGGAGGTGCTCCTACTAAACGGGAAACATTATGTTTTTCCATGTAGTCGGACATATCTATTCGTATCAGTGCTTCCTCGTTTCCAAAAAGGAACTCAGCCAGAGTCTTAGCTAGTAAGGTTTTTCCGACACCGGTGGGGCCAAGAAAAATGAAGGAACCCATTGGCCTTTTTGGAGAACTTAGGCCAGTGCGGGATCTACGGATGGCAGAAGCAATAGACTTAATGGCATCCTCCTGCCCGATCACGGTTTTATGAATCTCCTCCTCGATTTTAAGAAGTTTCTCCGATTCCGTCTGGGCGATCCTGATGAGAGGTATTCCTGTAATTTGAGAAATTATTCCCTGAATATCCTCCTCATCCACCGTGTTGCGTTCCACCTTAAGGGCATCCTGCCAGGTCTTCTTCATATCCTCTACCTGGAGTTTAAGCTGCCGTACATTGTCCCTTACAGCTGCAGCCTTTTCATAGTTCTGGGTATTCACCAGGGAGATCTTTTCCTCATTCAGTTCTTCTATCTTCTTCTCTAAAGCCGCCATTTCCTTTGGTCTTATGCTAGTACTGATCCTTTTTTGGGAACCTGCCTCGTCGATCAGGTCAATAGCCTTATCCGGAAGAAAACGGTCGTTTATGTATCTGTGGGAGAGTATAGAGGCTGTTTCCAGAGACAAGGGGGTGTAATGGACATTGTGGTGTGCTTCATAACGCTCCTTTATCCCTTTAAGGATTTCTATGGTTTCGTCCACCGTAGGCTCGCTTACAAAGATTGTCTGAAATCTGCGCTCCAGGGCTGCATCCTTTTCAATATACTTTCTGTATTCATTCAAGGTCGTGGCTCCTATACATTGGAGCTCACCGCGGGACAGAGCTGGTTTAAGCATGTTAGAGGCGTCTATTGCCCCTTCTGCTCCACCAGCTCCAATAAGGGTATGGAGTTCATCTATAAAAAGAACAACATTTCCTGCAGCTGTAATCTCCCGCATAACCCTCTTAAGTCGCTCCTCAAACTCACCTCTGTATTTTGTTCCAGCTATGAGGGAAGCAAGATCAAGGGTTATCACCCTTTTATCCATTAACACCTCTGGAGCAGAACCGTCCACGATTCTCTGAGCCAAACCCTCCACTATGGCGGTTTTCCCAACTCCCGGTTCTCCTATAAGAACAGGGTTATTCTTTGTACGTCTTGCAAGAACCTGAATTACCCTTTTTATCTCCTTTTCTCGTCCTATAACAGGATCTAGCTTTCCCTCCCGGGCATACTCGCTTAAGTCCCGGGAAAATTCATCCAAAGTGGGTGTATTTTTCTTTCCTGTACCAGACTGTTTCTGGGGGAGATTCTGGGACATCCTGCCCGGGTTTACTAGGCCCTTTTTCTTTTCGGCACCGCCGTTAATCTCTAGAACAATCTCTCTTAAAAGATCTAAGGCTACACCGTTTTTAGTAAGGAAATTGTAAACCAGGCTTCCCTGCTCCTTAGCTGCAGCTAAAAGGAGATGTTCTGTTCCAATATATTCATGCCCCATATTTCTGGCTTCTTCCGCAGAATCTTCCAGGACCTTTTTTCCCCGTTTTGACTGAGGTACATCACCTAGGATAAAACCAGACTGTCGTTTGGGCAGATTGCGTTCTATTTCCAACTGAAGTTCAATAGGGTCCACACCAGCTTTTCTTAAGGCCTTATACCCCATTCCCTCGCCATCTTTAAGCAGGGCAAGGATTATGTGTTCCGGCAGAAGTTGATCGGAATGGAACCTTTTAGCTTCTTCCTGAGCAAATATTGTAAGTATTCTCTGAGCTCTCTGGGTCAAGCCCTTGAACATGTTAACCTCCAAAATCCTTGGATTCCATTAACAGGGAATCCCGTATAAACTTAGCTCGAGTAAAATCTATCATTTTCTCGTCCGCTCCTTCTTCTCCCCCACCCATAAGATACTGAATATGAGCCTTCTGGGTAAGAAAAAAGAGAGCAGTTATTCCTTCCAAGGGCAGATTTATCAGCCCCAGGGAGGATCCCAGCCGCAGAGAGGATAATTCCATTACAGCCTCCCGAAGGTTTATTGCCTTGCAATTGGAAAGAATCCCAAAGGAACGGTAAACCCTATCCTCAACCTCTATCCGGCTGCGTAAAAGCAGTTCCTCTCTAGCCTTCCTCTCATAATGTACCAACTGTTCCGACAGGTTTTCAAGTTTTTCTATCATCTCCCGTTCGGAAAGTCCGATAGCGGTCTGGTTGGAAATCTGATAAAGATCCCCCAGGGAGTTTTCCTCCCCTCCAAAAAATCCCTTTGCAGAAAATCCCAGTTGTATCACTACTTTTAAAGCTTTATCAATTAAACCGGTTTTTACAAGGGCCGGGAGATGCAGCATTAAAGAAATTCGCATTCCAGTGCCAATATTTATCAATTCCGTGGTAAGATACCCCATTTCCAGAGATGCTGCAAAGGGTAATCTCTTTTCTATCCGTCGGTCCAGTTCCTGAAGCTCCTTAAAACTCTCCTTAAGACACTCTCCGCCATGAAGAGAGCTAAAACGAAGATGATCTATTTCATTGATCATTACTGACAGACAATGGTTTTCCTTCAAGGCAAAGGATTTTTGTCCCTGCAGAGAAAAATCCTGGGAGATCATGTTCCTTTCCAGGAGCATTCTCCTCTGCAGAGGATTTAAGGTATCAAGCCTTCTTATATCTAATGCTCCCTCTACTTCTTTTAATGTACAAACTATCTCTTCGGTTACAGAGTTTTCTTCCTCCTCCTTCATTGCCCCAGGAAAGGGGTAGTTCTCCAGATTCCTGGCGAATCTTACTCTGCTTGAAACCACCACATCCGGGTTCTTTCCTTTTTCTAAAAACCATCCCTTTGCATCCTGTAAAGTGGTAAAACTAATCATCCCCGGCCTCTATGTGTGTTTCTAAGGTTTTTATTCTATCCCTGATTACCGCAGCCTGTTCATAATTCTCCTTGTTTATAGCTTCGGCAAGTTCCTTTTTTAAAAGCTCCTTATCCACCAGAAGAGTTTTATAGGTTAAAAGCCTGCTGGGGATCTCTCCCTTGTGCCTTGAGGTTCCTGCATAATTCTCCAGAAAGGAGGTAATCTCCTTGTTAAAGTAGGAGTAACAGTTAACACACCCAGTTTTCCCCTCCTTACGGAGATCGGCAAGTTTCTTTCCGCACTTGGGACAATGGACCTCCTTCTCTTCCTTCTCCTGGGTTTTTCTTAAATCAATCAATCCGGTTAACAATTGGGTAAGAGAAAACTCGATTTTATCATTGTGGCTGGAGATACCCTTTTTCCTTGCACAAAGGTCACAAAGGTGCAGTTCAAGAACCTCTTCGCCTATAATCTGCTGCACATGAACCGAAGCTTCCCTTTCCTTACAGATCTGACATTTCATTCTTTCCTTCCAAATCAATACTATTAAAAAACCGCCAGGGTTCTGACGGTTACATTTTGACAATCAAACTTCTTTCATTAATAATATACTCTATTTATCTAAAATAGTAAAACGGCGGTTATACCTTCTTAAGGATATCTAGAGGGGTAAGCCTATTGATCCTTTTAGAGGGAAAATAGGAAGCCAGGAGGGATAAGGTTAAGGAAAAGAGGGATACAAAAAAGAGATTTTTAAAAGAGATTTTTATAGGGATTGTTTCCAGGTAGTATTCCGAGGGAATTGTAAAATTTGTGAAAAGAGAGACACCCCTTTCAAAAAACAGGATTACGGCATTAATATTTAAGGCTCCTAGGACCCCCAGGATAACACCTAACAATGTACCTAATAAACCACAGAGAAAACCTACAGTTACAAAACCCAGGATAATTGTCCAGGAATTGACTCCAGTACTCTTAAGAATCGCTATCTCCTGCTGCTTTTCCAATACCGTCATAACCGTTACTCCGGATATGTTTACCCCTGCAACAATCAGTATAAGAACCATTATAAAGGTTAGGAGATTCTTTGTAGTTTGGAAGGATTTGTACATCGGTTTTTCAAGATCATACCAGGAATAGATATACCAGTTCCCGGGAAGCACTTTCCTAAGGTTTTTCTCCTGAGAATCAAGATTACTGTAAGGTGAGGCTACCTTTACTCCTATGCCTAAGGAACCGGTTTCCCGGAAGAGAAGGGAACCCCAGGAGTAGGGAATAATTACAGAATACTTGTCCAGATCCTTATAACCAGTAGAAAAAACACCCTCCAGATAGAATTCAGTAGGTCTCAGGATAACCCCTCCCCCAGCGGAGGCTCTCCCTGTTACAATCCTGATGGAGTCTCCGGGAGAAACCTGCAGATACTCCGCCAGACCCTGGGCAATTAAAATTGAATTGTTCCTGGAAAAGCCTAAGGAGCCGGCTTTTACTGTAACATACCTTTTTAACCCAGGATCCGTCTGAATAAAGTTTTCTTCGTAGGCTCTTACTGTTACCCCCCGGCTTTTCCCCTTTGCCCAAGCTAGTGCAACACCCTCCCGAAAGGGAAAAGCCCTTACAACTCCTTCCTGTTCCGATAGAGCCTTAATCAATTCCTTTTCTTTCCCTGCCTCCGGGGAAAAAAAGGATCGTACCTGAAAATGAAAGGATCCAATTTCCAGATAACGGTCCGTTATCCCCTGCATCATCCCTTCTGTAACCTCCAGAACCAAAATAAGGGGTACAAGGCAAAGAGCGATTCCCAGGATTGCTCCTTGATATTTTTTGAAATTTCTTCCTGCCCTGGCTTCCCCCCAGAAAAGGCGGATTCCGTAGAAAAGGCCTGCCAAAATATTCATAGGTTTTTAAGATTCCCAGATTCAAGAAACAGATGCAGATCTGCCTTGGCAGCCAAATGAAGATCATGGGTAACCAAAAGCATGGTTTTACCATGCTTTTCCACAAGATTAAAGAGCAGTTCTGCCACTCTAGAGGAGTTGTGCTCATCCAGATTGCCGGTAGGTTCATCTGCAAGTATAAGGGATGGATCGTTTATAAGAGAACGGGCGACCGAAACCCTCTGACGCTCTCCGCCTGAAAGCTCTGCAGGGTAATGGGAAGCCCTAGGCAGAAGGTTAACCTCCGATAGCAGACCCCTTGCTCTTTCCTGGGCTTCCCTTTTACTCAAGCCGGTCATATAGGCGGGAAGCATAACATTCTCCAAAGCAGTAAAATCATTCAACAAATAGTGGAACTGAAAAATAAAACCAATGCTTTTTTTTCTATACTCTGAAAGCCAGTGTTCGGAGAGGGAGGCAACTTCCCAGCCTGCACAGGAAATTGTGCCTGAGGAAACCTTCTCCAAACCTGCAATACAGTTAAGCAGGGTGCTTTTTCCAGAGCCACTTTCGCCGGTGATTACCAGAGTAGTGGCTTCCTCCAAGGTAAGATCTACACCTCTGAGAATATCCAGTTTCTCCTGCCCCGAAAGAAAGGATTTCCAAAGTTCCTTTACCTGAAGAATATTCATAATTCTGTTCCTCTTAAAACCTGGGTAGGCGATATGCTGGAAACCGAGAATGCCGCCCTATAGGCAGATAGCGTAGAGATTGCGATAGCAAAGAAGAGGGTTAAGAAGATCTCCCTTGGGAGCAGTATGCTTGGTACTTCCTCCAGATAGAAATAGGCAGGGGAAAAGAGGCTGAAATCCTCTCCCCTAGGAGTTAAACTGGAATAGAGAAAGGAACCAATTCTTATAAGGAAATTCACCAGTTTTTCGGTAAAAATAAATACTGCATTGATATTCCGGGAGATCAATAGTCCTGTAATAAGACCCCCAAGGGATCCGAAGAAACCCATAACAAAACCTTCGAGGGTGAAGATCCAACGGATGGAGGAAGGGGTAGCTCCCAGGGCTCTGAACACAGCAATCTCTTCCCTCTTTTCCAGGATCTCCCTTTCAAGAAAGTGTTTGATATTTACCCCGACTACAAGAAATATTAACCCGAGGAAAAGGGCTAAGATCAGTTTTTCCATCCGCAGGGCGCTGAAAAAAGAGCGGTTGTAGTCCCTCCAGGATTCGATCTTCCAGTCCGGCGGAAGGATGTTTCGCAGTTTTTCTATAATCCTTTCATCCCTGTATCTATTCTTTAATTTTATACCGAGGAAGGGTTCAAAGGAAGCTGGGGAGAGTTTTCCGGCATCCTCTAGAGATAAAAACCCAAGATATCGGTCGTACTGATAGTATCCGCAGTCAAAAATCCCGGTCACAATAAATTCCGATGCCTGAAGATTGAAACCACCGGGTTGCTCCTGGTTGAACCCGTAGATCTCTAAAGTATCCCCTACCCCCACTACAAGGGAAGAGGCAAGCTGGGATCCGAGAATTATACTTCCAGGCTTTTCTAGAGAGAAACCTCCTTCAATAATCCGGAGCTGCTTAAGGAGAGCCTGGTCCAGAAGATTCACCCTTGGATCCATTCCCTGGAGAGATACTATCTCTAAACCGGAGGATCTTCCCTTAAGAAGGCTTTGGGATTCGCTCATCTCTATTGCGACACTGATGTCCCCTTCTTTTTTCAGTATTTCCAGGAAAGAAGGGTCAAGCGAATCTCCTGAGGCTGGATAGATCCGGAGATGGTAGGAACTGATATTAAGGATGTCCTCTATAAATCCAATCTGAAAACCATTCATCACGCCAATTACAGAGATAAGAGCCATTACTCCTACACCGATTCCGAAGGAAGAGATCAGTGGCAAGGTTATTCTTTTTTGCCTGCGTTTGGTCCTGAAGTATCTTAGGGCAACAAAAAAGCTCCAAGGCAGTCTCATAACCCTTTCTCCTCCTCTTCTCCGGTGGAGACTTCCCTTACCCTTACTCCCTCTTCCCAATACACCTTGAGAAAAGCTTTTCCACGGAGAAAGATTTCTTCGACAAAGTATCCCGGTTTGTTATAATATACCTTTTTTAAAAGTCGTCCATTAACCCAGTACTCCTCTAGGCTCTCCCAACCCTCCTGGTCGTAAGAAAAGACCCAGAGCTCTAAATTCCCAGAGGTTTGTCTTGTTTTCCTTGCAAGCTTATCTTCAGTATA
>ENA-OSEO01002535-OSEO01002535.1-sediment-metagenome-genome-assembly--contig:-NODE-2535-length-25228-cov-4.839808_pt1 | contig 25228 bp, 21 predicted proteins | sample MGYA00237883_ERZ534232 | MGnify/ENA metagenome assembly ERZ534232
GATGTTTACCTGGCGGCGTCCCGCAGCCGGGTCCACGGCGCTGGTGGAGATGAAGGTGCCGTCGATGGAGGCGTTTGCCGAAAAGATGGCGCATGAAGCGGGCGTGCTCATCCAACCCGCCACAACCCTGGGCTGGGACGATCATTCCTTCCGCATGGGCTTGGGACGGAAAGGATATGCAATGGCGCTGGAGAAGTTTGAAGAGTACTTGAGAAAATGATCTCACGCAGAATCGCGGAGTGCGCAAAAAAAGAACATTTCTCGCAAAGACGCCAAGTACGCCAAGAAAAACCTTACTTTACATAGGAACTTCTTTGCGAACTTTGCGTGCTTGGCGAGAGAAGAAATCTCTCAAGCAGAGGTGCAGAGGTAATATTCGCAAAGGACGTAAGTTTTTATTAAAGGGGAAAAACTATGAATGAAAATGAGATTGCCAAGGTTGTAGTGGATGCGGCATACAAGGTCCATACGAAAGTCGGGCCGGGGTTATTGGAATCGGCTTATCAGGCGATTCTTGTTTACGAACTCAAGAAACGCGGTTTTTCCGTACAAACAGAAGTTGCTATTCCAATTGAGTATGAAGAGATTACAGTCGAAATTGGATACAGGGCAGATATTATCGTCGAAAACAAAATAATCATTGAGTTGAAATCACTCGAAAAAACATCTGATATTCATAAGAAACAATTACTGACTTATTTAAAAGCTTCCGGTCTGCATTTAGGTTTGCTTATTAATTTTGGTGCTCCTTTAATTAAGGATGGCATTACCAGAATAGTTAATAATCTTTAAGAGATTATTAAAAATACTTTGCGTCCTTGGCGCCTTTGTGAGAGGGAAATTGTTGGTTTGGTGTAAAATTGCAGCATCACGGTATTAATGCATGAGATTTCGAAGATTCAAGATCATTTCCACAATTCTGGCAGCAGCACTGGGATTATTCGCGATAATTCTGGCGCTTTTTGCCTATCAACTGGGATTGGACAACAATCCGGAGCCGGGAAGACTGCGCAAGCTGCTGGCGTTGCTGGGCGTGGTGATAATGCTTTCGCCGCTGCTCATAGCTCTGCTCGATAGGCTTGAGCAGCGCCTGCGTCTGTTTCAGAAAATATCCGGTCTGTTCACAAAGCACGAACCACAAACAAAAGCTGCTCTTTCCATAAAGAGGGGATTTTTCAATTCAAATACGGCGTTCTGGAGCGTTTTAGGCGTTGCGCTGGTGATGTTGTGTTCGTTGTGGTATATCACCAGCGGTACGATGATCCATTTCAACTATTATTCAGATTACTTCAACATGCAGGCCGACGGATTTCTCGCCGGACAGACATCGCTCACACAAGTGCCGTCGCAAGAACTGGCTGCATTGGATAACCCGTACGACTGGAGACAACGCACCGGCGTCCACTTCATTTGGGATGCTTCTTTCTATCAAGGCAAATATTTCTTATATTGGGGGCCCGTGCCGGCCTTGATCGCCGCACTGATCAAGTGGATCAAACCCGGTATGGTGGAAGACCAGTATCTATTATTGTTGTTTATCAATGGGCTGACGATCTTTTGGACGTTGATCCTCACCGATCTGCGCAAGCGGTATTTTCCGTCCGTGCCGGCCTGGACGCTGACCTTTTTCATCCTGGCAGGGGGTCTCTGCACACCGTTGTTCTGGCTGGTTAACCGTCCCAACGTCTACGAGACGGCCATCGCGGCCTGCCAGTTCTTTCTGTTCATGGGTATTTACGCGGCCTTGCGAGGCCTGCATGCCAGTAAGGGCCAATGGAAATGGCTGCTCTGGGCGGGGCTTGGGTTGGGAGCCGCGGTGGGATCACGGACTACCATCGTCTTCGTTGTGTTTTTCATCGTGGGCGTCATCCTTTTCGTCTTGGCGAAAAAATGGCTTAAAGGGGTTCCGGGTTGGAAGGAAATGATCAGCTTGCTGATTCCGCTGGCGGCTTTTGCCTGCGGGCTGGCCTGGTTCAACTACTCCCGCTTTGGTAATATTTTCGAGAGCGGCATGGGTTATCAACTCACCGGAGAAGCGCTTCCCCAGGACATGAGTCAGTTGTTCGCTCTGCGCTACATTATCCCCAACGCTTACCTTTCGCTGCTGCAGCCTTACGCCTTTTCACCGCACGGCTTCCCGTTCTTCAGCGCGACCATCGATAACAGTTGGACGAGAGTCATCCGCATGCCGGCCAATTATTATTTTGCCGAGCAGGTGACCGGCATCCTGTACACCATTCCGCTGTTGTGGATGCTGGTGGTGCCGTTCGTCGGTCTGCTGCGCAAGGGCTGGCGCTGGGTCAGAGAAGTCCCCGTTGAGCGGGACGAATTGCCGGTGCCGGGCTGGGTCTGGATGCTGCTGGGCGGTTCGTTCCTGGTGGCGTTTCTCACCAATATGATGTTCGTAATGACTACCATGCGCTACCTGGCGGATTTCACTCCCCTGTTGATCTTGCTTACCTGCCTGCTGCTCATGCAGGTTCTGCAGCGGTCACGCAGTTCACGAATTGCGCGGGGGCTGTTGCTGACGGCCATTGCGGTGCTCAGCCTTTTCACGATCATCATCTCCCTGTTCATCAACTTTACCTGCGGAGACCGGCGTATCCAACATAATAATGTGCTCTTGTATGAGAAGATCGTCGCATTTTTCAATGGACTGGTGGTTAGATAAAAACCTATCTCACGCAGAGTCGCGGAGTGCGCAGAGAAAAGCTTGTTATGGGAAAACCTGTCTCACGCAGAGGCACGGAATACGCAGAGAAGTCATCTAAAAAAACGTTGTCACGCAGAGGTATAGAGTACACAAAAAAACTACCTCTTGTCCAGAACCTGGTGACTTTAAAGGGAGGTGAGATGCTTAACAAGAAAGAAATCGATGGAACTGAAAAGTTCTATATCCGGGACGGCTTTGAGAATATGGATTTTGTACGGGTGACTGAAATGCTGGCAACGGCATTCTGGTCTGTGGGAATAAAGTTGGAAGAGGTAAAGCAAGGGGCGCGTTATTCAGCCTTGGTGGTGGGGGCTTTTGATACGGATGACAGACAGATCGGTTACGCCCGTGCCGTTTCTGACAAAACTCGTTTCGCATATATCATGGATGTTTTTATCGATGAAAACTTCCGCAAACAGGGAATCGGTCAGGCGATGGTAAAACACATCCTTGAACACCCTGATTTGAAGGATGTATATCAATGGGTGCTGATCACCAAGGACGCCCAGGAAGTCTATAAGAAACTCGGGTTTCAAGCAACCGAAAGAGGCATCGACTGGATGGAAATCAGGAATCCAAGACCAAGGTAGAAAAAGCTCCGACTTGATCGGAGCTTCATTTTTTATTTCAGCAATTCTTCCAATATCTGTTTTGCCTTGGCGGCGTCAGCCTTGCCGCGCATCTTTTTCATCACGCCGCCTACAAACCAGCCGATCAGGGTAACCTTGCCGCCCTTGTAGGCTTCCACTTCGTTGGGGCTTTCGGCCAGCACCTCTTCGCACACGGCACGGATGGCAGACTCGTCGCTGACCTGTCCGAGGCCTTCCTCGGCAACCAGGGCGTCTGGCGCTTTACCGGTCTGCTGCACCTTTTGCAGCAGTTTCTTGCCGGTGTTGTTGTTGATCGTACCGGCGTCCGCCAGTTTGAGGATTGCGGCCAGGTGCGCGGGGGTCAGCGCCATCTCGGCAGGATTGAGTTCCTGCTCATTGATCATACGCAGTACCTCGTTCATCAGCCAGTTGGAGACTTTCTTGGGGTCTCCGGCGTAGGCTTTAACCGTTTCTTCGTAGTAATCAGATAACCTGCGCTCGGAGGTGAGGATCTCGGCGTCGTATTCGGGCAGGCCGTATTGTTCGATGAAACGCGCGCGGCGCTCGAGAGGCAGTTCCGGGAAGCCCGTCAGAATGGTCTCTTTCCAGTCATCCTCGAGACGGATGGGCAGCAGGTCCGGTTCGCGGAAGTAGCGGTAATCGGCTTCGGTCTCTTTGGAGCGCATCTTCTTGAGCGTGCCGCTGTCCTCGTCCCATTCGAGGGTCCAGGCTTCGATGCGGTTGCCTGCTTCGGTCTCGTGGATCTGACGATCCACCTCTTTCAGGATGGCTTCGCGCACAGCGTCAATGGAATTGACGTTCTTGATCTCGGTCTTGGGGTTGAGGGAGGTGTCGCCCATCACGCGGATGGAGACGTTGGCATCGCAGCGCAGGTGTCCCTTCTCCATGTCGGCCTCGGAAATGCCCAGCCAGCGTACGAGTTGGCGCAGGCGTGTGAGGTACTGGGCGGCCTCGTCCGCAGTGCGCAGGTCGGGGGCGGTGACCATTTCCACCAGGGGTACGCCGCAGCGGTTGAAATCGATCAGGCGGCGGTTGCCGGCGTTCTTGGTTTTACCCGCGTCTTCTTCGATGTGCATTTTCCAGATCCCCACGCGGCGGACGTAAGCCTGGTTGTCCGGTGAGGCGGATGCTGGCACCGGAAGGTCGAGGTATCCACCTTTGCCGATGGACTGGTCGAACTGCGAGATCTGGTAGCCTTTGGGCAGGTCGGGGTAGAAGTAGTTCTTGCGGTCGAAATAGGAAAGCGGACGGATCTCGGAGTGCATGGCCTGGGCCAGAATGACGGCCTTTTCCACCACGGACTTGTTGAGCACGGGCAGCACGCCCGGCAGCCCGCAACAGACCGGGCAGATGTTGGTGTTGGGCGCATCAAACCACGAATCCGCTTTGCAGGAGCAAAACACCTTGGTCTGTGTATTCAACTGAATGTGTGTTTCCAGTCCGATCACCGCTTCGTATTGTGTCATTGAGCCTCTATTTGTTTAACTAAACGCTGTAAAAATTTTTATATGCAAAACCACCTTGACAAGGTTTTTAATAACCTTGTCAAGGTGGTCTTCTTACTGATCTGTTTGCAAAAATTGTAATTCCTGGATTTTCATAGTTATAAATTCGATATAGTATTGAATATCACCAAATATTCTGTCTCGTTCGGGTGCAAGGTTTCTTGCTGACTTTTTGGTTCCTATCCATTCAGTATAGTCCGAAAACGGCCATTCTTCAGGTTTTGTACATAAACCCGATTTTACCGGATTAAGATGGATATAGCTGATCACATCCATAAGATATTCATCGTCTTCTATAAAGCGCTTTTTTACGTTCCCTTGAAATAAAGTTCCGACTCTTGAAACCTGCCGGTTCACGGATTGAGTATAGGAATTAAAAACCCTTTGGATTAATTTAGACCCTTCAAGCGGATCATCATGTTTCACAAGGATGTGATAATGATTCGGCATCAGGCAATAAGCTATTAATTCGAGGTTGTAATGAGGCAAGAACCTGTAAAAAGTTTGGATTAAAAACTCATATTGTGATTTATTAAAGAAGATATCTTCTTTGTTCACTCCGCGGTTATAGTAATGGACATATGGGGATAACGATTCGATCATCCGATAGTCCTTTATTATCAACGCCAGACACAATCACTAGTGAGAGTGATAAGCAATTCTAAATTAAATATTGAAAATACAAATTAATCATAGCAATACAACCTAACCTTGCCAAGGTTCTTAAAAACCTTGGCAAGGTTAGGTTTGGGGTTTCAAATAACAAATCAATCATCTGAAAATCCAAAATAACTCACGGCCTGGCGAAATCGACCGTGAAATATCCCTCATACTGGCTGTTTGGACTGCACCAGTAGCCCACACCGGCGATGGTGTATACCGGGTCCAGCATCCTCTCGCGGTGAACCGGGCTATTCAACCAGGCACTGATGGCTTGTTCGGCTGAATTATAGGGGCCGGGTCCGCCGTAGATTATTTCTCCTACGGCTGAATAAGATCCAGATGGGTTCACCCTGCCCCCTACGTTGCCGTGATCGAAAAAGCCGTTATCGGCCATGGACTGGCTGTAGTTCCTGGCAATGGAGGCCAGCGATGAGGAGGATGACACAGCCGCCACCCCGTTACCGGAACGCTGCGCGTTGATGAGGCTCAGCACGGCAGATTCCATGGCGCTGTTCGTGCCGCTGCATCCGCCAGAATCCTGAACAGATTGTGGTACTTGGGTAGGTTTGGGTGTGCTTTTTACGGCTGTATTGGTCGGCAAAGGTGTCACCGTGAAAGTCTCTGTGGGCTGAGGCGTTTCAGTGACAGTTGCCGTGGCAGTACGGGTTGTAGTCGGCGTATTTGTATTTGTGGCGGTCTGTGTGAAGGTAGGCGTAAACGAGGCTGTAGGCGTTACGGAAATGCTCATCCAGGCAATCGTGTTGCTGAACTCGCAGCCAGATAGACTGAGCAAAACTGTCATTATGACCGTTACCACCAGGAACGTCTTGGACATCATAATATTTTTATAATGTTGAACTACCTCAATACTTGTGGTTTCACCTGCCGCCATGCTTCATTCTCGGTAGCGTGTTCATAAGAGCGGCCGATCTTGAAAAGTTTGTCCTCGCTGAAATCTGTACCGATCAACTGGATACCCACGGGAAGCTGATCTGCGTCCAAACCGGCGGGCAGTGATAGAGCCGGAACACCGGCGTGGTTGGCCGGGACGGTCAACTGGTCGGCGTACTGCATCAGCACTGAATTGCCGTATACGGCTTCCATCTCAAAGGCGGTCGTGGGCGTGGTGGGCGTGAGCAGGGCGTCCAGACGATATTTGCCCGACGCGTCGAAAGCAGATTCAAAATCACGTCTGATGAGCGTGCGCACACGCAGGGCGCGCTTATAGTATTCCTCGCTGTATTGGGCGGCGCTCACGTACATGCCCATGAGAATACGCAGTTTAGGCTGCAGACCAAAACCTTCATTGCGGGATCGTCTGTACATCTGCTGCAGGTCTGAGGTGGGTTCTGCTGTTCGCAGGCCGTATTTAACCCCGTCAAAGCGGTGCAGGTTTGAAGCGGCTTCGACACGGCCGGTGACAAAGAAGGCCGGAATGCCGTAACGGGTGTTTGGCATGGGTACATCTTCAACGATCTCGGCTCCCATGGCAGCCAGCTTTTCGGCAGCCTGACGGACGGCTTTTTCAATGGCTTCGGGGAGGGGCTGCATGATCAATTCATTGGTTTCGGGATCAGGATAAGTGATCCTGAAATAGTCCGGTGAAAGACCGATGCGCATGCCCTTGACGCCGTCCTCGATGTCTTTCAGATAATCAGGGACCTGGTTCGGTGACGAGGTGGCATCGCGTTTGTCCGCGCCGGCGATCACCTGCAGCATGGCGGCTGCGTCGCTGACCGAGCGGGCCACCGGGCCTGGGCAATCCATTGAGGAGGTAAAAGCGATCAAGCCGTAGCGAGAGACCCGTCCGTAGGTGGGTTTCACGCCCACCACACCGCAAAAAGCGGCCGGCTGACGGATCGACCCCGCCGTATCGGTACCCAACGAAAGGGGAACTTCATTGGCGGCCACACAGGCGGCATTGCCTCCCGAAGAACCGCCGGGCACACGAGAGGTGTCCCAGGGGTTGCGCGGACTTGGCTGGAAAGCCGACGACTCGTTGGAAGAGCCAAATGTGAACTCATCCAGATTGACTTTGCCCACCATGATGGCGCCGGCAGCTTCCATTCGTTCCACAGGGGTGGCTGTATAGGGTGCGACAAAATTAGCCAAAATGCGAGAACCGGCCGTGGACGGCGTGTTGCTCACGCAAAAGATATCCTTGACCGAGAAAGGCACGCCAGCCAGAGGACCTGGGTCTTCCCCGTTAGCGATTTGACTGTCAATGCGCTGGGCGTGTTCGAGCGCGCGTTCGTCCGTCAGGGTGATGAAGGCGTGTACTTTCTGCCGGTCTTCATCGGTGAGCGGAGCAGCGTCCAGGCTGCCGCAGCGGCCTTCCACGCTGCCGATACGCTGAAATGTGGATTGGATGATTTCAACTGCGGAGGTCTTCTTCTGGCGCAGGAGAGATGTTAATTCGAGGGCTGAAAGATCACTGAGTTCCATATCGGCCTACTTGAGGGTGGTATGCGGAATATCGGGGACGGTGAAATAGCCGTCATCCGTTTGGGGTGCCTGGGCCAGGATGCCCTGCGGATCGGGCCAGGGAGTCCAGACGTCTTCACGGGGGCCGGCGCTGTTGGCTTTTTCATAGGGCACACCGTGCAGACTGATGGGTACGGTTTCATCCAGGTCGATGGCTTTTAACTCGTCAATGACCTTTAGTTGATGGTTTAGCTGCGTTCGCAAGTACTCCGACTGTTCGGCGGACAGTTCAAGCGCCGCCAACTGTACCAGATGATTAAACATTTCCACTGTGATTTGATCGCTCATCGTCACTCTCATATATGGAATCGATTGTTATCAAAGATTGTAACACTGTCAGGGGATGGGTGTCGCGACTGTGTTCGGGGTGGGCGTCCAGGTGGGCGGGAAGGTAAAGAGCGTGGGTGTGAGTGACGGCACCGAGATCGTAGGTGGTGTTGTGGGAAAAGGGAAGGGATTGATGGATGAATATGGATCAATGAATAGCACCAATACAAAAACGACCACAGCGATGGTGGCCACGATCAGCAAAATTGAAAGAAAATCAAAAAAGGAAAACTTCACAACTGCCAGTATAGTCAAGTTTGTGAGTAAGTCAAGCGTTCAGCTTTTTTTCCAACATGCTATAATCCAAAAAGCGGGAGAGAGTCATGAACAAGAGCGAGCCAACCGAAGAAACACATATTTCCGGCGAAACCAACGACCGGAAGGTTGACATTGATGCGAAATCCAGGTGCAACACGAGTGTCAATATTCAGCTGCAGCCCGGGGCTTCTCTTGACGTAGTGATAACGCAGTTAAATACAGAGGGAAAAGCCGTTTCGCTTGAACGGAAGAAGTTTTTCAATCCGCTTGAACCTGTTGAGGAAGAAACTTCAGAGCCAACGCCGCAAGTCGAAGAGAAAAAGCAGCGAGTAAAGATCAAGATCACCTGGCAGGTTTGGCTGATCGCGGCCGCCCTGGTCGTTTATCTGGTCACACGCTTGGTCGGGCTGGATTCCTACCCGATATATTTCTTCACGGACGAAGCCGTGCAGACTGTGACGGCGTCTGACCTCGTGCAAAACGGCTTCCGCGACTCAGAGGATGAACTGCTGCCCACTTATTTCAAAAATGGCGGCCAGTACAACCTGGGCACTTCCGTCTACCTGCAAATACTGCCCTGGTTGATCTTTGGCAAGTCGATCTGGGTCACGCGTGGAACCTCGGTACTCGTCTCGCTTCTGGCAGCGCTTGCGATTGGCCTAATACTGAAGAACAACTTTAAATCGAAATATGCCTTCGCTGGGATCCTGTTTTTAAGCATCACACCGGCCTGGTTCCTGCACTCGCGCACCGCGTTTGAAACAGTAACGGCGGTTACATTTTACGCTGCTTTTCTTTACGTGTACCTGCAATATCGGCAGGGGAAGCCCAACTATCTGCCTGCCGCGGTCATCCTGGGAGTGCTGTGTTTTTACAGCTACAGCCCGGCACAATTGGTGATGGCAGTGACGGCACTGCTACTCTTGATCATAGATTTTCGCACGCACTTACGCAACTGGAAGATCGTACTCATCAGCCTGGGTGTCGCTGCTCTGTTGTCCGTCCCATACATCCGTTTTATGGTCCTGCATCCGGACGAGAACCGGCGTCATCTTGAAATTCTCAACTCTTATTGGATCCAGGATCTGTCGATCGGAAAGAAATTGAGCATCTACTTCAAAGAATACTTGAAGATGCTCAACCCGATGTATTGGTTCATCCCCAATTCAATCGACCTTGAACGACACTTGATGAAGGGATACGGGAACCTGCTTCTATGGACGTCCCCGTTTTATCTGTTGGGACTGGGTGTTTCCATCAAAAAGATCACCAGACCGGAATATCGGATATTACTGATCGCGACCCTTGCCGCGCCAACCGGCGCCGCGTTGGCAGGAGCGGCAATCACGCGTTCACTGTTCATGGTGGTCCCGGCGGTGCTGCTTACTGCAGTCGGTCTGGATCAGGTCTTTGCCTGGACTGAAGGGGTAAAAATTCCACGTTTGTTTTTCCCGTTGTTTGTGTTTATCGGGCTGACGTCTGTAAACGCGATCATGCTGAGCGATGCCCTGATCAACGGTCCGCTTTGGTATTCAGACTATTCTCTCAGTGGACAACAATATGGAGGCAAACAGGTCTTTTCAGAGATCAACAAGCTGATAGAAGAAGACCCGGAGCGCAAGGTATTCCTTTCATCCTCCTGGGCAAACGGTACAGACGTAGTGGCACGCTTTTTTATCGACGATAAGCAGTCATTCGAGATGGGCAGTATTGATAATTATCTTTATAAGAAAGCAGAGATCGAGCCCGATCAGGTCTTCATTTTGATCCCGGAAGAAATGGACCGTGCGGAAGCCAGCGGAAAATTCAAACCCGCTGAATTATTGAAGACGATCGATTATCCGAACGGATCGCCCGGGTTCTATTTCCTTCATCTGGAATACGTTGATAATATTAACGAGATCTTCACAGAGGAAGAGACAGCACGCACAACCTTGATCGAAACGACCCTGTTCGATCCGCAAGGCAGACAATTGACAGTCTCATACTCTCAACTGGACATGGGGGCCATCGAGAATTTGTTCGACGGTGATGACAATACGTTTATCAGGACGTTTGAATCCAATCCATTGCGCGTGGAAATTAAACCGTTAGAAAACCTAGATTTAAATCAAGTTACAATCCATGTTGGCGGAACGGCCTGTATCATTGATCTCAGTATCGATCCGGCAGACGGCTCGGAACCAATCAACATGGAAAAAGGGATCGAAGAGTCAAATGATTTTCGAGATGTTACATTCGAACTGGAGAAATTTGTGGAGACCAACAGTATAAGCATCTCCATTTTGAACGAGCATGATATCGAATTCGCCCACGTACATGCATGGGAGATCACGCTGCAATGAAACACAAACGTCCATTTTTACTGTATCTATTGGCCCTGATATTTCTTGGAAGTGCACTGGTCGCATTGTTGAGCGCAATAGGGATCCTGCGCGATTGGAATTGGTATCTGGCCTATTCAGGTTCACCTTCTCCGGCATATGCTGTTTTCCGGGGTGTTTTTCTGTTTTTAGCATGGCTTACGGCCGCGGCTTTCTTGTGGAGGGGGCATTACTGGAGTGTTTATTACGCCGGCACGCTGACGGTGATCAATCTGCTTTGGTTTTGGGTAGACCGGCTGATCCTGACGCAAAACCCGCTTTCTTTCAATCGGCATATAATTAGTATTATCGTAACCTGCTTATTCTCGTTATTGGTTTTGCTTTCTCTATATCTGCTAAGTCCATTGTTGTTACAACGCAGCACAACAGGTGAAAAATGATCAAACCCCCGCTTGAAGTTGAGGTCAAATTCTATTTGACCGACCTGGAAACATATGAAAAAAGAGTGCGCAGCATTGGCGCCACTCTGATAAGGCCGCGTACCAGAGAGGTAAATTACCGTTTTGATACGCCTGATATGATGCTTTCACGCGAACGCCGGGTTTTAAGGCTTCGTCAGGATACGTCCACCATATTGACTTACAAGGGGCCGGCTCAGGCTAACGACAGCGTCAGCGTCAGGCCAGAGATCGAACTTGAAGTGAATGATTTTCTGGCTGCCAGCGATCTGTTGGAAGCTTTGGGATTTCAGTTAAATGTTAAGTACGAAAAATGGCGCACCATTTATCAATTGGGCGAGTTGGAGATCACACTCGATGAAATGCCCTTCGGCAATTTTACCGAGATTGAAGGCGGCGATCCGCCGCAAATTCAAAAAGCTGCCTCACTGCTTGCTCTTGACTGGAATACGCGCATTCTTCAGAGCTATTTGATGCTATTCGATCGATTAAAAACAAACAAAGAACTACCTGTACAGGACCTGACTTTTGAAGCGTTGAAAGACCTTGAAATTACAGCGGCTGATCTGGGCGTAAAAGCTTCAGACGTCCCCAAGTTTTTGTAGTGAATCTTACGCTCACAGTCACGAAATAATGAAGGCATAGGAAAAATAAGAGTTCTTGTCTGGCTGACCCAACCATGATAAAATGTCATTTCCTGTAAGGGTAATATGGAAGGGTGGCCGAGCGGTTTAAGGCGCCTGTCTTGAAAACAGGTTTGGTGAAAGCCAACGTGGGTTCGAATCCCTCCCCTTCCGCCAAATCTTATATATAAGTTGACTCTGGGGAGGTGCCGGAGTGGCCGAACGGGATCGCCTGCTAAGTGATTGTCGGGTTAACCTCGACCGAGGGTTCGAATCCCTCCCTCCCCGCCAGAAAAAAGAGACTGAAAGCATCAGTCTCTTTCTGTTTTAATCACTTGCTGCTATGACCGGTGTTCCACACCAACTGCACTCTGCTGTAGCGTCGTCGATCCAGTCTACCTCGTCGGCGCGCAGCGTCCCACCGCAAGAAGGGCAGGCTGCGGGCAGGCTACCGCGTTTGGGCAGTTGAACTTCTTCTACTGCAGTTTCAACGATAGACTCAGGTGCCACGGAAGACTTGAGCACGCTTTCAAACAGATCATTGGCTTCCTTTGAATATCCCTTATCGTTCAGCTCGCGAATGATGCGCTGGCAGGCGCGCTGAAAGGCTGGTTTATTTCCGCGGTCTGATAATATCTGCAAGCCACTTTTGAAATTCGTCATTGCCTGATCGATCTGGTCCGTGTTTAGCCGGCAGAGTCCGGCGGTTTGGAATAATCGGGCGTCCTGTACAAGCCCGCGTTCCCTGGCTCCCCGGGCAAGCTGTTCAAAAAGTCCGGCGGCTTCTTCAAACTTCCCAAGTGACATCAACTGCTGAGCGTGTCTTAGGGCTGGAGGAACGTTGGGGACGATATTCCTTCTGGGCGGTCTAAAACGAGGTCTACGAAACATAATTACTCCTGAATATCGCGTGGAATCATTAATTCTCATGTTTTTGCAGCAATTGAAGAGCGCTTCTGGTATTTTCTTCTATGGCGATCAGGACGTTAAAAATCTCTCCGGCTGAAAATGTCAGTAAACCACATACTATTCCGATCAAGAAGACAAATAGACCGGAGATAATTCCAAACAACAATCCGGAACCCGGCAGCAAATTGGTTAATCCAAATTGAAGCAGCGTTGTATCAGGATCAGAAAAAACAAGAGGGAAAACCAACAGGCTGACCAATCCGATCACCAATTCAAGGCTCCCGATGATTTTCAGAAGAAATCCTATGATCCGCAATCCCCGATATTTTCTTTGCATGGCGCTCCATAAACGACAATATTAATACTATTAAATCATTCCTTGCCGATTAAAGTCAAATGCCCGGGTGAGGGGGGCACCCGAGCATCTGACAACTGATTCTAACATAAAATTTGAAAACATATCAATAGTTATTTCATGGTTTTTTCATGCAGAAATGTGAAGAAAATTGACAACCGTTTTTTATCGTTTTCGCTTGCATGATTTTGAAGGGCATAACTATAATAGAGTGTATTAGCCGAAGTTTCATATTGACAAGACATACAACTGAGAGCCATCAATTAGTGATTGGAGCAGGGGTTTGAAAAAGATGATGCCGTCTATGACTTCCTCTAACGGGAAACAACCTGTTTTCCCCATTTCAATGGATGAGGATCAGCAGGTATTGGCGACTGCATTGGCAGAGGTGTCCATTGCGATTAACGGTAGTTTGGACCTGGATGAAGTGCTTGACTGTATCCTTGAAAATCTTGGCAAGGTTGTTTCATATAAAACTGCCAATATTATGTTGATCGAAGGGAATTTTGCCAGGATCGTGAGATCGAGGGGGTATGAGGTTATAAAGACCAGAGAGTTGATCATGTCAAAACGCTTTGAGGTCTCGGAAATCGCTCATCTTCAAAAAATGGTAGATACAAAATCCCCTATCCTTTCATATTTTCCTCACATCGAACAGGATTGGAACGTCCTGGCCGAATCGGAATGGATAAAATCGCACATAGCATCGCCTATTATTTCCAATGGCGAAGTGATTGGGTTTTTGAATTGTGATAGTGATATTGCCGGTTTCTTTAGTAAATTGCAATCGACTGCCATCCAGATCTTTGCCAGTGAAGCCGGTCAGGCGATCAATAACGCACAGTTGTTTAATACTTCAAACAGGTTGGGGAAAAAATTTAAATTGATCAACGAACTTACCCGGCAAGTCCTTGAAGCAAAATCGCTTGATGAAATATTCAAGATCCTTCCCGAAAAGATCAAGGAATTGTCAGAAGGATCGAATGTTTACATCTCGAAGTGGGATGAAGCGAACCAAACAGTGGCTGGTTGGGCGGCTACCGGCAACCGGACTAGAGATTACATGAAAGGTGGAGCCAAACCGGGAGAAAATACCATCACAGGCGAAATTCTGAAAACTCGCGAAGCCATCGTTATAAATGATATTGAAAACACGAACATCCTGGACAAAAAATTCCATAATCTTTATCAGGAAAGAACACTGCATTGTTTGCCTCTGATCTCAGAAGGCGTCAAATTGGGAGCAATCATCATCGGATATGACGATCCACAAAAAGTCACCGACGAAATACGGCGTTTTGGTGAATATGCTGCATTGCAGATATCCGCCACAATTGCAAAGATACGTTCATTGGAACTTGAGCGGATCCAATCCAGTCAATTAACCCATGCTAACGCCTTGATCGAATCTCTCAGCCGGGTAGCGACGGCTATTAAAAGCGGTATTGATACCGAGAAGGTCATGTCCGCGATCGGCAGCGAGTTGGAGTTGTTAAAGATCCACAGCGTTGTGGCATTGAGAGTCGGCGAATCAGACAATTTGCGGCTTACCTATTCCTCAGTGCAAAATGAGATTCTTGAGGTCGTCAACCGGATAAATACTATTAAGATCAATGATTTGACCACATCAATCGATGCGCTGCAGGTGTTTCGGCAGGCTTTTGAACAGCAGGCGCAATATATCGATTCTCCTGAAGAAATTCTTTTCCAGATTGTTCCGGCAGCGTACCGACCCTATATATCAAAACTCAAAGAAGCTTTATTGCTGACGGACAGAACCAAATGCATTCTTGTTCCACTGGTTGTGGAGACCAAAGTGATTGGTTTGATGGCCTTATGGGCTGAAAGCCTGCAAAAGATCGACATCCAGGCAGCCAGTATTTTTGGCGGACAGGTGGCGATCGCGATCGAAAATGCTAATTTGCTGCAAGAAGTCCAGCGGCTGGCAATAACGGACGAACTGACAAATGTTTTGAACAGGCGTGGATTTGATGAGGTTGCCAGTCGCGAATTTGGCGCTGCCAAACGTTATTCACGGCCTTTGTCGTTGATCATGCTTGATATTGACCGCTTCAAGGCGATCAACGACGTCTACGGTCATCCGATCGGGGATGAAATTCTGGTTGAAATAGCGGCCAGAGCCAAGGTGAAGATCAGGGACACAGATTATATTGCCAGATACGGCGGAGAAGAATTCCTGATCCTGTTAATTGAACAGAAACCGGAGAATGCAAAAACGGTTGCCGAACGTATTCGAAAGTCGGTTGCTGAACAACCTTTTATTACCTCGGTTGGCAAGATCGCAGTAACCATCAGTGTGGGCGTAACCGGGGCGACATCACAAACATCTTCGATAAACATGATGATCAAAACTGTTGATAAAGCCCTGTATAAATCTAAAGAAAACGGAAGAAATCGAGTGACGTTGATCGATAAGATATAATGTAAACCTTATGCCTGACAGCCTCATCGACGAACGACAAACATCTCTAATAGATGACAAGGTAGCATTTTGGGCCGAGTCTCTTCAAACCTCCATTCTGATTGTCTCTTCGAATGAAGAAGTTCTTTATTCGAACAGCACTTGTATCAAAGATTTTCAGATCAGGAAGAATGAGTTTGTCCTGTTTGAAAAGCACAGCGGAAAAATCAATAGAATCCGAAAATTAAAAGATCCAATTGATGAAGAAAACTGGATCAAGGTTTCTTCTTTGTTCGATCTCGAATACATGGGTGAAAAAGCCCATCTGGTGATCATCGAAAAATCGACCTCCCCGCTTGCAAGCGGGAAACCCGTACTGCAAAAAGCGGAAATAGAACCGCTTTTAGGGATCATGCCCGGGGTAGTTTATCGCTGCGGTAATGATGAGAACAGGATCATGCAGTATCTTAGTGAGGGGTGTTATCAGTTAACAGGCTTTCCAACAGAGCATTTTGTCGGGAAAAATGAAACCCCATATTCAAGCATCATTCACCCGGCAGACATCTTAAGAACCTGGACGGAAATCCAAAGCGCGCTTTCTGAAAATCGACCATTCAGGACGTCGTATCGTATTAAACATGCCGGCGGAGGCATCCGCAGCGTTCAGGAACAAGGAAAGGGAGTCTTTGATCGATCAGGCAGGGTGATTGCGCTGGAAGGTTGGATCATTGATATTTCTGACCAGAAAAAAGTGGAAGAAGCTCTGGTGGAAAGTGAGACCCATTATCGGAATCTCATAGAGGTCTCTCCTGATGGTGTGGTACTGCTGGATGCTGATGGGAATATCTTGTTCTCAAACAAGCAATTAGCTGTGATGCTGGGGATTGAAAATGACGCATCTCTGAATGGCAAACAAGTACTTGACTTCATCGCATCGAATATTCGGCAGACGGCCGAGAATGAAATCATTAAGAACCTGACGTGGAATCATACGCATCGCGGCAATTATCAAATCCAGAAGATCAATGGTGCCATTTTCCCGGTTGAAGTCAATATCAGGGCGATCAAAAATCCTGATGGGACTTCAAATGCATTTATTGGAGTGGTCAGAGATATCAGCGACCGGGAAGAGACACTTCAGGCATTAAAGACCAGCGAGGCTCGTTACAGGGCGATCGTCGAAGATAATCCTGAAATGATCGTGCGCTTTAAACCCAACGGGATTGTCACCTTTGCGAACCTTGCCTATTGTTCTTTCATGGATCTGCCCATCACTCAGATCGTTGGGTTCAAGCTTACCAATATGCCCTATGAAAGGGGCAGAATAATTACAGAAAATTTGCTCTCCAAAGTATCGCCGGATATGGTACCGGAAATTAATGAACATAATATCCCGAGTAAATCTGGAGAATCCCGCTGGTATCGGTGGAAAACACAACCCATACGAAATGACGAAGGATATTTCATCGAATATCAATCCGTGGGAGAAGATATCACCAGCGAGAAGAAGGCCGAACAGGCAAGCCGGCAATCAGAACTGCACCTGCGTACATTAATGGAGTCGATCAAATTAATTGCCATCATTCTGGATACAGACGGGATGATCACTTTTTGCAACAGCCATTTCCTTGAGAGCACCGGCTGGCAAAAAGAGGATGTAATGGGCAAAAACTGGTTTGACATGTTCATTCCGCAGAATTCAGCCGAAGAATTAAAAACAAATCTTATTGAAAATGTCAGGGCGGGTTCTGTTCCACAAAGAAATGAATATTCGATCCTCACAAAACAAGATGAACAGATCATCGTTTCCTGGAATACAACCTTGCTGAGAGACGATGCCGACAATGTAACGGCGATTGCCAGCATTGGTGAAGATATTACTGAAAAGTACTTCAATGAGAAGACTCAGGAAATCATCTACAACATCGCGCAAACCACTATTACCTCCAGGAATATTGATGAACTCTATAAATCCATCCACGCGGTGTTGATGGAATTAATGCCTGCTGATAATTTCTACATTGCTTTAGTTGACACTGAAAATGACCTGATCAATTTTCCATATTTTATCGACCAATATGATGAACCGCCTGTCGCCAGAAAACCCGGCAGAGGGTTGACTGAATTTGTGCTGCGTACCGGGGAAGCATTGTTTGCCGACCCCGAGGTGTTTGCGATTTTGGAACAACAGGGGGAAGTGGAAAGTTTGGGATCCCCCTCGGTAGATTGGATGGGCATCCCGCTTGTGATCGACGGACGCACCATCGGTATGATGGGCGTGCAATCTTATTCCGAGGGGTTAAGGTTCAGCAAACGGGATGAGCAAATCTTGGTTTTCGCCTCCACCCAGGTTGCCATCGCGATCGAAAGGAAGCACGCAGAAGAAGCACTTGAAAAAAGTCTGATCCGAAACGAGTTGTTGATCCACGCTTCCACGGATTGCATCCTGCTCGAATCACTGTCAGGAAACATTCTGGACTGCAACAAAGTAAGTGAAGAGATGTTCGGTTATACCCGTGAAGAACTGCTTGCCATGAATATCTCAGACATTGTTGCGCCAGAATTTTTAAAAGACAAACCTGACCTGCTGGAATGGCAGATCGAACAGGGCGGCCGCAACAGTGACATCCCCTGTTTGCGTCGAGACGGCAGTGTTTTTTCAGTGGAAATAAGCGCCAAGATCACCAATATGGAAGGTAACAAGCTGGCGGTTGTGTACGTAAGGGATATCACTGAGCGCAAGAAAGCAGAAAATGCAATTATTGAAAGTGAAGCAAAATTTAAAGCGCTTGCACAAACCGCCGCAGCCGGAATTTTCATCAACCGCGATCATCAATTCTTGTACGTCAACCCAATGTGGTGCGAGATCACCGAATATTCTGAAGATGAATTGTTCAAGACAAGTCTGTGGAATGTCTTCAGCGCATCGGATCTGAAGGAAGTCCAGCGTGAATATGAAGTGCTGCTGCGTGAAGATTCAGGAGTTATCCGTTTTGAGACCACGATCGTGGCGAAAACCGGTGAAAAGAAGTGGCTGGATATTACTGCCAGTTTTATCGATTATCAATCAGAAAAAGCGATCATTGGCACCGCCATCGACATCACCTTCAGAAAACAACGCGAACATGACCTTGAGGTGGTTGCAAAAATCAGTGAGGCTCTGCGTTCTGACTTGACCAGGGAACAGGTGCGCACTACGATCCTCACAGAGTTGATGGAGCTCCTGCAAATCGACGGCGCCATTATCTCCACCGTAGAAAAGATCGAGTCTGCCCCCAACCTGGTGAGAGCCAGCGGGTGTTGGCGCAATATTGACAATAAAAAACTGAAAACGAATGAGGGATTAAGCGGATTCATTATCAGCAGCTGCAAACCATATGTCAACTTTTGCGCTTCACGCGACCCCTATTTTGCCTACCCTGAGCTTTTATCTAACTTAATAACACTGGCCGGGATTCCGCTGGTAACCGAGGGACAAACCATCGGATCCATCATTGTTGGTTCAACCAGGGTAATGAGCGAAGACGAGTTGAGGTTACTGAAAACCATAGGAGATATGGCGGCCAGCGCGATCCACCGTTCAGATCTTTATGAACAAACCTGTGCTCAAGCCAAAGAATTGAAACTGGCCTATGATGCCACACTTGAGGGATGGGCACACGCACTTGAGTTAAGGGATAAGGAAACCCAGGGCCACTCTCTAAGAATTGCCAATATGACGCTTGAATTGGCCAAACGCATGGGGGTGGAAGAGAAAAACCTGGACAACATCCGCAGGGGCGCACTTTTGCACGATATCGGAAAAATGGGCGTTCCGGATACCATTTTGTTGAAACCCGGCCGATTGACGGAAGACGAATGGGTCATCATGCAAAAACATCCCACCTATGCCTACGAGATGCTTTCTGTACTGCCTTATTTCAAAGACGTGCTTGATATTCCATTCAGCCACCATGAATGGTGGGACGGATCCGGGTATCCGCGCGGGCTGAAAGGCGCCGAGATTCCCCTGGCTGCCAGGATATTTGCCATTGTTGACGCCTGGGATGCTCTGGTCTCTGACCGTCCATACCGGAAAGCATGGGTGAAGCAGAATGCTTTGAAACATATAGTGGATCAGGCAGGGACCCATTTTGATGAAAAAGTGGTCGCCTGTTTTGTACAAATGATGCACGATAAAGGAATATAAAAAGAGCCTTTTCAGGCTCTTTTTTTCTCTCTTGTTTGAACGGGAAGGCCTAACTTTCTTCGATCTCGATCGTGCTGATCTTTACGCCTTCATATTCAGGGTTGGCAGGATTGCGAGCCGGGATGGACAATAAAACGTCCAGCCCCTTGACGACCTGACCAAAAACGGAATGTTTGTTATCCAGCCAGGGGGTGGCAACGTGGGTAATAAAGAATTGTGATCCGTTTGTATTTGGTCCGGCGTTGGCCATGGAAAGGACGCCCGGTCCGTTGTGACGCAGACTGGCATGGAACTCGTCGTTGAACTTGTAACCCGGTCCGCCCATACCTGTTCCGGTGGGATCGCCGCCTTGCGCCATGAAATCATCGATCACACGATGGAAAATGGTGTCGTTGTAAAACCCTTCGCGGGCCAGGAATACAAAATTATTAACAGTCTTGGGGACCTTGTTCGCATAAAGACTGCAGACAATATCACCTTTGTCGGTTTTGAACGTGGCGGTGTAGGATTTGGTTGAATCAATCACCATCTCAGGTGCTTTAGGCCATTGCTTGGAATTATTCGTCATTAGAATGTCCTTTCATCCCATAATTGATGGTTCATTTTATCACACCGATAATTCGGTTTTGTCAGTCTTCGTTTTCTTTTTGAGGTTTTGAATCGTCCAGACGATTACAAAGAAAACTGTGCAGGTTAAAACCACTGCCGCACCGGATGAAATGCTCAGGTAAAAGGAGATATAAAGCCCGACAACACTGGATATTACTGCCACAATGGAGGCAAGTAGCATCATCCGTGGAAGACGGTCGGTCATTAGGTAGGCTGTCGCGGCAGGGGTGACCAGCATGGCCACCATTAATGCCACACCAACAATCTGAAGAGAGACGGCAACCGTGATGGCAATAAGGACCAGCAAAAGATTGTTCAATAGTTTGGTGGGAAGGCGCAAGGTTGTTGCCAGCAACGGATCGAAGGAAATCACGATCAATTGACGATAAAAAAGCCAGATCGCGATCAAAACGACCGCGCCAAAGATCAGGATGGTGATCAAATCCTGTGACGAAACCCCCAGAACGTCGCCAAATAAAAAATGACTGAGGTCAACCGCATAGCTGCGTACCGTTGAGATCAAGGCGATTCCCAGGGCAAACATGCCCGCAAAGACAATTCCAATAGAGGTGTCTTCACGCAAATGTGTTTTCTTACTGATCGCTCCAATGCTTAAAGCTGAGATGATGGCAGTGCCCAATGCCCACCAGAAAAGAGAACCTCTGGCGTTTCCACTCACGAGGTAGCCGACAGCCACACCAGGCAAAATGGTATGAGAGAGGGCATCGCCGAAGAAGGCCATTCCTCGTAAAACAATGAACGCGCCTATGACAGCGCAGACGATTCCCACCAGAATGGAGGCAACCAGACCGCGCTGCATGAAACCATAAGACATGGGTTGAACGAACCAGGTAACAATGGACTCGATCATTCCTCGCCTCCTTCACAGCAGGAATTATCAAGGGCCATTATGGATTCTCCTTGTTCGATCATTCTCAAGCGTCCGCCGTATGCGACTTTCAAATTTTCTGCAGTTAATACGTGTTTTGAAGAGCCGAAACTGATCATGCGCCGATTGAGCAGCAGAATGCGGTTAAAATGTTGGGCAGCCTGATCCAGGTCGTGCGTGGCTGTCATGATGGTCACTTTTTCTTGCTCAAGTTTTTCCATCAACAACAACAGCTCCTCTTGTGCGGGATCATCCAGGCCGGCCAGGGGTTCATCCATCAACATCAATTCAGCTTCCTGGGCCAGCGCCCGGGCGATGAACATGCGCTGCTGCTGTCCGCCGGAAAGCTGGCTGATCTGCCTGCCAGCCAGATCCTGCATTTCAACCGTTTCAAGCGCATGCCAGACTATATTTTGATGATGCTTTCCCGGTGGAACGAGGGGTTTCATTTTGGCAGTGCGCCCCATCATGACTACGTCAAATACGCTGACCGGAAAATGCCAGTCAACCTGGGTGCGCTGCGGAATGTAGGCGATGCAAATATGGCGGCTGCTTGTGGAGCCGTAGACATTCACTTCTCCCGAAACGGGAGGCAGCAAACCGGAAATGACCTTAAAGAGGGTGCTTTTCCCCGCACCATTTGGTCCGAGTAAAGCCACCCTCTCTCCAATATGCAGATGAAACGAAACGTCTTCCAATACAAGATGATCATTGATCTTTACGGATAAATGTTTAACATCCAGAATAGGTTGATCGATATCATGTTGAATTTTTGGATACATATAATAACCCGCCGGTCCTCGTTTTCTTCATTGTAAACCATTCACAATGGCGTTGACCAGCGTTTTCATATATTTGATATAGGTGTCTGTATCACTGCCCTCTTCTCCAAGCGAGGCAATTTGAATGGTTACCAATTGAACACCCGTATCGTTGGCAACCTGTTCCGCCAAAGCCGGATTCACCGTTGAACTAATAAAGACTGCTTTAACATTCTGAGCTTTGATATTATCTTCAAGTGTTGAAAGCTCCTGCGCGGACGGGGATGCGTTGGTGCTCAACGAATCCACAACAAGCCCTGAAAGCGTAAACCCATATTGCTGGATGAAATATCCCATGTTCTCGTGATCTGTGACAAGTTTGCGTTCATCAACAGGAATCTTTGTCACTTCCTCACGGATCCAGGTGTCAAGATCGGTAAGCTGGGATAAATAATCTTCAGCATTTGCTTCATAATACGCAGCGTTATGCGGGTCAATGGTAGACAGTTCCGTTTTGATGTTTTCCACCCAGATCATGACCATGTTTGGATCCGTCCATGTATGGGGGTCTCCGGCGGAATGATCGTGTTCTTCTTCACCGTCCTCATCGTGATGAGATTCAGTGAAAGCCAGCACATTCACTCCATCTGAGACTTCAACCACCTTGCCCGTGGCGTTTGATTCGATGACGGGCTCCAGCGAATGCTCCAATTCCAGACCGTTCAGGAAAAGGATATCGGCGTCAGCAATGGCCGCGGCGTCTTGCGGACGCGGTTCAAAAGTGTGGGGATCGGCTCCAACAGGAAAGAGAACGGTGAGTTGAATTCGGTCGCCGCCAATCTGTTTCACCACATTGCCGACAATTGTTGTTGACGCGACAGCGTTTACCATTGTCCCCTGAGTGGCGGACTTTGAACATGCCGTCATTCCAAAGAGGAGGACAAGTAATAATGTGAAGATTGTAGTTATTTTGGATTTCATTTTTCTCCTTATGATATTGATATTCATTTTCAATAAAATTGACAAAAAAAAGTAATGCCGGGGCTTACTGGCGGCTGTGGAAATAAACTGACAACGAGATCAAAACGAATATGACCACCAGAGTGATTATCAGAAATGGTCGCTTTCGCATGGACACTGGTGTTGTGGAGTGCTTTTTTCTATATTTCTGATCGAGCGTCATTCCAGCGGCTGCAGTTGCGGGAACAGCTACACAAAAAACACACATGGGGTTCCTCCTAATGACAATCCTTGCAAAGACCGTGCAGTTGCAGCCAGTGTTCCTGGATCAAGAAACCGCTGTCTTCACTGATCTTTTGGATCAACGGCCCCAAATCGTCGCCTGAAAAATAAGCCGCCTTGCCGCATTTTTTGCAGAGCATGATGTGTTCATGACCTTTAGCGGCGCGCATGTACATGTGGCAGCCTTCCATTTGATGGACACGCTCAACCAGCCCCAATTCGGTGAGAATATCCAGGGTGCGGTATACCGTAACCAATCCCATTTTGGGGTATTTTTCTCTTGCCCGATCAAAAATATCCACCGGGCCCAAAACGTGATCAGAATTTACCATCAACTCCACGATGGCCTGGCGCGGTCCGGTTATTCTGCAGCCTTTTTCTTCAAGCAATTCAAGCCAGCGATCCACTTCTGACATGACACCTCTTATTGAAAATGTATTTCATTATCATTATATCGGAAATAATAAACCCGTCAAGAGCCTGGCGGGTTTATTGTCAATTTTAATATTTGTTTTGAACTTAATGAATGGAAATGCTGCCGGAACCCTGCCCCTGTATCTTGATCAGGATTTGAACGTCGGCATCATCGTAATCGTCGGTCTGCCAGGCGCCGATCGAGAATGACGAACTGTCAGAACTCTTACGCAGTCCGTCTGGAAGGCTCAAACTGCCCGAGCCGTCATCCATCACTTCGATACGCAGGGCGGCATCCGACGGCACGTTGACGTTGGTAGAACCGCTGCCGGTATCCAATATCATGGTCAGAGATGTTTCTTCAGGAAGGTCAAGTGAAACGGAGCCTGATCCGCTTTCAATATTGGCGGTGTAGGCATCCTCGGTTTCCGGGAGCCTGATATCAGATGAACCGGAGCCAAAATCACCGGAGAAATCCGTTAATTGAATGCCGCGCAGATCCGCGTCAATCGAACCGGATCCGCCGTTGATCTCGAACTCAGTTGGCACGTCAGGGTTGAGCGCGATATCCCATTTCAAATGGTCAAACGAGAAATCCCAATATAACCAACCTGTATCCTGATAGGATTCAGACATGCGCACGGTCTTATTCTCTGACCCAGTCACATCAAAACGCATCGTGCCGCGGTGTGTAATGTTTGCCAGGATGAGATTGTCATCGTTGGCGTCAAGGGCGCTGACGTCTACAGGCGATGAGGAGGTGTCAAAGACGTATTTAACCGTCTCGGCGCTGTCAACAGGTTCCGAATAAGTATCCATGCTGGCGGCCCCGCCGGATTCCAGGCCGAGTTTAGGCCCGGTTACCAAATAGGCCACAACTGCCGCGACAGCCAGGAGGCCGACAACAGATCCGATCCACGGAAAACGCCGGCTGAAAAGGATGTCGAGCCCCAATACTATTAATAACAAGGGCCAGAACTGAATGATGGAGCCCAGGCTGAACATTGGGATGATCCCAAGATTTCTTAACAGCCAGATAACGCCGACGCCCACCAAAATGATCGGCCAAAAAAACGAATGATGATGCGGATGTCTTTCTTCCATAGCAACCTCTTTTTTTCTTTACTGTGAACAATATACGTTTCAACCGTCAATTGGTTGCATGAATAGTAAAGGATCAGCCGGGAAATTCGATCTTAAAACGGAAGCGGCAATCTTCTTCAAACCACATGGGGAAGTTCGTGCCCCACATATTATTCCATAGACAAAAATGCATGCCCTTTTCGAGGTTTGGCTGCCGGTTGTTGAAATCCAGCAGAGACGGCTCGCCGGGGGCTACCAGGGGCGCATCGAGCGGAAGAATACGCATGCTGCCGGGCTGTGCGATAAGGTCCACCGACCTGTCGACGGCGTGCAGATGGCAATTACCGTTCTCTATGACAGACAGCGGATCGATACTCCTGCCCAGTTTT
>ENA-OSEO01002539-OSEO01002539.1-sediment-metagenome-genome-assembly--contig:-NODE-2539-length-25177-cov-4.543347_pt1 | contig 25177 bp, 24 predicted proteins | sample MGYA00237883_ERZ534232 | MGnify/ENA metagenome assembly ERZ534232
CAAGCGGACCGACCGGGTGGACGAGCACAAGGGCCAGGTCTCCTTTCCGGGCGGCTCGGTCGACCCGGACGACGAGAACCTCCTGGGCACGGCCCTGCGCGAGACCGAGGAGGAGATCGGGGTCAGGCCGGCCGAGGTCCAGATCCTGGGCCGGCTGGAGCCGACCCACACCGTGGTCTCGAACTTCCTGATCCACCCCTTCGTCGGGGTCATTCCCTACCCCTATCCCTTCGAATTAAACGCCTTTGAGGTGGACAAGCTGGTCACGGTCCCGCTCGATCAGCTCCTGAACGAGTACGAGGCCCAGAGCCACATCGAACCCAGGGATTTGAGCCTGACCTTCAACCAGCAGGGCGACGTCATCTGGGGCGCCACGGCCAGGATCCTCAACGAACTCTTCCGGCTGGCCTGCTCGAACGGTCAAGGCCAGTGAGAGGGGGCGGCGATGATCCAGTGTCCAATGTGCGGCCAGGATTTCGAGCCTGACCAGGGGACGACCTACCTGGGCGAGCTCTACTGTTCCCCCGAATGCGCCAAGAAGGCGCTCGAAGAGGGCCGCGACGTCAACGAGCCGGTCGAGGCCGAGGCCGACTAGCCCCGGCCCCTGTCCCTCAGGGCCAGGCCGACCAGGCGCTCCAGCAGGGCGGGCATGGGCAGCCCGGCCGCGGCCGCGGCCTGGGGAAAGAGGCTGGTCGAGGCCATGCCCGGGATGGTGTTTATCTCCAGGACGTAAACTCGCCCCTGGACCACGAACATGTCGGTCCTGGACCAGTGGTCCACCTGCAGGGCCTTGTGGGCGGCCAGGGCGGCCGCCTGGGCCTGGGCGGTGATCTCGTCCGGCAGGGGGGCCGGGCAGATCTCGTCGCTGGCCCCGGGGGTGTACTTGGCCCGGTAGTCGAAGAAGTCGCCGCTCTTGGGCCTGATCTCGATCACCGGCAGGGCCACGGCCTCGCCTTCGAGGGTCTCCAGGACCGAGCCGGTTATCTCAGTGCCCCTGAGCCGCTCCTCGATGAGGACCTTCTCGTCCAGCTCGAAGGCCGTCTCCAGGGCCGCCTGGAGATCCTTGGGGTCGCTGACCAGGCTGATCCCCAGGGTCGAGCCCTGCCGGGCCGGCTTGACCACGACCTCGCCGCCCAGCTCGGTCAGGATCGGGCCCGCCTCGTAGCTTTCCCCGGCGCACAGGACCACGTCGCGGGCCAGCCTCAGCCCGGCCTGGCGAAAGCGCTCCTTGGACCAGACCTTGTCGATGGCCAGGGCCGAGCTGGCCACGCCGGCGCCCTGGTAGGGCAGGCCCAGGCAGTCCAGAAAGCCCTGGATTCGCCCGTCCTCGCCGAAGGGGCCGTGGAGCATTATCAGCACCGCGTCCAGATCCGGGGCCAGCCGGGCCAGCCGAGTCTGCTCGCGGGACGGGTCGATGAGGATCACCTCGTGACCGGCCTGCTCCAGAGCCGCCTGGCACTGGGCCCCGCTGTTGAGTGAGACCTCCCGCTCCCCGGACCAGCCGCCGGCCAGGATGGCCAGTCGTTTAGGTGTCATTTGCTTCCTTTCCGGGAGTCTCGAAGAGCCTGTTGACCCGCTCAAGATCAGCCGGCTCGAGCCCGAGGCCCTCGAAGAGCTCCCTCTCCACCTTGAGAGTGTTGGCCGCGATGGTCTCCATGCGGGTCTTCCTCTCCGGGGTCTGGCCGTAGCGGACGATCAGATCGTTGAGGCGTTGCTCGAGCCCGACGACCCGGTCGTGGAGAACCCGCTTGTCCGCGTAGTTGATGACCACCGAGGGCGAGAAGAGCCCCCGCTCCTCGGCCGCTTTGTGGGGGTCGATGTGGTCGGCAGTGACCCTGGCCAGGCCGGGAAAGCCCAGGCCGGTCAGGATCTCGTAGCCCCGCCGGGCGTGGTCCGACTTCTCGACCAGGCACTCGGTCTTGGCGATGTCGTGCAGCAGGGCCCCGGCCTCGACCAGGGGCAGGTCCAGCCGGCGGCCGGAGCGGACCAGGGCCGCGGCTATTTGGACGGCCACCTCGGCCACGACCAGGCTGTGGATCAGGATGTTGGGCTTCATGGCGTAGCGGGCCATCAGGCTGAAGCAGGCCTCCCGGTCGGGCAGGGGCCCCAGGCGGTCGGGCGGCCGGAAGCAGTCGATCACCAGCCCGGCCGCCTCCTCGGGCGAGTCCCGGTCCAGGAAGAGGCTCCCCAGGCCCTGGGAGTCCCCGGACCCGGCCACGGCCAGGAGGTAGGGGTCGTCCGAGAGGGCCGGCCGGGCCCCCTCGGCCAGGACCTCGATCTTGAAGCCGGGCCAGCCCTTGAAGCCTTCGGCCAGGACCAGGTCCAGGTCCCTCATCCGGGCCGCGGCCACGGCCGGCCCCGGATCGCCGGGCTGGCTGAAGTAGCTGACTCCCTCGCCCGGGCCGGTCAGGGCCACCTGGACGGCCCCGGCGGCCAGATGACGCTGGGTGTCCTTGCCCGCGGGCTGGACCGGCTCGGGATGGCCGTGGTGCTTGACCACCCCCACCCGGAGGCCTCTCCGGGAGAGGATTTCGACCACCTTGCTGAGGAGGGTGGTTTTGCCCGAGTCGGAGAAGCCGGCAAAGGCCAGAACCGGGGGCATGACTCAGTCAGAACCTTGAGTCAGGTTGGCCGACAAAATCAGGCCCCCGGGCCGTCAATCACTCCTCGGCCTCCGGGCTCTCGCCGCAGAGGTAGAGCAGGCGTTCGTAGCGGCGGTCAATCTCGGCCTGGATGATGGCGATCTGCTCGGGCTTGAGGTGGCTGAATCGCCGCTGGGTCTTGAGATAGGCCTCCACCGGTTTGGGTTTCTTGATCTTGCGGCTGAGCTTGTACTGGCCGTCGATGACCTCGTAGAGCGGGAAGATCTTGGTCTCCACGGCCAGTTTGGAGATGCTGATGGCCGTGTCCGGAGCGCAGCGCCAGCCAGTCGGGCAGGGCGCGTAGAGGTGCAGGTAGGCCGGACCGGGCACGGTGGCCGCCTTCTTGGCCTTGTTCATCAGGTCGATCTGGTAGGCCGGACAGGCCGTGGCCACGTAAGGCGCGCCGTGGGCGGCCACGATGGCCGGCAGGTCCTTCTTCCAGGTCTGCTGACCGAAGGACTTCTTGCCCGGCGGCGAGGTCGTGGTCATGGCCCCGAAGGGCGTGGACGAGGAGCGCTGGATGCCCGTGTTCATGTAAGCTTCGTTGTCGGTGCAGATGTAGACGAAGTTGTGGCCTCGCTCCAGGGCGCCCGAGAGGGCCTGGAAGCCGATGTCGGCCGTGCCGCCGTCGCCGGCGATGGCCACGATCACGGCCTCCTCGTCCTGGGGCAGGCGGCCCTTGCGCTTCATGGCCTTGCGCCCGGCCTCGATGCCCGAGGCCACGGACGCGGCGGTCTCGAAGGCGACGTGGATCCAGGGCACGTTCCAGGCGGTCTGGGGGTAGGGCGAGGTGATGATCTCCATGCAGCCCGTGGCCGAGGAGATGATAATGTTCTTGCCCATGGCCTTGAGGGCCTGGCGCATGGCCAGGACCTCGCCGCAGCCCTGGCAGGCCCGATGGCCGTGGGCCAGGGCCTCGAACCGGGGCAGGTTCTTGGGCTTGAAGGGCTCGAAATCCTTGAGCGCCTCAACGGCGATGTTGGCTTGGAGCATGGTCTAGTCCTCCCGAACGCCGTAGAAGGCGTAGTGCGCGCCGGCCTCGGTCTGATCAGCCGCCCGGGTGGCCATGATCTTGAAATCCTCCCTGGTCACGTCCCGGCCGCCCAGGCCGCCCACGTAGGAGCTCACCTGGGGCGCCTTGGGCCGGCCGTAGAGGAGGGCCCTGAGCTCGGTGGCCACCGGCCCGCCGGCGCCGCCGTAGGACAGGGCCCGGTCGAGCACGACCAGGCGCTTGGCTCCGGCGATGGCCTTGAGGAAGTCCTCCTCGGGGAAGGGCCGCCAGAGGCGGAGGCGCAGGAGGCCGACCTTCTCTCCGTCGGCCCGCAGCTCGTCCATGGCGCTCATGGCCGTCTCCGAGATGGAGCCCATGGTCACCAGGATCGTCTGGGCGCCCTCGGTCTGGTAGGTCTCGACCGGGTGGTAGGCCCGGCCGAAATGCTTGGCGAAGCCCTGCCAGTGCTCCTTGATGACCGGCAGGGAGTCGACCAGGGCGCTCTCGATCTGGCGCCGGTGCTCGGTGTAGATCTCGGGCACGCCAACCGAGCCCATGGTCGTCGGGTCGTTGGGGTTGAGTCTGAAGGGCGGGTCGTAGGGCGGCAGGTAGGCCGCGGCCTCCTCGGGATCGGGGATCTCGATCGGCTCGATGACGTGGGACAGGGTGAAGCCGTCGAGGTTGACCATGACCGGGAGCATGACCCGCCTGTCCTCGGCGATCTTGAAGGCGGCCAGGGTCAGGTCCATGACCTCCTGGCCGTTCTCGCAGAAGTACTGGATCCAGGCCACGTCGCGCTCCATCATGATGTCGGAGTGGTCGTTCCAGATGGAGATGGGCGCCGACATGGCCCGGTTGGCCACGGTCATGACCACGGGCAGGCGCAGGCCCGAGGCGATGAAGAGCAGCTCGTGCATCAGGGCCAGGCCCTGGGCGCTGGTGGCGGTGTAGCTGCGGGCGCCGGAGGCGCTGGCGCCGATGCAGGCGGCCATGGCCGAGTGCTCGCTCTCCACCGGGACGAACTCGGCGTCCAGGTGGCCGTCGGCGACCAGCTCGCTCAGGTGCTCGACGATGTGCGTCTGGGGCGTGATCGGGTAGGCCGCGACCACGTCGGCGTTGGCCAGCCTGACCGCTTCGGAGCAGGCCAGCGAAACCTCGAGGCCGACTCTCTTGCTCATGCTAGCCCTCCTCGCTGACCATGGTTATGGCCTCGGCCGGGCACTCCTTGGCACAGATGCCGCAGCCCTTGCAGTAGGTTCCGTTCCAATCGTACATCTCGTCGTCCCTGGGCTCCCAGGCCATGTCCGGGCAGTAGATGTAGCAGCGGCCGCACTTGACGCAGGCCTCGTAGTCCACCACGGGCTTGAGTCCGGTTCGCCAGTCGCCGGTCTTGAACTCGGCCGAGCAGCCGCAGTTGGTGATCAGGCAGCCTGGTTTCAGGCTCCGCCAACTCTGGATCGCGTCGATCTTGGGCTCAAGTTTGCATTCAGCCACGACTAGACTCCTTAACTGGCCGCGCCGTTCTGGAGGGTGGTCGCCTCGAAGGCCGTCTTGAGAGCCCTCAGGTTCTTCTCGCCCAGCCGGGGGCCAAACCGCTTGTCTATGTACTCGGCCATCTGATCCGGTTCGAGAAGGCCGGTGGCCTTCAGGAGGGCGCCGAGCATGGTTGTGTTGGTGATGGGTACGCCCAGAACCTCGTCGGCTATCTTATTGGCGTCGACCAGGGCCAGGCGGCCTTTGAAGCCGTAATCGGCCTTGCAGGTTTCGTCGCAGACCGGGACGTTGAGGATCAGGACCCCGTCGGGCTTGAGCCCTTGGGCGACGGGGATGAACTGGAGGATTGAGCTGTCGAGAACGATCACCACGTCGGGCTGGTAGATCTTCTCCCGGGTTCGAATGGGTTGGTCGCTGACGCGCAAGAAAGCCACCACCGGAGCTCCCCGCCGCTCGGGACCGAAGGACGGGAAGGCCTGGGCGTACTTGCCCTGGGCGATGGCCGCCTGGGCCACAAGTTCGGCCGAGGTGACGGCGCCCTGTCCGCCACGACCGTGAAAACGGACTTCAACCATGACCTCTCCTCAGGTTATCTGATTCAACAGAAATGAATCCGACCCACCCTACTGCCGCGCCCCTGCCTTGTCAAGGCGGAGGCGGGGGGGCCGCGCCTTTACTCGGCCCGGCTTTCCTGCTATCTTGTCGCCGCATGCACGCGCTGGGAAGGTCCATCGGCCGCCGCCGGACCCCGGGCCTGTGGGTTTGGTTGGCCCTGGCCTGTCTCTGGGCCGGGCTGATCGCCGGCCCGGGGGCCTCTCCGGCCGCGGCCGGAGAGGCCTGGAGCCTGGCCCGCTGCCTGGAGCACGCCCACGAGCACGCCCCCGAAGTCCTGATGCGTCAGAAGGAAATCGCCTCCAGCCGGCTCGACGTGGCGGACGCCGCGGTCAGGTTTCACCCGGACGTGGCCGTGAGGGTGGGCTACGACCTGGGCGAGATCGGCGGGGACGAGGCCTGGGTGGGCGAACTGCTGATCAGCGACATCCTGCGCGGTTACCGGCAGATCTACGACGACCGCCTGGCCGCCATCCAGGCCGAGATCAGCCAGCTCAACCTGGAGCGGACCAGGGCCTGGCTGGAGCTGAAGGTCGGCCAGACCTTTCTCCGGCTGCTGGCCGGGTTGAAAAAGGTCGAGCTGGAGGAGCGGCTGCTCTCCCTGGCCCGGGAAAAGGAGGCGGCCCTCAAGATTCTCCTGGGCCGGGGCCTGAGGACGCCGGTGGAGGCCCGCCAGGCCGGTCTGGCCGCGCGGGCCCTGGAGCTCGACCTGAGAGACCTTGAGGAGGAGAACCGCATCTTGGGAGAGCGGCTCAAGGCCCTCATCGGGCTCAAGCCGGGGGCGGAGTTCAGGATCGAGTCCTCGGGCTCGGTCTCCGAGGCCCTGGCCGGCCTGGTGGAGCCGGAGAGGAAGAACCTGGACGTGGCCCTGAACGAGCTGGAGCGCCGGGCCCTGGCCGAGAACGAGCGGATTCTCAAGCTGGAGAAGTACCCCTCGCCCATGGTGGCCACGGGCTGGGCCTCGGGGTCGCGCTACCAGAACGACGGCTTCTTCCTGCTGGTCGGCTTCAGGATCCCCCTCTACACCGCCGGCCGCCAGGACCGGCGGATAGAGCGCCAGGGCCTCAAGCTGGCCCAGCAAGCCATCGAGATCGAGCGCCTCAAGCGCAACCTGGATCTCAGGCGGAGCGAGCTGGAGAGCCAATCGGCCCGGACGGCCGAACGGCTGGCCCTGGCCCGGCAGATGGTCGGCCTGGCCGAGGACCAGTCCCGCCTCCTGGCCGAGGACTACAGCCTGGGCCGCGTCCAGATCGAAGCCCTCCTGACCTCGCGCGTGGAGCAGGAGCAGCGGCGGGTCGAGGTGGTGGAGGCGGATTTGGATCTGTCCCTGAGCCGCTGGAGCCTGAGGGCCCTGGAGAGGGTGGTGGTCGAGTGAAGGTCGGGCGGCTGTGGTGGCTGGTCCTGCTCGGCCTCGGTCTGGCCGCGGCCGGAGTGGCTTTAAGGCCGGGCCACCGGAGCCAGACCGAGTGGGAGACGGTCAAGGTCCAGCCGGGCCGGGTGGTCAAGACCCTCTTCCTGCGCGGCCGCTCCCAGCCGGTGGTTTCGGCCTCGGTCACGGCCCAGCTCGAGGGCCGGGTGGAGGCGGTCAAGGTCCAGCTCGACCAGAGGGTCGAGGCCGACCAGGTCCTGGCCGAGATAGATCTGGCCCCCGGCTTTCTATTAAAGGTCCAGGAGGCCGTGGCCGAGTACGAGCGGGCCCTGGCCGGCCGGGAGCAGCAGGCCAGCGCCGTGGTCGACTCCCCGGCCCGGGGCCGCATCCTCAAGATCATGGTCCGGCCGGGCCAGACGGTGACCGAGGGGCAGCCCCTGGCGGCCATCGCCCTGGACGCCGATTACCTGGAGCGGCTGGAGAACCTGGACCTGGACACGGCCCGCCTCAAGGAGGAGATCAGCCTCAAGGAGCGGGAGGTGGCCGGCCGGCGCGACCTGGTGAGCAAGGGTCTGGCCGCGGCCCAGGCCCTGGCCAGCGAGGAGGCGGAGCTGGAGCGGCTGCGCCAGGCCCTGGCCCTCAAGGCCAGCCAGCGCCAGCGCCTGGGCCGGGGGCTGAGCCGCCGAGGCGCGGCCGGGGGCAACGAGGCCTTGCTCCTGGCCCCGGAGAGCGGTCGGGTCCTCCGGCTGGTCAAGGAGTCGGGCCAGTACGTCGCCCCGGGCGAGGACGGGGCCCTGCTCTATCTGGCCCGGGGAGAGGCGGGCCAGAGCCTGAACAAGCGGGAGGAGCCGGGCCGGCTTGACCTGTCCCTGAGGCGGCTCAGGCAGGCCGAGAGCCGGCTGGAGGCCCTCTCGGCCATGACCGGCCGCTCCTACCTGACCGGCCGGGAGGACCTCAGCCGGGGCTACGTCCTCTCGCCGGTGGCCGGCAGCGTGACATACATCAACCTCCACCTGGTCAAGGGTTACGCCTTCGCGGCCGAGGAGCCGCTCTTCGAGATCGACGACCTGACCCGCCTCCTGGTCGTCTGTCGGGTGCACGAGATAGATTTTCCCAAGATCAAGCCGGGCCAGAAGGTCGAGGTCGCCTTCGACGCCTTCCCGGCCGAGCCCCTGACGGCCGCATTGGCCGGCCAGCCCAAAGCGGCCCGGACCACCTTTGACCACCCCTTCACCGAGTACGAGGTCGTCTTCTCCCTGAACAACACCGGCGGCCGGCTGGTCGGCGGTCTCTCGGCCGAGGTCAGGGTCGAGGTGGCCGACAAGGAGGCGGCCCTGTGCCTGCCGGTCTCCTGCCTGGTGGAACGAGACGGCGGCTGGGTCGTCTACCGGCTGGAGCAGGGCCAGCCCAAGGCCAGGCCGGTCAAGGTCGGACTGACCGGAGATAAGCAGGCCGAAATCCTGGAAGGCCTTGCCCCAGGCGACGAAGTGGTCCGTTTTCCGGAGCGATCCGGACTGGGCTAAAGATTTTCTGGATTTTCAGGATACTTTCAGGTTATAAAGAGTTTTGCTCGTTATGGAGTCTCCCGAAGGAGCCCTGATGACTCACCTAACCACCCCGGTAAACGGGGACATCTTTGCCAAGTGCTTTCGCAACGGCCTGAATGAAGTCCACCGGGCCGAGGATTCCTACGTCATCTTCCGGCCGGTCGAATCGGCCCAGACCCCGGAGGTGATGGTCGACGGCCGACCCATGATCATGATCGGCTCCAACAACTATTTGGGGCTGACCACCCATCCCCGGGTCAAGGCCGCGGCCAAGGAGGCCATCGACAACTACGGCACCGGCTGCGCTGGCTCGCGCTGGCTCAACGGCAACATGCACCTCCACGAGGAGCTGGAGAAGGTGCTGGCCGAGTTCGTGGAGCAGGAAGACGCCGTGGTCTTCTCCACCGGCTACCAGACCAACCTGGGAGCCATCGGCTGCCTGGTCGGCCGGGGCGAGCTGGTCATCATCGACAAGCTCGATCATGCCTCCATCCTGGACGGCTGCCGGATGAGCGCCGGTCAGATGATCCGCTACCGCCACAACGACATGGAAGACCTGCAGCGCGTCCTCAAGCAGCACGTCTCCCAGCCCAAGATGATCGTGGTCGACGGCGTCTTCTCCATGGAGGGCGACATCGCCCGCCTGCCCGAGATCATCGAGTTGGCCCACAATTACGGCGCCAGGGTCTTCCTGGACGACGCCCACGGCATCGGCGTCCTGGGCCCCGAGGGCCGGGGCACGGCCTCTCGCTTCGGGCTCTCCAAGGAAGTCGACATGATCATGGGCACCTTCTCCAAGTCCCTGGCTGGCATAGGCGGCTTCGTGGCCGGGGCCGCGGACTTTGTCCAGTACGTCAAGCACTCCAGCCGGCCGCTGATGTTCTCGGCCGCCCTGCCGCCGGTCCTGGTGGCCACGGTCAGGGCCGCCGTGGAGGTCATCAAGACCGAGCCTGAGCTTCGCCAGCGCCTTTGGAACAACGCCAAGATGCTCAAGGACGGCCTGGAGGAGATGGGCTACGACACCGGCGACACCGAAACCCCCATCGTGCCCGTGGTCCTGGGCGACCGGGCCGACGTGGTCGAGTTCGCCAGGCTCCTGGGCGAGAAGGGCGTCTTCGCCAATCCGGTCAAGGTGCCGGCCGTGCCTCCGGGCCACGACCTGATCAGGACCAGCGTCATGGCCAGCCACGAGCCGCACCACATCCGCCGGGTCCTGGAAGCCTTTGCCGAGGCCGGGAGGGAGATGGGGCTCATTTCATGAGCCCGGCCGAGGTCCGGGTCGAGCCAGTCCAGACGGCCGGCCAGCTTCGAGCGTTCATCAACCTGCCCTGGCTGATCTACCGGGGCGACCCCATCTGGGTCCCGCCGCTCAAGGGCGACGTCAAGAAGCTCCTCTCGCCCAGCCACCCCTTTTTCGAGCACGCCCGGGTCGATCTCTTCCTGGCCCTTGGCCAGGGCCGGCCGATCGGTCGGGTCGCGGCCATCCACGACCAGAATTACATTGATTTCGGGCAGGAAGAAGTCGTCTTCTTCGGCTTTTACGAGTGCATAGATGACCCGGCCGTGGCCCGGGCCCTCTTTGATCGGGTCAAGGCCTGGGCCGGCGAGAGGGGCTTCAAGGTCGTCCGGGGGCCGATGAACCCATCGACCAACGAGAGCTGCGGCTTCTTGAGCCGGGGCTTTGACGACCCGCCCAGCCTGATGATGCCCTACAATCCGCCTTACTATCTGGATCAGGCCGAAGATAACGGGTTCAAGGTCTGCAAGGAGCTGCCGGCCTTCCTGGTGCCGATCACGGACAAGCTCGAGTTCCTGGCCGAGCCGGCGGCCCGCTGCCGGGAGGCTCTGCCCGGCCTGACCCTGCGGCCCATCCGGGCCAACCGGATCGTCGAGGATCTGGAGAAGATCCGGGAGGTCTACAACGAGGCCTGGGCCAGGAACTGGGGCTTCGCCCCGACGACCCTGAGCGAGATGCGCCACCAGGCCAAGGAGCTCAAGCAGATTCTGGTCCCGGATCTGGTCAAGATCGCCGAGATCGACGGCCAGCCGGTGGCCATCTACGTGGCCCTGCCCGACTACAACCAGGCCCTCAGCCACATCAACGGCCGGCTCGATCCGATCTCGATCCTCAAGCTGCTCTACTACCGGCGCAAGATAACCCGGGTCAGGACCATGCTCCTGGGGGTGAAGAGGGCCTACCACCGCCAGGGCCTGACCACCCTGCTGATGGACGATCACTATCGCTCGGCCATGAAACTGGGTTACCAGTGGGTGGAAGGCTCCTGGATCCTGGAGGACAACGCGCCCATGACCCGGGCCCTGGAGCGGGTCGGCGGCCAGGCCTACAAGACCTACCGCATCTACGAAGGCGAGGTCGCTTAGGACCGGCTCATGCGCGTTCTCCTCACCGGCGCCACCGGGCTGATCGGCTCGCACCTGGCCGAGGCCCTGGCCGACCGGGGCGAGGAGGTCGTCTGCCTCCTCCGCCGCAAGCCTGAGTCGACCTGGCTCAAGGGGCTTAAGGTAATCCCGGTCCGGGGCGATCTGACCGAGCCGGCCAGCCTGGCCCCGGCCCTCAGGGGAGTGGAGCTGGTCTTCCACCTGGCCGGACAGGTCCGGGGCTGGGACTTCGACAAGGTCAACGCCCGGGGCACGGCCAACCTGGTCGCGGCCGTCAGGGAGCAGGCCCCGGGACTCAAGGGCTTCATCTTCACCTCATCGATCGCCGCCCAGGGCCCCAGCCCGGAGGAGCGGCCCCTGACCGAGGAAGACCCGCCCCGGCCGGTCTCGACCTACGGCCGGAGCAAGCTGGCCGCCGAGGAGGCCGTCCTGGAACTGGCCGATCTGGCGCCGGTGACGATCATCCGCCCGGCGCCGGTCTACGGCCCCCGGGACACCAGCTTCCTGTCCCTGTTCAAGCTGCTCAAGCGCGGCTTGGACCTGGGGCCGCTCAAACCAGAGCAGAAAGTGAGCCTCATCCACGTCTCCGACGTGGTCCAAGCCCTCCTCAGGGCGGCCGAGGTCCCGGCCCGAACCGACCGGCGGCTCTACCTGGTCTCGGACGGGCAGGCCTACTCGCCCGGCCAGGTGACCGCCCTGGCCGCCCAGGTCATGGGGCTGAGGCCCCGGCGCTTCAACCCGCCCCAGGTCCTGGTTCTCCTGGCGGCCATGATTGGGGAGATGGCCGGCCGGCTGACCGGGCGGCCGTCCATAATCGGCCTTGACAAGTACATCGAGGCCGTTCAGGCTGGCTGGTGGCTCAGCCCGGCACGGGCCGTGAAGGAATTGGGCTTTCGCCCGAAATTCGATCTGGCCTCGGGCCTGGCCCTGACGATAGACTGGTACAAGGCCCATAAATGGCTTTAGGCGGAGGCGAGTGGCCAAGCCTGGCCCGAACAACGGCCTGACCGACGTGGCCGGCCTGCTGGTCGGTCACTACACCGACCGGGAAGCCTGCTCGGGCGTGACCGTGGTTCTCTGCGCCGAGGGGGCCACGGCCGGGGTGGACGTCCGGGGCGCGGCCCCGGGGACCAGGGAGACCGACCTGCTGGACCCGGTCAACCTGGTCGAAAAGGTCCAGGCCGTCTGCCTGAGCGGCGGCTCGGTCTACGGGCTGGCCGCGGCCGACGGGGTGGTCGCCTGGCTGGCCGAGCGGGGCCGGGGCTTTCCACTGGGCCAGGGCCGGGTGGCGCCCATCGTGCCCGCAGCCGTGCTCTTCGACCTGGGCCGGGGGCCGGACTTCGTGCCGGCCGTCGGGCCCGAGTGGGGCCGGCGGGCCTGTGAGGCCGCCCGGGAAGGCAAGGCGGCCCAGGGCTGCGTCGGGGCCGGGACCGGCGCCGTGGCCGGCGGGATCAAGGGCGGCCTGGGCACGGCCAGCGAGGTTATGGCAAGCGGACTGACCGTGGCCGCCCTGGCCGCGGTCAACTCCTTCGGCGCGATCATAAACCCGGCCACGGGCCGGCCCTGGGAGATCGGCCTGGAGGCGGACGGCGAGTTCGGGGACCTGGGCCGGCGGGCCGTGGCCGCTCCCCCCCCGGCCGCTGGCGCGGCCGGACAGAACACGACCCTGGGCCTGGTGGCCACCGACGCCGTCCTGACCAAGGCCCAGGCCAGGAAGGTGGCCCAGATGGCCCACGACGGGCTGGCCAGGGCCATCCGGCCGGCCCACACCATGTTCGACGGCGACACCATCTTCTGCCTGGCCACCGGCCGCCGGGAGCTGCCCGAGGCAGGGGGCTTCTTCGCCGCCGCCGGGGCCCAGGCCCTGACCGAAATAGGCCGGGCCGCGGCCGACTGCTTCGGCCGGGCGGTGATCCGCGGCCTCCTGGCCGCCCGGAGCGGCTGCGGCCTGAAGGCCTTCCGGGAACTGCCCCGGCGCTGAGCCCGGCCGCGGGCGAGTTCTGCTCTTGACTCCTTTTGGGTAAAGAGGTTTTCTGTAGAATGTGGGTTGGAGAAGGCCCCCGCGCCCAGGGGCGGCCGGCTTCGGCCAGGGGTGAGCCTGCTCCGGCTGGCCGGCCCGACCCGGACGGCGAGCCCGAGTTGAGGGTCCAGGTGTTGGAGTCGCCCGTCGCTCGTGACCGGTCCGCGGCCTGGTCCGGCTGGCGGGGAGTTAAACCGGCTCGGCTCGCCGGGCTTTGGCAAGGGCGGTCTCCGTCGGTCAGAGCCTGAGCGTTAAGGAGGGAGTATGAGAAAGTACGTCTGCCTTGGTTTGGCCCTCGGTCTGGTTCTTCTGGGCGCGCCGGCCCTGGCCGAGACCCCGGTCAGGGGCGGCCATCTGGTCGTCTGCCAGCCGGCCGAGCCCCCCGGCCTGGACCCGACGGCCAACACGGCCGCGGCCATTGACCGGGTGGTCTGGTCCAACATCTACGAGACCCTGGTCAAGGTCGACGACCAGGGCCAGTTCATCCCCGGTCTGGCAGAGAAATGGGACGTCTCACCCGACGGCAAGGTCTACACCTTCCAACTGCGCCGGGGCGTCAAGTTCCACAACGGCGAGCCCTTCAACGCCGAAGCGGCCAAGTGGAACCTGGAACGGGCCGCGGGCGAGAAGACGACCAACCCCCATCCCGAGTACTTCCGGGTCATCACCAAGATCGAGACCCCGGCCGAGACCACCCTCAAGCTGACCCTGGACCATCCCGACGCCCTGTTCATCGCCCACATGGCCGAGGGCGACGCCTCGATGCTCCCGCCCAAGGGCTTTGAGACGGCCAAGTCCCAGCCCATCGGCACCGGCCCCTTCAAGTTCCAGGAGTGGGTCAAGGGCGACCGGGTGGAGATGGTCAAGTTCGAGGGCTACTGGAACCCTGACCTGCCCTACCTGGACAAGGTCACCTTCCGCTTCATCCCCGACGCCAACGCCCAGACCGCGGCCCTCAAGTCCGGCGACATCGACGTCATCGGCTGGATCGGCTCGCCCGAGACGGCCCTGGAGCTCCAGAAGGACAAGCGCTACAAGGTCCTGGCCGGGGCGAGCACGGCCGAGGTCATCCTCTCGACCAACAACAAGGTCAAGCCCTTCGACAACCTCAAGGTCCGCCAGGCCATGGCCCACGCCATCGACCGCAAGATGATCATCGACCTGGCCATGTCCGGCTTCGGCGCGCCCATCGGCTCCCACTGGTCCCCGGCCACGCCCTACTACGTGGACCTGACCGGGACCTACCCCTACGATCCGGACAAGGCCAAGAAGCTCCTGGCCGAGGCAGGCTACCCCAACGGTTTCGAGGCCGTGCTCCAGGTCCCGCCCAAATACGCCTACTCGGTCAGGTCCGGGGAGGTCATCGTCGACCTCTTCGCCAAGGTCGGCATCAAACTGAAGATGGAGAACATCGAGTGGGGCCAGTGGATCGAGCGCATCTTCAAGAACAAGGAGTACCAGCTGACCATCATCGGTCACGCCGAGGCCTGGGACATCGGCATCTACGCCAAGCCGACCTACTACTTCCAGTACGATTCCCAGGAGTTCAGGGACGCTTACGCCAAGGCCCTGGTCGCCCCCAACGAGGAGGAGAAGGCCAAGTGGTTCGGCGAGTGCCAGAAGATCGTCGCCCGCGACGCGGTCAACGGCTATCTCTTCTCGGCGCCCAGCCTGCCGGTGGTCAAGGCCGAGGTCATGGGCTGGTGGCGGAACTACCCGACCATCGCCATGGACTGCACCCAGGTCTGGATCAAGAAATGACCGCCGGAGGCGGGGCTTAAGGCCCGAACCGCTCCGCCCCCCAGAAGACCGCCCCGCGGCCGGCTCCGGGCCGCGGGGCCTCTCCCGCCGAGGTCTTGAGAGAGCATGATCCGCTTCCTGATAAAGCGCCTGATGGTCATGATGGCCATGCTCTTCCTGGTCTCCCTGGTCGTCTTCGCCGTGCTCTTCGCCCTGCCGGGCGACCCGGCCCAGATCATGCTCGGCATCAACGCCACGCCCGAGACCCTGGCCAATCTGCGGGCCGAGCTGGGCCTGGACAGACCCTTCTGGGTCCAGTACTTCGATTGGCTGGGCCACCTCCTGGCCGGCCGGTCCGGCCGCTCGATCAACTACGACGTGCCGGTCCTGGACCTGATCCTCTCCTCCCTGGCCGTGACCGGCCCCCTGGCCCTCATCGCCGTTATCTTCTCGGTCTTCATCTCCATTCCCTTAGGGATATACGCCGCCCGCTACCACAACCGGCCGGCCGACGTCTCGATCATGGCCGCGACCCAGCTCGGCCTGGCCACGCCCGAGTTCTGGCTGGGCATCCTCCTGATGCTCCTCTTCGCGGTCAGGCTCAACTGGTTCCACGCCGGCGGCTTTCCCGGCTGGGACAGGGACTTCGCCGGGTCCCTCCAGGCCTTGCTCCTGCCGGGCTTCGCCCTGGGCGTGATCCGGGCCTCGATCCTGGCCCGTCTGACCCGCTCCTCGATGCTGGACGTCCTGGGCGAGGACTACGTCCGGACGGCCAGGGCCAAGGGGCTTAATGAGCGGACGGTCATCTACACTCACGCCCTGCGCAACGCCCTCATCCCGGTGGTGACCATCCTGGGCCTCCAGCTAGGCCAGCTCCTGGCCGGGGCGATCATCATCGAAAACGTCTACTACCTGCCCGGCCTGGGCCGGGCCGTCTTCCAGGCCATCGGCCAGCGCGACCTGCCCGTGGTCAGGGAGATCGTCCTCTTCATGGCCGCGGCCGTGGTGGTGGTCAACTTCGTGGTCGACGTGCTCTACGCCTTCCTGGACCCCAGAATCCGGCTGGAGTGAAGCCCGGTGAGCCGCTTCTTCGCCAACCGCAGCTTCAAGGTCGGCTTCGTCATGTCGGCCCTGGTGGTCGTCATGGCCCTGAGCAGCCTCCTTTGGACCCCCCACCCGGCCAACGACATGAGCGGCCGGCTCAGGCTCAAGGCGCCCTCCCTGGCCCACCCCATGGGCACCGACCAGTACGGCCGGGACATCTTCTCCCGGGTCATGGTCGGCGCGGTCAACTCCATCGTCGTCGGCCTGGTCACCGTGGCCATCGGCCTGAGCCTGGGCGTGGTCCTGGGCCTCCTGGCCGCTTTTTACGGCCGCCTGGTCTCGGAGGGGATCATGCGGGCCTGTGACCTGCTCTTCGGCTTTCCGGCCGTGCTGACGGCCATCCTGATCACCTCGATCCTCTCGCCCTCGATCATCAACGCCATGATCGCCATCGGCATCTTCTACATCCCGGTCTTCGCCCGGCTGACCAGGGCGGTCTCCCTGAGCGTCTGGGAGCGGGACTTCATCGCCGCGGCCCGGGCCTGCGGGTTGAGCGAGTGGACCATCACTTGGCGCCACGTCCTGCCCAACATCCTCTCGCCCCTGCTCATCCAGGGGACGATCCAGTTCGCCGTGGCCATCCTGGCCGAGGCCGGTCTGAGCTACCTGGGCCTGGGCACGCAGCCGCCCCATCCCTCCTGGGGCCGGATGCTCTACGAGGCCCAGACCTATCTCTCCAGCGGACCCTGGCTGGCCGTCTTCCCCGGCCTGGCCATTGCCTGGGGAGTGATGGGCTTCAATTTGTTGGGCGACGGCCTGAGGGACACCCTTGATCCCAAGATGGCCCGCCTGACCTGATTCTAGGAGCGAAGCATGGTTCCTTTCCAGCAGATCCAGGCGGTTCTCAAGGCGGTCAACCCCAGGGAGCTGATCGACCTGGCCAGCCAGCTGATCAGAATCAACTCGGTCTTTGACCCGGCCGCCGGGACCAACGAGACCGAGGCCGCCCTGGCCGTGGCCCGCTGGGCCGAGGCCGAGGGCTTCCAAGTCGAAGTCGAGGAGGCCGCGCCGGGCCGGCCCAACGTCATCATCACCTACTCCCCCAGTCCGGGCCCGCCCTGCCTCATCCTGGAGGCCCACACCGACGTGGTCACGCCCGGCGACCCGACCAGGTGGCGGCGGGACCCCTTCGGGGCCCAGATAGTCGGCCGGACCATGTACGGCCGGGGCAGCAACGACACCAAGGGCAACCTGGCGGCCATGCTGGTGGCTCTGGCCGCGATCAAGCGCTCCGAGGCGCCGGTCAGGGGGACCTTGATCGGGGCGGTCCTGTGCGACGAAGAGGGGGGCATGCTCGGCGTCCGCGATTTCATCGCCCGGGGCCGGGCCGACCGGGTCAGCGCGGCCATCATCTGCGAGCCCCAGGACGGTCTGATCTGCTGCACCCAGAAGGGGGCCATCCGGGCCCGCTATTCAGTGAGCGGCCGCATGGCCCACGGGGCCATGCCCCTGAGCGGCCTCAACACCGCGCCCGGCCTGGCCCGGCTGATCGAGGGCCTGACCGCATTGGAGAGGGAGGCCGCGGCCGTCTGCGGCCGGGACGAGTACTTAGGCTGGCCCAGCTTCACCCCAACGGTCATCCGGGCTCCGGCCGCGGGCGCGCCCCAGCTCAACGTCATGCCCGGCGAGAGCGAGCTCCTGGTGGACGTGAGGACGATCCCGGCCCAGTCCCACGACCAGGTCCGGGCCGACCTGGAGACCCTGGCCGTCCGGGTCGAGACCGAGGTCAACCAGGCCCGCCTGGAGGCGGACCGGTTTCTGGGCCTCGAGAGGCCGGCCGACCTGAGGGTCAGGGTCGAGTTCCTGACCGACCGGCCCTGCACCCTGACCGACCGCGACGAGCCCGTGGTCAAGGCGGTGGACTGGGCCACCCGGCTGATCAGCGGCCGCCAGCCGGTCTACGCCGGGGTCGCCGGGGCCACCGACGGCACCTTTCTCTGGTCGATGAAGAACATCCCCATCGTCACCATTGGGGCCGGGGACCGCCAGGTGCCCCACCAGGTGGACGAGTGGGTCGATCTGGATCAGCTAATCGCCACGGCCAAGATCTTCGCCGCCAGCGCCGCGGCGTATCTCTGGCCGGGCCAGGGCTCGGACGGGGAGGCGGCTTGAGCCCGGCCCTCCTGGAGATAGAGAACCTCTCGGTCCACTTCGCCACCCCGGAGGGGGTGGCCCGGGCCGTGGAGGGCGTCCGGCTCAGCCTCGAGCCGGGCGAGACCTTGGGCCTGGTCGGCGAGTCCGGCTGTGGCAAGTCGGTCACGGCCCTGAGCGTGCTGAGGCTCATCCCCGAGCCGCCGGGCCGGATCAACTCGGGCCGGGTCCTCTTTGAAGGCCGCAATCTGCTCGATCTGGACGGCGAGGCCATGCGCCGGGTCAGGGGCCGGGACATCTCGATGATCTTCCAGGAGCCCATGACCTCGCTCAACCCGGTCCTGACCATCGGCCAGCAGGTGGCCGAGCCGCTCCTGGTCCACCTGGGCCTGAGCCGGGAGGAGGCCTGGCAGAGGGCCCTGGAGGAGCTAGACCGGGTCAAGATCCCGGCCGCGGCCAAGCGGCTCAGGGACTACCCCCACCAGCTCTCCGGGGGCATGCGGCAGCGGGTCATGATCGCCATGGCCCTGGCCTGCCAGCCCAAGCTGCTCATCGCCGACGAGCCGACCACGGCCCTGGACGTGACCATCCAGGCCCAGATCCTCTCCCTGATGCTCCAACTCAAGGAAGAACTGGGCATGGCCGTGCTCCTGATCACCCACGACCTGGGCGTGGTCGCCCAGGCGGCCCGCCGGGTGGCGGTCATGTACGCCGGTCAGCTGGTCGAGGAGGCGCCGGTCAAGGCCCTCTTCGGCCGGCCCTTCCACCCCTACACCCAGGGCCTGCTCCGGTCCATGCCCCGGCTGGGCCGCAGCGGCGGCCGGGGCCCGGCCAGGCTGAGGGAGATCAAGGGCACGGTCCCGCCCCTGACCGAGATCATCAGCGGCTGCAAGTTCGCGCCGCGCTGCCCCCACGCCTTCGAGCTCTGCCGCGGCCAGCGGCCGGAGTTCTTCGACCTGGGCGGCGGCCAGCGGGCCCGCTGCTGGCTCAAGGAGTACCCGGACTTGAGGAAGAGCCTTGACTGAGCGGCCCCTGCTCCAGGTCGAGGACCTGGTCAAGCACTTCCCCCTGGGCGGGCGGGTCCTGTCCGGAGCCCGGACCTTTGTCCGGGCCGTCAACGGCGTCTCCCTGAGCTTAAGAAGGGGTGAGACCTTCGGCCTGGTCGGCGAGTCGGGCTGCGGCAAGACCACGGTCGGCCGGCTCATCTTGAGGCTCCTGGAGCCGACCAGCGGCCGGATCATCTTCGACGGCCAGGACCTGACCCGGCTCAAGGGCCCGGCCCTCAAGCCCTGGCGGCGGCGGATGCAGATCATCTTCCAGGACCCCTATTCCTCCTTGGATCCGCGCCTCAGGGTCGAGGCCCTGGTCAGCGAGCCCCTGCGGTCCTTCGAGAGCCTGACCCGGGCCGAGCGCCGGCGCAAGGTCGGCCAGCTCATCGAGACGGTCGGCCTGCGCCAGGTCGACCTGGACAAGTACCCCCACGAGTTCTCCGGGGGCCAGCGCCAGCGCATCGGCATCGCCCGGGCCCTGGCCGTCAGGCCGGAGCTGATCGTGGCCGACGAGCCGGTCAGCGCCCTGGACGTGTCCATCCAGGCCCAGGTGATCAACCTCCTGGCCGACCTCAGGGGCGAGTTCAACCTGTCCTACGTCTTCATCTCCCACGACTTGAGCGTCATCGAGCACTTCTCGGAGCGGATCGCGGTCATGTACTTAGGGGCCATCGTGGAGCTGGCCCCGGTGGAGCTGTTCAGCTCCCGGCCCCGCCACCCCTACACCCGGGCCCTGCTGGCCGCGGTGCCCATGCCCGACCCGGAGCGCCAGGCCCGGCCCCTGGTCATGGAGGGCGAGGTGCCCAGCCCCATCGACCCGCCGCCGGGCTGCGCCTTCCACCCCCGCTGCCCAGAAGCCCTGGAGGTCTGCCGGCTCAAGGCCCCGGGCCTTCTTGAGGCCGAGCCGGGGCACTTCGTGGCCTGCTGGCTGAATGGGGGACGGGGGCTGGAGGGGGCTTGAGCCGGTCCGGCTGACCCGGGGCCGGCTTTACTTTCCGGCGCCGGGATCATAGAATCTCGGCCAGGCAAGGGCTCAGCACCCGGGGCGAGCCTTCTTCGGGTCCCGATCACGATCATCCGCGCTTCGACCAGATCGCCTCCGGATCCCCACGGCCGCTCCGGCTCCAGCCCGCGCCCTTGAAGCATCAGCCCGGGAGCCGAACGTGTCCGAGCAGGAAGTCAAACGCAAGCTGGCGGCCATCCTGAGCGCCGACGCGGCCGGTTACTCCCGCCTCATGGCCGACGACGAGGCGGCCACGGTCAGGACCATCACCGCCTACCGGGAGGTCATGACCGCCCGCATCCGGGAGCGCCGCGGGCGGGTCCTGGACGCCAAGGGCGACAACCTCCTGGCCGAATTTTCAAGTGTGATCGAGGCGGTCCAGTGCGGCCTGGAGATCCAGGCCGAACTTGGGGCCAGGAACGCCAGGCTGCCCGAGGGCCGCCGCCTGGAGTTCCGGATCGGGATAAACCTGGGCGACGTGATCGAGGACGGGGGGACCATTTACGGCGACGGGGTCAACGTGGCCGCCCGCCTGGAGGGACTGGCCGATCCGGGCGGGCTCTGCCTCTCCCGGCCGGTTTACGAACAGGTCAGGAACAGGCTGGCGGCCGGCTTCGAGTACCTGGGCGAGTGCCGGGTCAAGAACATCGCCGAGCCGATCCCGGCCTACCGGGTTCTGGGGGAGTCCAGGGCGTCGGCCCCGCGGCGGAGCGGCCGCTCTGGCCGGCGGAGAGGCCGGCTCCGGGCGGCCCTGGTCCTGGGGGCCGTGCTCCTGGCCGGGGCCGGGCTGGTGGTCTGGAACCATTACCTCAGCTCCCCCCGGACATCCGTTCCGGAGGAGACCCTCGCCCAGTCCGACAAGGCCTCCATCGCGGTCCTGCCCTTCAACAATCTCAGCGGCGACCCCAAGGAGGACTACCTGGCCGACGGCGTCAGCGAGGAGATAATCACCGCTCTGTCAAAGGTTCCCGGTATGGACGTCATCGCCCGCAACTCGGCCTTCACCTACAAGGGCCAGGCGGTCAAGGTCCAGCAGGTGGCCGAGGATCTGGGGGTGCGCTACGTCCTGGAAGGGAGCATCCAGAAGGCCGGCGGGCGGGTCAGGATCAACGCCCAGCTCGTGGACGCCGCATCCGGGCGCCACCTTTGGGCCGAGCGTTACGACCGGGAGCTGAGGGACCTCTTCGCCCTCCAGGACGACATCACCTTTCAGATCATCAGGGCCCTCCAGGTCAAGCTGACCGAGGGCGAGCAGGCCCGCCTCCTGGGCAAGGGGGCCAGGAGCTTCGACGCCTACGCCAAGGTGCTCCAGGCCCGGGAGGAGTTCTACCGCATGAACCGGGAGGGCAACGCCAGGTCCCGGCAGCTGGCCGAGGAGGCCATCGCCCTGGAACCGGGCTACGCCGGCGCCCTGGCCATGCTGGCCCTGAACCACATGATGGACTTGTGGTTCGGGTTCAGCCAGGACCCCCGGGAATCCCTGGCCCTGGCCTCCCGGGCGGCCCACCAGGCCCTCTCCCTGGACGAGAACGACCTGACCGCCCGGGTGGTGCTCTGCTACCTCTACGTCATGGAGCGGCGGCACGATGAGGCCGTCGCCGCCGGGGAGAATGCGGTGGCCCTCAGCCCCAGCGGCGCCGGGGCCCACGCCGCCCTGGGCTCGGCCCTCTATTTCGCCGGCCGGCCCAAGGAGGCTCTCGCCTCGATCAAGAGGGCCATCAGCCTCAACCCCTTCCCCCCGGCCGTCTACCTCCGCCAACTGGGTCTCTACTACAGCGCCGAGGGCCGCTTCGAGGAGGCTGTCCCGGAGCTCAAGAAGACGCTCGACTTGAGCCCCAACGACCTCTTCGCCCACCTGGCTCTGGCCAGGGCCTGCGTCCGGCTGGGCCGCCTGGAGGAGGCCCGGGCCGAGGCGGCCGAGATAATGAGGATCTACCCCAAGTTCTCGCTGGAGTATTACGCCCGGACCAATCCCCTCAAGGACGAGGCGGAACTGGAGAGGCAGATAGGCGATCTGAGGGAGGCCGGGTTGAAGTGAGGGGCGGGCCCCGGGCGGGGAGGTCCGATCGGCCCGGCGGCCCCGGTCAGAAGGGATTCCAGGATTTTTCCCGGCGGTAATGAATGTAGCCGACGCTCACTCCCGCCCGCAGGCCCACGCCCAGCCGGATCGGGGCCAGGGTCATGCCTTCGAGCCGGTGGTAGTTGACCCCCACGCCGGCGATGTAGTAGAGACTGCCGTCCACGGCCGGAAAGCGCTGGTAAATGGAGCTAATACTCCGCAAGTTGTAGACCAGGACGAACACCTTGGCCAGGTTGCCGCCGGCGTCGAAGCCCACCGAGGGACTGCTCCAGTGAACCCTGCGGCCGCCCCCGGCCTTGCGAAAGAGCGTCCCGTCGCCGTAGCGAAGACCGACCACCAGGGCCCCGCCGGCCTCCTCGCCCTTGATGTAGGCGTTGGGCCGGCCCAGATCCTGGAAAACCTTTTCGATCACCTTGGCCAGCCCTTTGGCGCCCTTGCCGAAGAAGGAAGCCGCCTCGGCAAGAATGGTCTTTTCGTCGTAGGTGTCCTCCGCCCCCAGGGCCGGCTGGGCCGGACCCGAGAGCCAAAGCAAGCCGGCCAGGAGAAAGATCAGGGCCGGTCGGAGCCGGAGCGCGGGCTGTTTCATGACTGTTCCTCTAATTCCATGTTACCCCAAATCGGATGACAAAGCTTGGGGGTGTCTGAGGTGTGTTTCAGGGATGGGCCCGCCCCCGGACGGGTAAAGGGGCAGGGCTCCGCCGGGCCTGGATCGAGGAGAGCCTGAGGCTGGGCCTGCCCATTCCCGAGCCGGGGGAGCTGGAGTCCTGCCACGGCGCGCTGACGCTCAGGATTCCGGTCTCGCTCCACCGCAAGCTGAAGTACAAGGCCAAGAGGGAAGGGGTGTCGCTGAATCAGTACGCCAGTTACGTGTTGAGTGCGTATGGGGGGTGAGGGAGGACGAGGCGATGGCGGGTGCCGGCGGGCCTTTCCCTGCAGCGGGATGATAGCCGCAGCCGGTGGTCCGGAGAGTTTATAAGCCCGGCGCTGGCACCGCCGGACCAGGCGGCCGGTCCGCAGAGGGGGCTGCCTTGAGGCGGGAGGGGCTCGCCCGATCGTCGTGCGTCTGCTTTGGGTTATCCGGCACGCTATCTGAACCAGTGATTAGTATAACATCTTTCTTGGGTATACGAACCGGCCAGTGTTTACCCCGAGCCGCTCCATGTGAAGTGACCACCAACTCTTCGGCTGTCTCGGCCAGTAGCTGCACCGCTATGAGCGAGTCAGATCCAAGGCCAACGTCCAAAGCAGCGGCCAGAGGCTGGCGCGCGGGTTCAGAGACCGCTATGCGCGCCGGTGTAGGCCGACCACCGCCAATGCCGCGCCGAATCAGGGGATAGTATTCAGCTCCAAAATAAATCGAGAAACCCAAAAACACTATTGTAAGAACGACCAAATCCCAGGTCCTAAGATAGGTCTGGCGATCAGTCTTTTCATGTAAATCTAGTATAAGGTTAATAAGAACTGATAGACCGACAAAGAACCAGAAAAAATTTCGTACCGGCTGGAACGTAACAAGCAAAAAGAAAACTACAGTTGCTCCTCCGTTCATAATAAAACGAAATATCAGTATGCCTCTATTAAGCCCACGGCGCGAGGTCCATTGAAGCAGTGGATAGTCTATAAGAAAGTAGATCGACAACCAGAGATACACCTGGCCAACAGTATGAAACCCAAATAGAATCGCCCCAGACCAACTAGCTGCGAGTATCAGCCGAAAGCCGATATCGACGGCGGTATCGACACACGCAAAAAAGCCCCATAGTAGGAAGAGGCTCTTTCCTGCGCCCGCATCAAGCCTGGCGTTTAACTCATCGTGAACATTATAGATGGCCGAGGCAGCCATGAACAGGTATAAGGCCATTGGGATTGCAAGCGTAACCCCGGCAAGCAGATACTGGGGTCTTACAAGCCCAGCGCCTTGAACACCCAGTTTTACATAATAGGCATTTACTACAAGAAAACCCAAAACATAAAGCAGAGAGCCTGCAATCGCTATGAATTGTCCGCACGATCCGAGCGATGGCCACTCAAACGATTTCTTTATAGTATTGTTCATAAGGCAGTCTCGGTCTCGCCACGCACATCAACGCCACGCCCCAACTCGATATGGGGGTTAATGGACCTTTTTATCAACAGTTCTTCTTTAATTTTGTTTAGATCATCACGCCAATTCCCCGACCAATACAACTCGAGCCATTCATTGGTCAATGGTTTTGCGTTATCTGAATACAGTGCAATGCGCAGGCGATGGTGTTGGCCTGGTTCCAGTTCGCGCAGTACGCTCCAGGGCTGAAAACCGCCAAAAAAGTTTATTTTAAATGCTTTGGGATTATCCAGAGGAACTCCTTGGATTAACTTTTCGACAACGAAACCAAGAGATAGAAACACGGTTTCTTCTGGGTGTATATCAACCTTCATCGTCCCGGGAATTGGCAGTCCGGCCGGGTCGGGGGAATCCCACCAAACCGGGCGGGGCCTGTGATTGGGACGAATATAGAACCCCTCGGGCGCTGTTGTATAAACCTCCAAAATAACTCCAGTGCAACCATGCGCGGTTGATTTTCCATTATTTCTCACCCCAATTAAGTAGTAATATGTATCTGTTTCTATATATGTTTTATCTTTAAAGGTAGTCCTGGTCTTTGTCTTTGTTAAATAAGGACGATCACTCGAGACCAGTAGCTGGAGCTTTGGGCACCTAAGTTTCACCCAAAGCCAATCTTTCAGAACCGCGAACATGACAGCGCCCACTGTGCCTGCAGCCGTGGCCGCAGCTATGAACCAGTACCAAAATCCCCTGTCAATAGGCATCTGCACAGGTCCCTGCTGGCTGCCGGCCACTTGGGGGTGCTTTATGATTGGCTGCTCAGCATCTGCCAGATGCAACGGAGTATCCGGAGATGCTTCAATTTGCGGCGGGCTCGCCGTCTGGGGCTGTGGAGCCGCCGGCGGCTCGGCCGCAGCAGCAGCCGGCCAGAGCAGGAAAAGGATTACCACCAGGCGAGCTATCATGGAGTGAGATTACCAGAATACGA
>ENA-OSEO01002540-OSEO01002540.1-sediment-metagenome-genome-assembly--contig:-NODE-2540-length-25173-cov-4.246334_pt1 | contig 25173 bp, 21 predicted proteins | sample MGYA00237883_ERZ534232 | MGnify/ENA metagenome assembly ERZ534232
GGGAGGAAGTGGCCAAGCAGCTTGAAGAGGCCAAGGCCGCGGCCGCCGGGACCGGAGTGGCCCTGGAGACCCGGATAAGCCGCGGCGTCTCCGTGGCCAGCGCCATCCTCCAGGAGGCGGAGGAAATTCAGCCGGATATGATTGTCATGGGCCTCCATGGCCGCACCGGTCTGGCCCGGCTCCTGGTGGGCAGCGTCACTGCCCGGGTCATCGGCCATAGTCCTTTCAATGTCCTGGTGATCCCCAAGGGTGCGGGCATTTCCTTCGGCCGCATCCTCATCGCCAGCGACGGCTCCCCTTACAGCCAGGCCGCGTTTGCGGTAGTCCTGGAGGTGGCCCGGCGGCAGGAAAGCAAACTGTTCGCGGTCTCCGTAGCCACGGAAGAAGGGGAGATCGCCCAGGCGAAAGAAACTATCAAACAGATGTTGGCCGCGGCCAATAAAACCGGGTTACCCCTCCAGGGCTCGGTGCCCCAGGGAGTCCCCGCGGATGACGGCATCATCCAGGCGGCCATTAAAAACGAAGTCGACTTAATCGTTATGGGGAGCCACGGCCGCACCGCCTTGAAAAGGCTGCTCATGGGCAGCGTCACCGAGAGGGTCTTGGGCCAGTCCCCCTGCCCGGTGCTGGTGGTGAAAAAAGGGTCAATTACCGGCGGCAGATAGTATTTTTACCTTGATTTTCTTTGATAATTTTACATATTATCCCGATTAAATATGGGATGAATGTAAAGAAATATATTTTAATTATTTTAACCGGAGCATTCCTCTTCACGCCGCACACTGCCCAGTCCAAGGCTGCCTGGACCGGGATGGTAAGCTTCAACTTCGACGACGGCCATAAGAGCGTTTATGAAAATGCCTTGCCTGTCTTTAAAAAATACCAGATTGTAGGATCTATTTTCCCCGTAGTGGGAGCCATCGAGGACCAGGAAGACTGGATCGTAACCTGGCCGCAACTATCAGAATTCCAAGCGGCCGGCTGGGAGGTCGGCAGTCACACCATGACCCATCCCCACTTGACCACCCTCTCCGCCGCGCAGGTAGACTATGAACTGGGGGAATCACAGAGAATCTTGGCCGAACACGGCATAATCGCCAAGACCCTCGTGTTCCCTTATAACAGCTACAATTCCCTGGTTCTGGATTACACCACGCGTTATTATGAAAACAGCCGCACAGTTGGAGAATTTAACGGCTTCGACTGTAATCGCTATCTGATCGTCTGTAAAGAGGTGAGCGCCGCCACCACACCGGAAGAAGCCATTGCCTGGATCCAGGAGGCAGTACAAAAGAAGATGTGGTTGGTGTTGATGATGCATGAGATAGTCACCGGGCCGCCGGCTGGTTATCAGTACAATGTGGCCGATCTGGAGGAGATCGTTGCTTACGTGGCGGCTCATAATATTCCGGCGCCCACCATTAGGAAGGCCCTGGCGCGGCGGCAAGCCGATCTCGGCCCCAATCTCATTGCCAATCCCAATTTAGAGAATTTGGACCCCTCCGGCTGGGCCGTCGACTGGAGCCGTAATTCTGCGACTCAGGTTTCCGTGGACCCCACGACCACGGCCCGGATATTTTCCTCCGGGAACCGTCTCAAAATTGTGGGGTCCTCCCAGGAGAATATCGCCGGCACGAATATCATTAAATTGCCGGGCAATAAGCAGCACTTTTTTTTCTCCTTTTTCACCGAGGTGATGACCACGGGCCAAAACCCCGGGGCCGAGATTTACCTGGATGAGTTCGATGATAATGACCATTGGCTCGGGGGCCAATGGCTCGGCGGGTTCTATGAAGATACCTTTGGTAAGCCCGGATATCTTTATCAACCAAGTTCTCATCAGGTCAGGAAAATCATGATTGATATCTATACGATTCCCGGCGCTAACATCACCATTTGGGGGGACAATTTCTACTTCGGTTTTATCAAGAGACGCAAACACCTGCCAGCGATTGTCAATATACTTCTAACGAACTAACAGCCATGGCTCTCCTGCATCATCCTATGATCTCCGGGTAATACTTCCGGGGAATCGGCTGCGAGTGCGTCTGGTTTACCGGAACTAATACCAATTTTTCATCAAACCTAGATTTCTGCGTAGGGGCGAACCTTGTGTTCGCCCAGCATGCATCAGGCGAACACAAGGTTCGCCCCTACGATACCTATACCTTTGATAATGGATTGGTATAATAGCTGAAATTGGAGGGGAAGCCGGGGGTGCCGCTACCGGTCCGGCCTTGCTGAGGCAGCCAGTCAGGGCCGGGGGCTATTGGTAGCGAGGAAGAAAGGCTATAGTTCTAAAGGGGTTAAGGGTAAGGGAGAAAATGCCTGATCCCGGGGTTAATGACTGTTCTTCGTTAACACTTCATCGACGGTCACCAGCCTATAGCCCCGGTACTTAAGGACCGGCAGGATGGTCTTCAGGGCCTCCACCGTGGGGGTGCGGTCCTTCAGGTCCTTTTCGTCGCTGTCGTGAAAGTAGATGATGGCGCCGTTGCGCACCCGGGTGAGGACGTTCTGCTCGATGGCCCGGGCGTCCAGCCCCCGCCAATCCCCGGAGTCGATGTTCCCCAAGACCAGTTGCCGGCCGGTGTGCGCCGCGTAAGAGACCAGCCGTTCATCAAAAGCGCTGTAAGGCGGGCGCACCAACTTATGCTGGCAGGGGCAGCCCAGGAGGTCCAGGTCCAGGCGGGTGGTTTCCAGCTCCCTTTCCCGGGCCGCTTGCCCGGTCTGGGGGAGGTGGGGATGGCTGAAACTATGGTTGCCCACCTCATGGCCCCGGCGCAGCATTTCCTTAATCAGCCAGGGATATTTCTCCACTTTGCAGCCCAGGACAAAAAACGTGGCCTGGGCCTGATACTTATCCAGTAAATCCAAAATTTGGGGCGTATAGAGAGGGGAAGGGCCGTCATCAAAAGTGAGGGCCACCTCCGGCTCCGAAGGGAGACCGGCCCGGATGGTCACCGGCTCCCCGGCGCTGACCGGCCCCGGCATCCAGGACAGGGCCAGGATGAGGCCTATCAAAGCGAACGCGATCTGTAGATAGGACCTTAGCTGCATGAAATCCGCCTTCGGCCATTATATATTATCTATCATCGTACCTTTTGGTATTTTTCGAAAATTCATAAATTCGCCCGGGATATTTTTCCCAGGCACAGGTCTTTTTCCTTTTCCCCACTAAAATGACAGGCCTTGCCGGTTAAGGGGCAAGGCCTGTTAGATTTTAGTAAACCGCGGGGCCGGTGAGGCGGCGGAATTAGCCGGTATGCCTTTGGTCACCTCTCCAGCCCGATGAGCTTTCTGGGGGCGACTTCCTCTAATTGTAGAGGCCCGGGCGCCGCCGCGAGGCTTTTGCTAAAGGCGTTCGAACCCAAAAGCCGGTGATGGTTGTTGCCGTTATTGTTCCGGTGGCCGACAATGGCTGCCAGCTTGTCCACCATCTCCTTCATCTGGTAAGACTGCGCGGTTAATTGTTGGGAGGCGCTGGCCCCTTCCTCGGCCGCGGCCGCGTTTTGCTGCACCACCTTATCCATTTCCGCCATTGCCTGGCTGATCTGGTCCACCCCTTGGGCCTGCTCCTGGGAGCCGGCGTTGATTTCCTCAATCAAGTCCTTAACCTTACCTGTGCTCTGGACCACTTGGGAAAAAGACTCGGCTGTTTTGCTCAGCAGCTGCGAACCGTCTTTTACCTTGGTGATGGTGGTCTCAATCAGGTCTGTGGTAGTCTTGGAAGCCTCGGCGGCCCGCAGGGCCAGGGAACGCACCTCGTCTGCCACCACCGCGAAACCGGCCCCGGCCTCCCCGGCCCGGGCCGCTTCCACCGCGGCATTCAGCGCCAGAAGATTGGTCTGGAAGGCAATTTCATCGATGGTCTTGTTGATTTTGCCAGTTTCCTCGCAGGCGCTGACGATTTCCTTCATGGCCTGGAGGAGGTCATTCATGGTCTGGTTAGAGGATTCCACCACTTGACTGGCTTCATGCACCAGGCCATTGGCTTGCAAGGAATTACTGGCGCTCTGGCGGCTACCCGCGGCCATCTGCATTAAGGAGGCCGAGGTCTCCTCTAAAGCCGAGGCCTGCTCGGCTGATCCCTGGGCCAAATACTGACTGGAGGAGGAGACCTCCCCGGAAGCCGCGGCCACTTGTTGGGAGCCCGCCGACAGATCCATGATAACTCCCTGGATGGGCCTGGTAATGCTGCGGGTGATTAAAACCCCCAACAATAATCCCAAAAAAATGGTGACCAGCGGGACCGCGATCAAGGTTCTGTTGGTCCAGAGAATGAGAGACTGCATCTTCTTTCTTTGGTCGGTTATTATTTCGTTCAGATGCTTCCCGACATCTCTGCCGGCGGTCAACATCTGGTGGTCCAGGGCCTGAAATTCCTTATCCTGGGCTTTAGTGGCTTTCTTGGTCTTCACCCATGCCTTTAAAAGGGTAAGGGCTTTTTCATAATCGGCGACGGCCCCCAGGGCGCCCTCCAGCCGCTGCTTATTGCGCCCATCTTTAAATTTGGGTTTGAGATCGCCGGCTTGGGCTTTTATGTCCCCTAAATATTTCTCCACCAGGTCCACCCATTTCTGATCCCCGCGCATCATAAAGTTCTTTTCATGCCGGCGAGTTTGCAGAAGCTGGAAGAATAACTTATTCGCACCCTCAGCCCTTTCAAACCGTTCCACCAGGCCTTGCATCCCGAACCAGCCGACTGAGGCAATCGCCAGGAGGACCAGGGCAAATCCAAAAACCAGAGAGAGAATTTTCGTGTTAAGCTTCATATTCCGGGACATTAGGCTGTACCTCGAAGTATAATATGTTAAAGCAATGCTAAACAGTTTTTAATTTAGTTAATTAACCGGTTGAGTTATCTTAAAGTATTAAATTAAGTTATAAGGAGATGTAACTGCGGTAAGCTGGTGAGCAATAATGGTGCCAAAGAAATTGGCTAACTAAGGATGAAAGTAATATCGCTATCTTTAAAGAAAAATTGCCAAATGCTCTTCAAGCGATCCCGGAATAGGTGTCAGTTATTTTGACGGGTTGTAAAGAACCAAAATTACAGTTAAACAAGGTTTTAATTTTTTTATTGTCAGGAGAAGGAATTCATCGTCCCGGGCAGCAGCCCGGTTTCCCTGACCCCGGCAGATCATCCGGCGTGAGAGAGCGGTAACTGGCGGGCGGCTCTGCGGTGCCTGCCGTCATTAATCCCTGGCCTGCTCAGAGCCGTATGTGAGGTCGATTACCTTGGCAGTCTCTGGCGGATTTCCTCCAGCAACGGCGGGATAATCTCCCGGAAATCCCCCACCAGGCAGATGTCCGCCACCTCGAAGATGGGGGCTTTGGGGTCGGAGTTGATGGCCACCACCAGTTCGGACCCGTCCATGCCCACCACGTGGTGGGACATGCCGGAGATGCCCACACCGATATAGAGGCGGGGCCTGACGGTTTTGCCGCTGGTGCCGATCATTTGCTCCTGGAGCGCCCAACCTTCATCCACCGGCGGCCGGGTGGCCCCCACCGCGCCTCCCAGGAGCCCGGCCAACTCTTCCAGCAGGTGCCAGCCTTCCGGCCCGCCAATGCCGAAGCCCCCGGCGACCACCATTTCCGCGGTCTCCAGAGGTCTGGTTTGGGGCGCCTCCCGGTGCACTTCCAGGATCCGGGGACCGGAGAGGTCCAGGTCCGGGGGAAGAGTTAAATTAACCACCCGGCCGGTCCGGGGGGAGGGCGGCAGTTTTTGCATCACCCCGGGCATCACCGTGGCCATCTGGGGACGATGGACCGGGCATTTGATGGTGGCCACCACGCCTCCGCCCCAGCCCGGCACCATCTGGAGCAGATTACCGTCGGCGTCCAGTTGCAGATCGATGCAGTGGGCAGACAGGCCGGTATCCAGGCGCGCCGCCACCCGGGGCGCCAGTTCCATGCCTAAGGCCGTGGCCCCGAAAAGCAGGATGGAGGGCCGGTGTTCCCGGCAGGCCTGGCTCAGAATCCCGGTATAAGGCAGCAAGCGATAGGGCTCCAAGGCCGGGTCTTCCGCCACCAGGACCAGGTCGGCGCCGTGGGCGCTAACCTCATCGGTAAGGTGCGCCACGTCCCCACCCAGCAACAGGGCGGCCACTTCCCCGCCCTGGGCCCCGGCCAGCTCCCGGGCCTTGCCCAGGAGTTCCAGGCCCACGTCGTGAAGCACTCCGCCCCGCTGTTCCATAAACACCCAAATCTGTGTTTTTTCCATATCGCGGGTTCCAGTAATAAATCAATTTGTGAAGAATACAAAAAAGGTTAATAAAAAATTATTTTTTCACCAATATTTCCTTGCCGTATCTCTCTCGATCCTCGTCAACAAGATAAATGTAGATTTTATTATCTATATCCTTAATCATAATCCTTTTGAATCCAAATTCATGTTTTTTCCCTCCAACAGGTTGGCTATTAATTATTCTTTTACATATGTAATAGTTGCCTCGCTCTGAGCGTTCTCTTTTAGAGTCCATGGCTCACCCGTTTTTTCAAAACCATAACCAAGGTAGCTTCCTGCGGCCTTACCGAACTTCTCTCTAAGGTCCTTTTTGCGCAAATATTTTTCAACCAATATAACAATGATTGCAGCAAAACCTGACGCTGTAGTTCCTAAAAGTAGTCCATTCCATAATTGGCATATATCGAAAGAGCAACCAGCAAACATAATATTACCTATTGTTATTGTTAACAAACTTGCTTGGGAATGCAATAATACTCAAGACTTCGCCGGGGCAAACTAATTACTGATGGTTTTTTTATAACGAGTTTCAATCAAAAAGGTATTAAATCGTAGGGGCGAACCTTGTGTTCGCCCTGAAGCCACCGGGCGAACACAAGGTTCGCCCCTACGGAAAATATCCCTTTGATTGCTACCTGGTATTAGAATAACCTGATTATTTTCTTAATAAAAAAAAGTCTTACAAAAAATTTGGTTCCCAGGGGGAACCTGGGAACCGGAATAAATGCTATCCAGGTGCCTGGCTCATCTACCGCGGCATTTCCTGGGAAGCTTTGGCAGAAATGGTGGCCGATTTCATGGCATCAGCAGGTTGATGCCGGGAAGCGCCCACGGGCGCGGCAGGCCCCAAGGGCTGCAAGTAGCGCATATAGGACCAGCCGAGGATATGGCGCTCCTCGTTCCGGACTTTCCCCCAGCCGCCGGAGGTCTCCAGGATTTCCACCTCCTCTTTGCGCTTGAGGACGCCGATGCGGGGAGAGGACGTGTCAGGCTCTTCCCGGACGGACAGTTCCTCGATGGTCACAAAGTATTTGGGTAGCGGTTTTGTAGCGGTTGTTGTACTTATTGCTGTTGCTGTTGTTGTTGGCGGTGATGTTGTCTCTACCGGGGTCGTGACAACTGCGGGTGTTGGAGACCCAGGAGGTTTCTGGACTTCAGCAACCGTGGAGGGCGATGGCTTGGACGCTGCCGCCGGGATAACCGGGGCCGGGGGAGTTGGCCCGGAGCCGGCTTGAGATGGCGGTGTCGCCACGGGCTGAGGCGGACCGGAACTGTTATAGAAAAAGAATACCAAGACCAGGGCCAAGGTGATCAAACCTGCGCCCAGGAAAATGCCCGGGATTCCCAAAGAAAATTTCCAGGACTTCTCCGGAACTGTTAAGGGAATTTTGGTAATCTCCGGCGTGGGATCTTGGCACTTCTGGCAGACTTCCTCTTGGGTGGTCAGGCGGTCGCCGCATCGGGGGCAAGAATACTCCTCTTCCTCTGGGCGGGGGAGGGGGCTGGTGCAGGTTGTGCAATACTGCTGGCCCGCCCATACGGCAGCGTTGCATTTGGGACACTGGGGCATAAGGTACCTCCGTATCAGTTCGCAGCTTGCCGAGAGAACCGCATTACCTCAACGGTGTTCTACTAATTATGATCATTGCCTCTAGTCAAAATATTATATCAATTATTGTCCCTTCTTGCAGATATCATACCAATATAGTGAAGTCAAAGCCGGAAATTGTCCGGAAAAAAACAGTTGATAACTATCAGCCAACCATTACATTATAAAATCATGTAGCAGCACTCACTACACCATATTTAATGTCGGCAAAAAGTAATTTTTGATTAATTTGTCACTATATCGAGGTCCAAAAAAGAAAGGGTGATTAGCCGCCGTATTAGGATATTCGTCAGAAGTTGCGTTGTGGTGTGTCAAATTAATGGCGCCTGTTTCAGATTAACCCCAGCCGGTGAATCTTATCCGCTAATTGTTGGGCCATCTCTGCGGGACTGCCCTCCAGCCGCAGACCCTGGCGTTTCTTTTGGCGGACCAGCAGGTCCGCCATTTGCGTGGGCGAACCTTTGAGGCCAATCAGCGCCTCTTCCAGGTTCAGGTCGGCATTGGTCCAGAGGGCCAACTCCCTTTTCTCTGCCGCCAGGATTTCCAGGAAGCTGCCCAGCCTGGGTTTATTGGCCTCTTTGGTGAAAGAAAGAAGCAGGGGCGGCTCCGCTTCCAGCCGTACGTATCCCTGCTCGATCTTTTGGGTGACCAGCAGCCGCTTGTCGCCCTCGAGCGTCATTTGGCTGACATGCATGATATTGGGAATCCCCAGGATCTCGGCAATTTGGGAAGGAACCTGGGCGGTGGAGCCGTCCAGGGTAAAATTCCCGCAGCAAATCAGGTCAAAGGGCTGAAGCCGGCGGATAGCCGCAGCCAAAATCCGGGAGGTGGCCAGGGTGTCCGAGCCGGCGAAAGCTCTATCCGAGAGCAGCACCGCCCGGTCTGCGCCCAGGGACAGGGCTTCCCGCAAAACCGGTTGCGCCGCCGCGGGGGCCATGGCCAGGATAACCACTTCCGCGGCGTGGGCGTCCTTAATTTCCAGGGCCGCTTCCAGGGCGTGCCTGTCCAAGGGATTGATGACGCTGGGAATACCTTCCCTGATCAACGTCTTGGTCACCGGGTCCAGGCGGAGCCGGTCCCAGGCTTGAGGGTCCGGCACCGGTTTGACGCAGACGATTACCCGGTCCATAGCCTCCATTCCTTTCTTAAACCCTCTCCAAAACCCCCTGTGGTTTATTGCCTGGGGAGGCGGGGCCTTTAGCCCCGGCTCTCCAGGTCAGCCAATAAAGAGGGTTGGGAGGGGAGCTTGAGTATCATCCCCTCATTTCTTCTGGAAAGGCGCTAGGGCCGCCCGCCCCAGCACCACCTTGCCGATTTCGCCGGTGCCCCCCGCGGAGATGGTCACCATGGCGTCCCGGAGCAGCCGCTGCACCTTGTATTCCTTGAGGATACCGTAGGCCCCGTGAATTTCGATGGCCTTTTTGGCGCAGCGGGCCGCGGCGTCGCAGGTGTAGGATTTGGCCATGGCGCTTTCCGCATCGAACCTCATATTCTGGTCCTTCATCCAGGAAGCCCGGTAGCAGAGCAGCCGGCAAATATCCAATTCCGTGTAAATCTCGGCCATATAGAAACTAATGGCTTGCAAGGCGGCGATGGGTTTGCCGTAGAGGACTCTTTCGCTGGCAAATTTCCCGGCCTCCTCATAACAAGATTGGAGAATTCCCAGGGCCACCGCGGCCATGCCGGTCCTGCCGCTCTCGCTCACCGTCTTCAGGGCCACGGACAGGCCGCCGCCTTCCTGGCTCAGGATATTTCCCTTGGGGACTTCGCAGTTGTCCAGGACCAGTTCCCCGGTATTGGACCCTTTAAGGCCCATCTTGTGCTCCACCCGCCCTGTTTTGGCGCCGGGGGCGATCTTGTCGACGATGAAGGCCGATAGACCTTTGGGCCCTTCCCCGGTCCGGGCAATGACAATCCAGTAGTTGGAAGTATGGGAATTGGTGATGAAACACTTGCGGCCGTTCAGAATCCATTTATCTCCTTGAAGTTCCGCGGTGGACTGCATTCCCAAAACATCCGAGCCCCCGGAAGGTTCGGTAACCGCCACGCACCCCATGGTATCGCCTTCGGCCAGGGGGGAAATATATTTCTTTTTCTGCTCTTCGGTACCGAAATCTTTGAGCGCGGCAATGGCCATGTGGTGGACCTGCATGGCCATGGCGATGGCGGCGGAGACCCGGCCCAACTCTTCCAGGACGATGGTGCGGGCCAGGTATCCCAAGCCGACGCCGCCATATTCCGGGGGCGCGATGACCCCCGTGATCCCCAACCTGGCCATGGGTTTCAGAAGATCCACGGGAAATTCCCCGGTTTCCTCCATGGCCTCAATTTTCGGGGTAATCTCCTTCTCCGCAAACTCTCTGGTCATTTTCCGCAGCAAATCTTCGCGTTCCGACAGCCTGAAGTCCATACAGGAACCTCCTTAAGATTGGAGACCAACCGGTCCCCCTGTTATGGTCTCAAAAATCTCCGCCTCCCCCCCGGAGGACCGGCGGACCTTGATCACGGAAGTTTCAGAGGCTGATCATGTTTAGGAAATTGAGGAGCCCCTCCACGCACTGACCCACATGCTCCTTAGATTTATCCGAGGTATACGCCACACAGGACCCCACAAAGCCGGAAAAGATCATCTCGGCCACCATGCCGGTATCAATACCGTTTTTCAGGGCGTTATTCTGTTTCTCCTGGTCCAGAAGCCGCTTGAGCATAGCCTTGAACCTGCAGAAGCCCTCATTGATCTCCCGGGCCAGGTGGGGTTGCTGGTCATTTAACTCCACCGCCAGGGCTACGAAAATACAGCCCCCGGGAAAGGTTTCGGTGTCGGTTATATAACGCTCCCGGTAGTTCTCCAGAATTTTTTTGATCTTGTCTATGGGCCGGTCACAGAGTTCCAGGCCGGCCAGATTTTTCTCCCGCCAGATTTTCCGGGCTTCGCTCAAGGCGGCGTAGAAGAGTTCTTCTTTGCTTTTGAAATGATTGTAAAACCCCCCTTTGGAAGTGCTCACGGCCTCCAGAATGTCATTGATGGATGTACTCATGTATCCCTTGGTGGAAAATTGGCGCAAGGTCTCGTGGATAATCCTGTCTTTCAGAGACATGGGGCACAGCTCCTTCAAGAAACCGACTGGTCGGTCTCTATGATAGCCGGGGAAATTTTAATCGTCAAGGCTTTTTGGCGTCCTGCTTTGGACCTTTGCGGGGTAATAAAAAATATATCTCACGCAAAGGCGCTAAAGACGCACGCAAAGGCGCTAAAGACGCAAAGAAAGAAGCAATTCATTAATAAATAATTATTTTGCGGCCTTGCGCCTTGGCGTCTTTGCGTGAGGTCCTATCTTTTTCGCCTTATCAACCGCCTCCGCCCAACGCTTCCCGCACCCGGGCCGGCAGGTCCCTGACCTTCCAGTCCGCACCGATGGCCAACAGATTGGCGGTGCCTTCCGCCATTAACTCCGTTCCCTCCTCCGGATAAAATTCAAAACGGAAGATAATGGCCTTGGCCCGGATTTCCTGAATACGGGTCTCCATGCGGAGAAGATCGCCGTACCGGGAGGGCCGCCGGAAGCGGGCCCAAGCTTCGACGATGGGGAGGCCGAAGCCTTCCTGGACGTTTTTAAAGGTCTCCTCGGGCTTCAGGCCGCAGGCCCGCAAAAATTCCTCGATGGCCCGGTGGCAGTAACGGAAGTAACTGACAAAATAGACGATGCCGTAGGGGTCAGTGTCCCCAAAGCGAACTCTGACGGTGGTGCGGTGCACCTTATGTTCCAGGGGTGGATTGGATGCCATGGTCATCTCTCTTTCTATTTGCGCCTTTACTTTGCGCCTTGGCGTCTTTGCGTGAGGCCTATCTTTTCAGGCCGGAAGAAAAAGGCTACTCCATTATAGGAGCGAAAGCCGGACTGTAAAAGGGAAAAAGTTCACAAAACCTGGTTGACAGAGGGGCAAAAAGAAAATAATCTTTTCTATTCCCTGGGACTCGCCCCAGGCCGCTTCAGGCTGATTAATGCCTTGAATTTTAAAGAGAAATAGCAGGGGCGGAAGGGTCACGCTGAAAAGGAGTCGCCTAATGAAGACAGTGGCTGAGAAGATAAAGGAGTTGCGGGAGAAGGAAGCAAAAGTAAAAGGGATGGGGGGTGCGAAGGCGGTAGAGAAGCAGCATGCTTCGGGCAAGCTCACGGCCCGGGAGCGTTTGGACCTCTTTTTTGATCCCGGGACTTTCCGGGAGACCGATCTGTTCGTCACCCACCGCTGCGTCAATTTCGGCATGGAAAAAGTGGAGATCCCCGCGGACGGAGTGATCACCGGCTTCGGCAAGGTGAACGGCCGCCCGGTGTTCGCCTTTTCCCAGGATTTTACCTCGCGGGCCGGCTCTCTCGGCGAGATGCACTCCAAAAAAATCTGCAAGATCATGGACCTGGCCCTGAAGGCCGGAGTGCCCTGCGTGGGTTTCAACGACTCCGGCGGCGCCCGCATCCAGGAAGGCGTGGATTCCCTCTCCGGCTACGGCCAGATCTTTTATAGAAATGCCATCTCGTCGGGCGTCATTCCGCAGATTTCGGCCATCATGGGCCCCACCGCGGGAGGCGCGGTCTACTCCCCGGCCATGACGGACTTCATCTTCATGGTGAAAAAGACCTCGTATATGTTCATCACCGGTCCGGACGTGATCAAGAGCGTCACCGGCGAAGAGATTTCCTTTGAGGACCTGGGGGGCGCGCTGGCCCACAACCAGAAGTCCGGGGTAGCCCATTTCGCCTGCGAGTCCGACGAAGACGCCATCAACCAGATCAAGCGGCTGCTTTCTTTTCTGCCCAGCAACAACATGGAAGACCCGCCCCTCGCGCCTACAGCCGATCCCGCCAGCCGGGAGGACGCGGCCCTGGACGCCATCATCCCGGACAGCGCCCGGGCTTCCTACGATATGTACGATGTGATTAGGGCCATTGTCGACGACGGCGACTTTTTCGAGCCCCACGCCTATTACGCCCAGAACATGATCACCGGCTTCGCCCGGCTGGGGGGGCGCCCCGTGGGCATCATCGCCAACCAGCCCAAGGTCCTGGCCGGGTGCCTGGACGTGGACGCGGCGGACAAGGCCTGCCGCTTCATCCGCTTCTGCGACGCCTTTAACATCCCGCTTCTCACCATCGCCGACGTGCCCGGGTATCTGCCGGGCAGCGACCAGGAGCACCGGGGCATCATCCGCCACGGCGCCAAACTCCTGTGGTGCTACTCCGAGGCCACGGTGCCCAAGCTGACGCTGATCACCCGCAAGGACTACGGCGGCTCGTATCTGGCCATGTGCTCCCGGGACCTGGGCGCGGACCTGGTCCTGGCCTGGCCCACTGCCGAGATCGCGGTCATGGGCGCGTCCGGCGCGGCCAACGTCATCTTTAGAAAAGAGATCAAGGCCGCGGAGGACCCCGAGGCCAAGCGCCAGGAGATCATCGATAATTACGAGAACCTGCTCTACAACCCCTATATTGCCGCGTCCCGGGGTTTTGTGGACCAGGTCATCGTCCCGAGGGAGACCCGGCCCCGGCTGATCGAGGCCCTGGAGACCCTGTCCACCAAGCGGGAGACCCTGCCGCCCAAGAAACACGGGAATATTCCCGTATAATAGTGGCCAGTGGCCAGTGGTCAGTTATAGGGCGGCTTGAGGCCGCCAAAGCTGTCAGCTGTCAGCTAACAGCGGTCAGCCAAAAGATAAAAATCCCCCCTAACCCCCCTTTAGAAAAGGGGGGGGATGGCCGGCGGCGCCCTTTGGAAAAGGAAGGATCGCCGGCCGGGGCCTTAAAGTCCTCCTTTATAAAGGGGGCTTTAGGGGGATTTTGGATGGTGCGGGTGACGCACCTTAGATAACAGCGAGGTAGAAATGCCCATCAAACCACAAATAATGGCGGCCATCAGCGGCGGGATTGCCGCGTACCTGGCGGATGAGGAAGCCGCGTACCAGGCCGCGGCCCTGAGTGCGGCCGCGGCCCAAATCCCGGGTCCGCCCCCCAACCTCTGGGGCCTGGCGGGTAGAGCCGAGGCCATGCAGTTGCGCCTGCTGATGCAGCGCCGGAGTTTGAGATAAAGAAGCGATCAGCTGTCAGCTAACAGCGGTCAGCTAAAAGATAAAAACCCCCCGCTAACCCCCCTTTAGAAAAGGGGGGGATGGTAGGCGGCGCTCCCTTGGAAAAGGGGAGGGACGGTAGCCGTCGGCGCCTGGTTGGAAAAGAAGGATCGCCGGCCGGGGCCTTAAAGTCCCCCTTTTTTAAAGGGGGATTTAGGGGGATTTTAGAAGCGGCTGTCACCGAAGACCGGAGACCCGGTGCGTGGGACGCGCCCTACAGAAAACCGAAAACGGAAAACAGAAAACAGGAGCACATAATGGCTGGAAAAAACCCCATCAAATTCACCGACACCACCTTCCGGGACGGCCACCAGTCCCTGTTGGCCACCCGCATGCGCTCGGAGGACATCATCCCCTTCATGCAACGCATGGACCAGATGGGCTACTGGGCCATCGAGGTCTGGGGGGGCGCGACTTTCGACACCACCCACCGCTTCCTGGGGGACGACCCCTGGGAGCGCATCAGCACCATCAAGGGGATCCTGAAGAAGACCCCCACCATGATGCTGCTTAGGGGCCAGAACCTGGTGGGCTACCGCAACTACGCGGACGACGTCACCTACCGCTTCGTGCGCCACGCCGCGGAGGCAGGCGTCGACGTCTTCCGGGTCTTCGACGCCTTGAACGACCAGCGCAACTGGGAAGTATCGGTGAAGGCGTTGATGGACGCCAAGAAGCAGGGCCTGATGGCGCATTTTCAGGCCGCGGTCTGCTACTCGCTCACCCAGCGGCGCATGGGCGGCCCCATCTTCAATCTTAAATATTATGTAGATTTTGCTAAAAAATCCGAAGACATGGGCGCGGACAGCTTCGTGTTGAAAGACATGGCGGGCATGGTCTCCCCCAACGACGCCTACGCCATCATCAAGGCGCTCAAAGAGACCATCAAGATCCCGGTGGAGTTCCACACCCATTACACCTCGGGCCAGGGGTCCATGAGCTATCTCAAAGCCATTGAGGCGGGGGTGGACGTGCTGGACACCTGTCTGTCGCCGTTTGCCCTGCGCACCTCCCAGCCCGCCATCGAGCCCCTGATCGTCAGCGTGGAACAGACGGAGCGGGAAACGGACATGGATCTGGCGACCTTGATCGAGATCGGCCAGGACCTGGAGAAGGTGGCGGTAAAATACCGGGATCTGTTGGACACCTCCAAAATGGCCCAGATCGACACCGGCGTGCTCCTGCACCAGATCCCCGGGGGCATGTACTCCAACCTGGTGAACCAGTTGAAAGAGGCCAACGCCTTGGACCGCATCCTGGAGGTGATGGCGGACCTGCCCCAGACCCGGGAAGAGCTGGGCTACCCCCCGCTCGTTACCCCCACTTCCCAGATCGTGGGCATCCAGGCGGTGATGAATGTTTTGTTCGGGCGTTACAAAATGGTGCCTGCGGAAGTGAAAGGTCTGGCCTACGGCCTCTACGGCAAGACCCCGGCGCCCATGGACAAAAAAGTCCAGAAGATCATTTTGAAGGGCTACGAGCGGGGTGAAACCCCCACCACCAAGCGGCCCGGGGAGATTTTGGAGCCGGAATGGGACAAGGCTGTGGCCGAGACCAAGGGGTTGGCCAAAAACGACGGCGACGTCCTCATCTATGCGCTCTACCCCACCACCGGCGCCCGTTTCCTCAAATGGAAGTACGGCCTGGAGGAAGTGCCCGCCGAGGTCAAGGCCAAGACCCTGGAGCAGGTGAAGCTGGAAGACGACGTTTACACCACCATCAAGGCCAAAAAGCTCTTCGCCAAGGTCAAGGAATACCTCGACTCCTTAGACAAAGCGGCCCCGGAAAAGGGCCCGGGCTTGCGCACCTTCAACGTCTTCGTGGACGGCCAATACTATGAGGTGGAGGTGGAGTGCACCTCCGGCGCGCCGGTGATCACCGGCGTCACTCCGGGGATGATGGCTGCCAGTGGCGCAGGCGTCTTGCCTGCAGCGGCGGCGGCCCGGCCCGCGGCTGCACCCGCCCCGGCCCCCAAACCCGCGGCGGCCGCGCCCGCAGCCGAGACCCTGGCCGCCGGCGAAGTCCCCTTACGCGCCCCCATGCCGGGGATGATCATCAGCTACAACGTCAAGGTGGGTGACAAGGTGGCCACCGGCGACCTGGTCTGCGTGCTCGAGGCCATGAAGATGCAAAACAGCCTCCCCGCGCCCGCCTCCGGCACCATCAAAGCCATCAACTTCGAACCCGGCGCCTCCGTCGCCAAAGACGCCATCATCCTGGTGATCGGCAAGTAGGGAAAAAAAGAAGCTACTGGAGGGGCGGGTTTTCAACCCGCCCCTACCCTTTACTGGTAAAATGTAAACGAGACTCCGATCAAGGAGGCAGACATGGTCAAGGTATTGTTGGAGAGAGAGATCAAAGGAGAGCATGTGGGCGAGATTATCCGCCTGCTGCGGCACTTGCGGGTTTTGGCCATGCAGCAGTTGGGATATATCTCCGGGGAAACCTTGCATGCCGTGGATGACCCCAATAGTTATCTGGTAATCAGCACCTGGGAGACCCTGGAACATTGGCAGGATTGGTTCAATAATCCGGAACGCCGGAAACTGCAAGAGAAGCTTGACAGTTACATGGAATCACCCACGCGTATCCGCGTCTTTACTTATTAGGGTGTGACTCCCAGGGATTTTTCCTCTGGTGCGTCCGCACCCCTGCCGCGCCTGAACTTAAACTTCCTGATTGAAACTATTCCTAGGCCTCCATGCACGCCGGGGTTCCAAGAATGCTAGCTAATATGTTATTGTGAATGGTCGGAAAAACCCCGGCCTCCCGGTTGCCGTTTCCAGCCGGGGGGAAATCTCATATCTCGCTTCTGTGTCCGGGGAAATTAGCGGGATAAGGAGGGAGAAGGAAATGATCTGGGTGGTCCGGATCTTCACCACGTCAATCGGTAAAAAACAACTAATGGCCTTAACCGGCCTACTATTCCTGCTCTTTCTGGCCACGCATCTTTTGGGCAACTTGAGCATTTATGGGGGGCAAGGGGCCTTCATCAGCTACGCCGAGCATCTCCACGCCCTGGGCAAGTTGCTGGTGGTGGCGGAGGTGGGGCTGGTGGTAGCATTATTAATTCACATCACTCTGGCCGTCATTCTCTTTTTCGAGAACCGCAAGGCCCGGCCCATCCAGTATGCCGTGGATAAAAGCGGCGGCGGCGGCCGCACTTTCAGTTCCCAAACCATGCCTTATACCGGTTTTCTGATCCTCGCCTTTGTGATATTCCACCTGGCTACCTTTTCCCACCATATCGTGGATCAGACGCACCGCAATATCTTTCAGATTGCCTACGAGCTCTTCTCCAACAAAGGCATCCTCATATTTTATTTAGCCGCCATGGTGGTGGTGGCCCTGCACGTGCGGCACGGCCTCTGGAGCGCTTTTCAGACCATCGGGGCCAATCATCCGAAATACATGCCTTTTATTGAATGGTTGAGCATCATTTTTGCCATTATCGTCGCGGTCGGCTTCGGCTCTCTGCCCCTCGCCATCCTCGCGTTGAAATAGGGAGGTCTTTCAATGCAACTCGACAGCAAAATTCCGGGGGGACCGCTGGAAACGAAGTGGGACCGGCACCGTTTCGATATGAAACTGGTCAACCCGGCGAACAAAAGGAAGTTTGAGATCATCGTGGTGGGCACCGGCCTGGCCGGCGGTTCGGCCTCCGCGGCCCTGGCGGAGTTGGGATACAACGTCAAGACTTTTTGTATCCAGGACAGCCCCCGGCGGGCCCACAGCATCGCCGCCCAGGGGGGCATCAACGCCGCCAAGAACTATCCCAATGACGGCGACAGTATCTGGCGTCTCTTTTACGACACCATCAAAGGCGGGGATTTCCGGGCCCGGGAGGCCAACGTCTATCGCCTGGCCATGGTGAGCAATCTGATCATCGATCATTGCGTGGCCCAGGGCATTCCTTTCGCCCGGGAATACGGCGGTTTGCTGGCCAACCGTTCCTTCGGCGGGGCCCAGGTTTCCCGGACCTTTTACGCCCGGGGCCAGACCGGACAGCAGCTCTTGCTCTGCTGCTACCAGGGGATGATGCGCCAGATCGCTACGGGCCAGATCACCATGTTTCCCCGCCGGGAGATGTTGGAGTTGGTGATGGTGGACGGCCAGGCCCGGGGCATCGTGGTGCGCAATCTGATCACCGGCGAAATTGAACGCCATGCGGCTCACGCAGTGGTCCTGGCCACCGGCGGCTACGGCAACGTCTTTTACCTCTCCACCAACGGCACCGGCTGCAACGTCAGCGCCGCCTGGAAGGCCTACAAGAAGGGCGCGGGCTTTGCCAACCCCTGCTTCACCCAGATACACCCCACTTGCATCCCGGTGCACGGGGACTACCAGTCCAAGCTGACCCTGATGAGCGAAAGCCTGCGGAACGACGGCCGGGTCTGGGTCCCCAAACAGGCGGGGGACCAGCGCCCCCCCCAAGAGATACCCGAAGCAGAACGGGATTATTACCTGGAGAGGATCTACCCCAGCTTCGGCAACCTGGCCCCCCGGGACATCTCCTCCCGGGCCGCCAAGCTGATGTGCGACCAGGGCAAGGGCGTAGGCTCCACGGGGCTGGCGGTTTACCTGGACTTTGCCGACGCCATTAAGCGGCTGGGCCGCAAGGTCATCGAAGAGCGTTACGGCAACCTCTTCCAGATGTACCACAAGATCACCGACCAGGACCCCTACGAGGTCCCCATGATGATCTTTCCCGCGTCCCATTACGCCATGGGCGGCCTGTGGGTGGATTACAACCTGATGAGCACCATTCCCGGGCTGTTTGTCCTGGGGGAAGCCAACTTTTCGGACCACGGCGCCAACCGCCTGGGAGCCAGCGCCCTGATGCAGGGCCTGGCGGACGGTTATTTCGTCATTCCCTACACCATGGGCGGCTACCTGGGAGGCACGCGTCTGAGTGAAGTCAATACCTCCCACCCTGCGTTCGGGGAGGCGGAGGCGCAAGCCAAAGCCCGCACGGAAAAGCTCCTGGGCATCAGGGGTAAACGCACCGCAGCCAGCTTCCACCGGGACCTGGGCAATATCATGTGGGAATACTGCGGCATGGGCCGCACCGATGAGGGCATGACCAAGGGCCTGAAGCTGATTGCCGATCTTAAGGGAGAATTCTGGCAAGACCTGTTGATCCCGGGAACGGATACAACCCTCAACCAGAGCCTGGAGCGGGCCGGCCGGGTGGCCGACTTCCTGGAATTTGCCGAACTATTGGTCACTGACGCCCTGGCCCGGAGAGAGTCCTGCGGCAGCCACTTCAATGAGGCCTTTCAGACGGAAGACCACGAAGCTCTGCGGGACGACGAGAACATGTGCCACGTGGCGGTATGGGAATATGCCGGGGAGGGCAAGGCTCCGATTTTCCAAAAGGAACCCCTGGTCTATGAGAACGTCAAGTTGTCGGTGAGGAGTTACAAATGAGCGGCAAACACATCAACCTGACTCTGAAAATCTGGCGTCAGAACGGTCCCCAAGCCCCGGGGAGTTGGGAAATTTTCCCGGCCAAAGATATCTCCACGGAGGCCTCTTTTCTGGAAATGCTGGATATCGTCAACGAGCAGTTGGCCTTGGCGGGGAAGGAACCCGTGGCCTTTGACCATGACTGCCGGGAAGGCATCTGCGGCACTTGCGGCTGCGCGGTCAACGGCCGCCCCCATGGGCCGGACCGGGAGACCACCCTCTGCCAGCTCCATATGCGCCGTTTCCGGGACGGAGACACCCTGGTGATCGAGCCCTACCGGGCCCGGGCCTTTCCGGTGATCAAAGACCTGGTGGTGGACCGCTCCGCGTTTGATCAGGTGATCCAGGCCGGTGGCTTTGTCTCGGTGAACACCGGCCAGGCCCAGGACGCCAATAGCCTGCCCGTGCCCCGGAACAAGGCCGAAGAAGCCATGGACGCAGCGGCCTGTATCGGCTGCGGCGCCTGTGTGGCGGCCTGCCCCAACGCCGCAGGCATGCTCTTCGTCAGCGCCAAGGTCTCCCATCTGGCGCTGCTGCCCCAGGGCCGCCCGGAGGCCGCCAAACGGGCCCTGTCCATGGTGGCCCAGATGGACGCCTTAGGGTTCGGCAACTGCACCAATCACAAAGAGTGCGAAGTGGAATGCCCCAAGGGGATTTCCATCCGTAATATCGCCCGCTTGAACCGGGAATTTATCAGGGCCGCGGTGGCTTCCACCGAGAAGATACCGGCGTCAGGCGGCGGCCAGTAAGCATCTTTGGTGGAAAAGATGGGGAGCTTGGGAAAAAGCTTGATGGCCCAGGCAGCCGGAACCGAACCCTATGCTCCCCCAAATTTTCCAACCCATCAAGGCCCCGGCCCTAGAAAAATGATATAATTATATTTGCGTATAAACGTAGTTATGTAGAAGAGAGCGATGGAAACCATGGATAACTCCCTGCATCCTTCCCCAGCCCTGGCGGAGAAGCTGGCTCTGGGAAACTTGCCCGCTTCCGCCTGTTATCAGTGTAAGAAGTGCTCCTGCGGCTGCCCCTTGACCTTTGCCATGGACCTGCTGCCCCATCAGGTGATTCTCTTGTCGCTGTTGGGCCAGGAAGAAAAGGTCCTGACCTCCAATACCATTTGGGTCTGCTCCGCCTGCGAGACCTGCACCACCCGCTGCCCCAACGGCATCGATATCGCCGGGGTCCTGGATTGGCTCAAGGAAGAAGCCCTGAAACGCGGGATTGACGTGCCCCAGCCGGAAGTGGCCACTTTTCACCGCTACTTTCTGGAGTCCATCAAGGCCGGGGGGGGCCGGGTCGCCGAGGCCACCCTGGTGCGCCGCTATACCCTCTTTAAGATGCGGCGCAAGTTCGATTTTAAGGAGTTGCAACAGAATATGAAGTTGGGGTGGCGGCTTTTTAAACGGGGACGTTTGCGTCTCCTGGGGTCTCACAAGCCTAAGCAGCAGGAGGAAATCCAGGAACTCTTGCAGCAGATAAGGTCATAACGCCCATGAAAGTTACCTATTATCCGGGGTGCTCCCTGGAAAACACGGCGGTGGATTACGCCGCCTCCATTGCGGGCATTACCCCGCTGTTGGACGTGGAGTTGGAAGAGATCACCGATTGGAATTGCTGCGGAGCCACCGCGGCCCACAGCATCAACCATGATCTGGCCCTGGCCCTGCCCGCCCGCAATTTGGTGACCGCGGAGAAGATGGGCCGGGACGTGGTGGCGCCCTGCGCCTTGTGCTTCAACCGGCTCAAGGTGGCGGAGAAGGCCTTGAAAAACCCGGCGGGGAACGAGTTGGGCATCTCTTATCAAGGCGACATCAAGATTTGGGACCTGCTGGATTACCTGACCCAGGAAGACTATTTACAGGTCCTGGCCCAGAAAGTGGTCAAGCCCCTGAAGGATCTGAAGGCCGTGGGGTATTACGGCTGCGTGGTGGCCCGGCCCCCCGGGATTACCGGCAAAAAGGATTACGAGAATCCCCAAAATATGGAGCGCCTCCTTGAGGTCCTGGGGGCCACGCCCCTGGATTGGTCCTATAAGACCGATTGCTGCGGCGCGGGCCATGCTATGTCCCGGCCGGATATCATCGATACCCTGGTCCATCGCCTCTACGAGCGGGCCTTGGCCGCGGGGGCCGAATGTTTTGTGGTCTCCTGCCAGATGTGCCAGGCCAACCTGGATTTGACCCAGGAGCGCATCTCTAAAGAATTCGGCAAGGCTTACGATCTACCGGTCTTTTATTTCACCGAACTCATCGGCCTGGCCCTGGGCCATCCCCAGGTTAAAGAATGGCTGGCCAAGCACCTGGTGAACCCTTTGCCCTTGCTGCAAAAGAAGGGCCTCATATAAGTCAACGGTTCAACCCCAAATGGAAGTACAACTGCGCCTGTCATCGGGAGACGGGAAAAGAGTAGTGCCGCCAAAGATGGTCCGGGATTGGCCGCCATCGAGGAAACAGTCGAGCGGTTAAAGATGGGAAATCTATCCAGAAAAAAAGATCGTCCGATGAATCAACAGTTAGAAGTGCGCCGCTTGATCGCCGATTTAGAGGTCCTGAAAAGCGAGCAGAAGCGCGCCGACGAAGCGCTGCAACAGGCTTACGCTGAGCTGGAACAACGTATTGAGGCGCGCACCGCGGAGCTGGTGACCGCCAACCGGCTCCTGAAGCAGGAGATCGAAGAACGCAAGCGCGCCGAAGAAGAGCTGAAAAGGACCAAAGAATACCTGGAAAATGTCATCAATAACTCGGTGGATGCCATCGGCATCGTTGACCGGCATGGCCGCTTCCTCCTCTGGAACCGGCGGGCCGAAGAAATTTACGGCTATAGCTTTAATGAACTGGCTGGCAAAACTGCCTTCGAGCTCTACCCCGATCCCCAGGAATTGAAAAAAATGTTGGCGCAACTGCGCCGGGAAGGGGTGGTCCGGGAGTTCGAGATCGGCATGAAAAAGAAGGATGGGTCCATTGTGCCCATGGATATCTCCATCAGTTTGCTCAAGGATGATCGGAGCCGCACCATCGGCAGCGTCTGCGTGGCCCGGGACCTGTCCGGGCGCAAAAAGGCGGAGATGGAGCTGAAAAGGGCCCAGGAAGAACTGAGCCGGCACTCCAAGGACCTGGAACGCCAGGTCAAACAACGGACCCGGGAGATCATCGGCATCTTAAGATACACGCCGGCCGTGGTCTATATCAAAGATAAAAACGGCGGCTACCGCCTGGTCAACTCCCGCTTTGAGGAACTCTTTCGTATCACCAATGAGGAGATCCGCGGCAAGACCGACTATGATTTCTTCCCCCGGGAGGTGGCCGACCAGTTCCGGACCACCGATCTGCAAGTCCTGGCGGCAGGGCGGCCCCGGCAGGTGGAGGAAACCATCCCCCAGGATGATGGGGTGCACACATATTTGTTGGTGAAATTCCCCGTTTATGATGATCAAGGCACAGCCACCGGTCTGTGCGGCATTGCCACGGATATCACCGAGTTGAAGAAAGCCCAGGACAAGCTGCGGCGCCTTTCCGGCAGCATCATGGCCCGGCAGGAAAAAGAGCGCACGGCCATTGCCCGGGAACTCCATGATGAGTTGGGCCAGGTGCTCACCGCCCTGCGCATGGATGCGGTCTGGCTGGCGGAAAACCTGAAAGGCAAAGACGCCAAGGCCGGGGATCGTGCCGTAAAGATGTGCGAGCTCATCGACACCACCATCGATGAGGTTAGGGGCCTGGCCACTCGCCTCCGTCCCGGAGTCCTGGATCATCTGGGACTCATCGACGCCCTGGAATGGTACGCCGCGGAATTCCGCAAGCGCACCGGCATCGCCTGTATTTTCAAGCCTTCCAACGTCACCCGGGTGGACGATTTCGTGGCCACCGCGGCCTATCGCATCGCCCAGGAGGCCCTGACCAACGTGGCCCGGCACTCCTTTGCCACCCAGGCGCACATCACCTTAAAGGAAGTCAGAGGCATGCTGACCCTGGAGGTGGTGGATAACGGCCATGGTTTCAATACCAAAAAAATCGAAGACTCGGAGTGCCTGGGTCTGGCGGGAATGCGGGAGCGGGCTGCACTCATCGGCGGCTCTTTGGAGATTCAATCCAGACCCCAGAAGGGGACCCGGGTCTGTTTTAAGCTGCCCCTCCAGGCCAGAAGGTGAGCCGGGCCATGATCAGGATTTTATTGGCGGATGACCACAGTATTGTGCGGGCGGGCCTAAGGCGCATCATTGAAGACTCCGGCGATATTGAAGTCATCGCTGAAGCCGCGGACGGCCACGAGGCCGTGCAGAAGGCCCATGAGACCCAGCCGGACGTGGCGGTCATCGACATTTCCATGCCCATCATGGACGGCCTGGAAGTCGTCAGCCAACTGCACCACTACTATCCCAAGATGCCCATCCTCATCCTCACCATGCACGAGGAAGAGCAATACGTCTTTCGGGCCATCAGCGCCGGAGCCAAGGGCTATATCACCAAGCGCTCGGCGCCGGAACAGATGGTGAACGCCATCCGCAAGGTCCACGCCGGCGGGCGTTATCTCAGCGACTCCGCGGCCGAGTCCCTGGCCCACCGGTTGGCCAGCGGCACCCAGGACCGTTCGCCCATGGACGCCTTATCCAACCGGGAGATTCAGGTGCTGCGGCAACTGGCCCTGGGCAAGACCACCCGGGAGATCGCCGAAGCCTATAATATCAGTGTCAAGACCGTGGATACCTACCGCTTCCGGTTGCTAAAAAAACTCAACCTGCGCAACAATGCCGAGTTGTCCCGCTTCGCCATCCAAAACCGGCTGGTGGAATTCTGAAGTCGCCAGGCGGCATCCCCAAAGCCACTTGCTTTTTACCTGCTATCCCACATCCGGTTTTTTTCCGTAGGGGCGAACCTTGTGTTCGCCCTGGAGCCACCGGGCGAACACAAGGTTCGCCCCTACCACAAATGTGCGTTTGCTGGCGCAATGCTATCAGCTGCGCAATGTTATTCGATCACTTTTGATTTCCCTTGTAAGAGAATTTTGGACACAAAAATCAGAATTTATCCGATTTTCCTGCCTGATCTCTCCGGTAAAATAAGATGAAAGTCGTGCCTCCTTCAGCTTTTTGGTGAGGAAGAGTGGGGGAGGGGCCAAGGAACCTGCCCACCTTGCCCCTCCCCCGCGACTTTTTTCCCTCCTTAATCAGCCTTTCCCCCACCGGAAGTAAATTCACTGGCCACAACCGGAGTGATGGACTGTCGGCGCTGACTGCCAGGTGCCTCCACTCGGAAATATGAGATTCAATCTATAACTCGATGATATTTTATATTTATTTTAGTTAAAACTGATGATTCCCCAGGTAATTTCTATTGACATCTCTGGGGAAAGGATTAAAAAAAGATTGTTGGGCTGTTTAATAGCAGGCCAACCGCCGAGTTCTCCGGTACCCAACCGGAGAAACGGGGGACCCAAGTAGCAGGGGCTTATCGCCGCCAGGCGTAGGATAACCTCAACGGTCCAAGCCCGTCAGCTAACCTCGTAGGCGTCGCTGGGGACCAACCTTCCGGCCCATTGACCGGGGGCGTGGCCTCCCCAAAAAATGGTTCGGGAGTTCTGATGGCCACTAAAAACGGGGGCGGCAAGGCGCGGCCGGCCCCATCTTCCCCGCCTGAAGCCGCGGACCGCGGCTCCACCAGCAAACCAGGCTTAAAGCGAACCCTCGCCCTCTCTCTGGGCGCCTTGGGCATCGTCTACGGTGAC
>ENA-OSEO01002541-OSEO01002541.1-sediment-metagenome-genome-assembly--contig:-NODE-2541-length-25164-cov-4.578985_pt1 | contig 25164 bp, 24 predicted proteins | sample MGYA00237883_ERZ534232 | MGnify/ENA metagenome assembly ERZ534232
CAGGAATGTTATCGTCTCAGCGGTGCGAGATGCGGCCGAACAAATTGCCCGAGATGATGGAGCTAAGACACCGGGACTAGTTGAAGGTCTTGAATCATATAGGTGGGCCATATTTCACCGTTTGGCCCTTCATTTGCTGCGACTTTTTTCCGACACTGCGCATGAGTTGTTGGTCGAACGCCTTACTGACCGAGCCAGGTTTGACAATCGCCGCCTTCACCACGAGTACTTCTTACTGGCCAAGGAATGCTTCGGTAGACTGGCTCCTGATGACCAAGCATTGATTCTCGGTTGGATTGAAGCAGGGCCGACCAAAAAGGGGAAGGAAGAAGAGGAATGGAGTCAAGAGGCGGTTGACATTTGGCTCCGGGACCGACTAGCCATGCTTGCAGACTACCTATCGGGCAGATGGAAAGAATTATATAATAAATTGGTAGATAAATACGGCAATCCTGAGTATCCGGATCTTATGATCTACACTACAGAAGTCTGGGAGCCTAAGAGCAGCCCTTTGACAGTTGATGATCTGCAATCAAAGGAAGTACCCGAGATTGTGGCATACCTGGGTGATTGGCAGCCCTCCGACGACCCGGCGGATGGCTCGGTCGAGGCCCTGGCGGACATCTTGGCTGAAGCGGTGGCGGCCGAGCCAGAGCGATTTGCTCTTGCTGTTGGGCTGTTCCAAGGCCTTGATCCGTCATACGTCCGCGGTCTGGTCTCGGGATTCATAAAGGCTCTAGCTAACAAGACCTCCTTCAATTGGATTCCGGTCATGGATCTCTGCAGGTGGGTTGTTGAACAGCCGCGAGAAATCCCTAGACGCGCCGGCCGGTATGCGCGGCTAGATCCAGGATGGGTTTGGACACGGAAGAAGATTGCCAGGTTGTTTGCGGAAGGTTTCAGAGAAAAACTTGGGCAAATGCCTTTCGATCTTCGCATCGAAGCTTGGCGAATATTGCTGCCACTTACTAAAGACCCTGACCCGGCACCCGAAGACAAGGCAACATTCGGCGGAGACCGGCTTGATCCGGCCACCCAGGCTATCAATACGGTCCGGGGTGAGGCCATGATTGCCGTTATCGAATACGCGCTTTGGGTGAGGCGACACATCGGTAAAGAGCCCTGCGGCTCCTCTCGTGTAGCCCGTGGTTTAGATGAAATGCCCGAGGTTCGGGAAGTTTTGGAAGCTCATCTTGACCCGGAATTTGATCCCTCGCTGGCTATCCGTTCAGTTTACGGCTGGTTCCTGCCCTGGCTGGTCTTGCTAGACAATGACTGGACCACCCGGGCGCTTCCTCGAATTTTCCCCGAGCCAACTGACGAACAGCAGCGCCTCTTGCGTGACTCAGCCTGGGAGACTTACCTGGTTTTCTGTCCGGCATACAATAATGTTTTCGATATCATCCATGAAGAATACAGGAAGGCCTTGGATCGCTTTGAGGAATCCCCATCAACCGACTTGGGCAACCCTTATAAGCGCTTGGCTGGACATATAATGGCTTTTTATTGGAGAGGTGAGCTCGTTCTCGGCGAGCCATCCGGCCTCCTGGCCCAGTTTTTCGAGAAGGCTCCGGACGAGATTCGCGGGCATGCTCTATCTAGTGTCGGCCGAGCCCTTCGAGAAAGCGGCAAACCGCTCGCCAAAGAGTTCCGTTCCCGCCTCATCGCATTATGGGAATGGCGTCTTGAGGTGATCGGGAGCCAGGCTTCAACCGACCAGTACAAGGCTGAACTGAAGGCCTTTTCCGGGTGGTTCGGCTCAAAGAGGTTTGAGAAAAAATGGGCGATCGCCAATCTCGAAAAGGCGCTAGAACTTGGCGGGGGCTTGCAGGACTTGCTGGATAAATATGTTATTGAACACCTTCTGGATCTTTCGGCCGAAATGCCGTTTTCTACTGTCAAATGCCTCGGTATGATCATTGAAAAAGATGAGAAAGGCTGGGGCATTAACTATTGGAAAGATGAAGCCAAACAGATCCTGTCAATTGCCCTTGCCTCCACTGAAGAGCCGGCCCGCCAGGCGGCCGAGGACCTGATCAACCGTTTGGGCGCTCGCGGTTATCTGGAGTTCAGGGGACTCCTCAAGGACTGAAGGTCTCCTACAACACCATCTCCTACTTTCCCTGTCCGGCTCGCAGCCTGGGAGCGGCCCTATCCTAGGTCCCGCTCCGGTCCTTTTGTCCGGTGAAAGCGGACAGTGTCTTGTGAAAGAGGACAAATCCCCTGTTGCCGGAGTCTTTTCAGCTTCCGCCTCCGAGGGCTTGAATTGGCATAAGTATTAGTAAATATTGATTAATTGTGCCAATAGCGGCCTATGGCATGTTTCTTGTTATGAAATCCGGCATGCTGACCTTGAACGGACAGCAGCGAACCTTCCTCCGCAGCCCGGACCGGGCGGCTTGGGACCGCCCGGTCCGGGCGAGGGGCGGCTCGTTTGAGAGCCGGCCCGGCCGCGGGGAAGCCTGTCAGGATCAGGGGGGCGAGATGAAAACGATCAGGCGAGTGCTCAGGACCCTGGGCCGGAAAACGCGTCTAGCCAGCCAGTCGAAGCTGTACCGCCGCCTGCTGGAGCTGGTGCCGCTGGATATCGCCCTCTGGTAGGCTAAGCCTGGGCCGGGATCACTCGGTCTCGAGCCAGGCGAAGCGGATGGCGTAGCCCACCCGCCAGGTCCTCTGGCAGGTCCCGCAGACGTTGACCTCGACCATCTCCGGTTCTTCCCAGTCCTCTATCTCGCTCTCGAACTCGGTGGCGCCGCAGAAGGGGCAGATCTGGCCCTTCTCCTTGATGGACTGGTCGACGTGCTTGGCTAGATCGGTCATTCAGCCCCGCTCCTTGTCAGTTGACCCTTGAATGAGTCCGGTCCGGGGCAGTTTCAACCAGGAAGGGCTCGGCCGTCAAGCCCCTCGGCCGCCCCCTGGGCCAGGCAGGCCGGGCAGACTCCTTCGAGGCGGATCTCCAGGTGCTGGATCAGGGCCGGGAAGGACCGCTGGAGGCCTTTAAGGTCCAGGGTCAGGGTCTCCGGTCCCAGGCAGGCCAACTGGCCGCATCTGGTGCAGTAGAAGTGGGGGTGGCGGGGGTGGTGGGGCAGGTCGACCAGGTGGTAGCGCCAGGCCTGGCCGCCGGCCTTGAGCCGTTCGATCAGGCCGACCCGAAGGAAGAGCTCCAGGCTCCGGTAGACGGTGACCCGGTCCAGGGGTTCCCGGGTCAGGGCGGCCCGGTGGATCTCGTCGGCCGAGACCGGCCGGCCGGCGGCGCCGATCAGCCCCAGGACCCTCAGCCGGTTGGGGGTGGTCCGGACCCCGGCCCCGGCCAGCAGCTCGGCGTAGTTACACTGGTTGCACATCGCTCCCCTCCCGGCTGTCCTCCCGGCCCCCGGCCCGCTTGGGCAGGAGCAGCGACAGGAAGAAGAAGCCGGCCGCGACCAGGATGATGCTCGGCCCCGAGGTCAGGTTGAAGGCGTAGGACAGCCCCAGGCCGGCCAGGGTGAACAGGGCGCTCAGCCCGGCGGCCAGGCCCATCATCGACTTTAAAGACCGGCAGAAGCTCTCGGCGATGTACGGCGGGATGGTCACCAGGGCGATGACCAGGATGAGGCCGACGACCCGGATGAGCAGGACCACGGTCAGGGCGATGAGGACGAGGAGGGTCAGGTAGAGGCCCCTCACCGGAATGCCCCGGGTCAGGGCGAACTCCTCGTCAAAGGACATGGCCAGGAAGTGGTTGTAGCGCCGGGCCACGACGATGATGACTACCGCGTCCAGGCCGGCCATGAGGTAGAGGTCCGAGGCGGGCACGGCCAGGATCGAGCCGAAGAGGTAGCTCATCAGGTCGACGTTGTAGCCGGGGGTCAGGTCGATGAGGATGACGCCCAGGGCCATGCCCACGGCCCAGAGCACGCCGATGATGGTGTCGGCCCGGTGCCGCCGGGCCAGACTGAGCCAGGCCATCAGGCCGGCCGCGGCCAGGCTGAAGCCGACCGCCCCCAGGAGCGGGCTCAGGCCCAGGAAGAAGGCCAGGCCGATGCCGCCGTAGGCGGTGTGGGCGATGCCGCCGGTGATGAAGACGATGCGGTTGACCACGACCAGGGTGCCGATGATGCCGCAGGCCAGGCTGGCCAGGAGGCCGGCCAGGACGGCGTGGCGCATGAACTCGAGCTGAAGGGCCTCGATCATCTCAGGACTCCCCCTGATCGTGCTCGCCCAGGACCCGGTGGGGCAGGCCGTGGGCGATCAGCTCCACCGGGCAGTGGTAGACCTGGCGAAGCATCCGGGCCGTGATCTGGGGGGTGGGGTGATAGTAGAGGCTCTGGTTGATGCAGGCCACGGACTTGATGTAGCTGGAGACCACGGTCAGGTCGTGGCTGACCACGACGATGGTCGCCTCGCGGTTGAGCTCCTTGAGCAGTTCGAAGAGCCGGCCCTGCCATTCCTGGTCGACGCTGGCCACGGGCTCGTCCAACAAGATGAGCCTGGGCCGGTCGACCAGGGCCCGGGCGATGAAGGCCCGCTGGCGCTGCCCCCCGGACAGATCGCTGATCAGCCGGCCGCGCTGGTCCCACATCCCTACCTTGAGGAGCGCCTCCCGGGCCGCCTGCCGGTCGGCCTCATCAAAGCCCCGGCCTCGGGGCCGAAGGCGGCCCATCAGGACCACCTCCAGGACCGAGATGGGGAAGCCCGGGTTGCTGATCAGGTCCTGGGGGATGTAGCCGACCGAGCCCAGGCTCTCCCGGACCGGCCGGCCCAGGAGGCGGATGCGGCCGCGGTCAGGCCTGAGCACGCCCACCAGGAGCTTGAGCAGGGTCGTCTTGCCGCCGCCGTTGGGCCCCAGGAAGGCGATGAAGTCGCCCTCCTCCACGACCAGGTTGACCCCGCTCAGGACCGGCTGCCGGCCGTAGGAGAAGTGGACGTCTTCGATCTCGATGACTTTATCGGCCAAGCCTCGCCTCGATTCCGGCGGTCCACCCTTCGCGGCCGCCGGCGGCCTCACTTGAGGGCCCGCCTGATCGTCTCGGCCACCCGGCGCAGGTTCTCGGCCCAGTCCTCGGCCAGGGGGTCGATGGGGATGACTTTGGCCCCGACCGACTGGGCGATGGCCTCGGCCTGGCGGCTGGAGAACTGGGGCTGGACAAAGATGACCTTGACGTTAAGCGCCCTGGTCTGCTCGATCAGGCGCTTTAGCCCCCTGGCGCCGGGCTCCTTGCCTTCCTGTTCGATGGCGATCTGCTTCAGGCCGTAGGCCCGGGCGAAGTAGCCCCAGGCCGGGTGAAAGACCATCAGGTTGTTGCGCCCCCCCAGGCCCTGGAAGGCGGCCTTGAGCTCGGCGTCAAGAGCGGCCAGCTCGGCCTGGAAGGCGGCGGCGTTGGCCTCGAAGAGGGCCAGTTGCTCCGGGGCGGCCTGGACGAGGGTCCGGCGGATGGCCTCGGCCTGGATCATCACCAGCCGTGGAGCCAGCCAGACGTGGGGGTCCAGGCCGTGCCCGTGCCCTTTGGCCTGGCCCTCCTCGTGGTCGTGGGCGGCCATGGCCTGCCGCTCGATCCCGGCCTCGGTGCGGACGACCTGCATCGACCGGTTGGCCGCGGCGATCCTGGGCAGCCAGGCCTGCTCGAAGGGGACGCCGATGGCGAAGTAGAGCCTGGCCCTGGCCAGGGCGGCCATCTGCTGGGGTTTGGGCTCGTAGGTCGCCGGAGAGGCGCCGGCCGGGACCATCACCGAGGCCCGGACCAGGGGCCCGCCGATCTTGTGGACGAAGTACTTCTGGGGAGCGATGGAGACGAAGACCTCCAGGGGCGTCTCGGCCAGGGCCGGGCCGGACCAGACCAGGCTGAGGATTAAAAGAAGTCCGGCCCCAAGGGCGCGGGGCGTGTTCATCTCTCCTGCCTCCTGAGCGGATGACTCGCCGGGCTGAATATGCAACAAAGTTGCAAAAGAGTCAAGGGGCGCATCCGACAGGCGCGGAGGAAGCGGACCCCCCGATGTTGGGGGCTTGGGGAACCCTGGGCCAAACCAAGGCAAGGTAACAGATTGTTGTTTAATAACTGACCATGATACGGCTCTTCTTGTGCCGCCAGGACCGCCCCGCGTCTGGCCAAAAACCACCGGCCGTGAGTCGCGGCGGATCACAAATCAGGTGGTGCTCCTGGGCAGGTTTTTTCGACTCCTGACCCTGTAGTCTCATCCAGTCGCTTCGCGGTGGCGCCACGGACGCAGCCGCGGCGCCATAACAGTAACTAACTACAACACGGCTTTTCTTGTGCCGCCGGGGCCGCGCCCCTGGCGGCCGGCCGAAGGCCACGACCTATCCCGGGCGACTGACCCAACCACGGCTCAACCACGCATCAGCATCTTGACCAGACCCCTGAGGGTGTGTAAAATTACCTTGAAAAAGCATTTCATATCATGAAACTTATACCCAGCCACCTCACGCTTCTCCAGTTCCCGTCCGGCCGGATCGGCTCCTCGGCCCGGCCTCATCGAGAGCCGGCCGGGGTAGACGTGAGAATCATTTTCTGCCAGAATGCCTCGGTGCTTGGCCCCGAGTCTGAAAGCCAAGGCGGTCCAACTTAATTAGGGAGAGCCAGATGAAAGAGATTCGCATTCACGGCCGGGGCGGCCAGGGCTCGCTGGTTCTGGCCCAGTTCATCGCCATCGCCGCCCTCGAGGACGGCAAGTACGGCCAGGCCTTTCCTTTTCTGGGCGGCGGCGGGGAGCGGCGGGGCAAGGCCATCGAGGCCTTCTGCCGCTTGAGCCAGGAGCCGATCCGCATCCGCTGCAAGGTCCATGAGCCCGATTACGTCATCGTCCAGGACGCGACCATCCTGGCCGAGCTGGACGTGACCAAGGGCCTCAAGAAAGCAGGTCTGATCCTGATCAACACCGACCGGAGCCTGGCCGATCTGGGCCTCAACGGCTCCTTCAAGGTGGCCGTCTTTTCGGCCGAGGAACTGGCTCGGCGGATCCTGGGCCGGCCGATCATGAACACGGCCCTCCTGGGCGCCTTCGCCGCCGTGACCAGGGAGCTGAGTCTCGAGTCGACCCTCAAGGCCGTGCGCGACCGCTTCCCGGGCCAACTAGGCCAGAAGAACGCCCAGGTGGTCGAAGAGAGCTACAAGCGTCTGGCGGAGGCAGAGTCATGAAGGTGAGTATGGGAGCAGTGGTTGAAGGCAGGACGTCGCTCAACTATAAGACCGGAAGCTGGCGGGACGAGCGGCCGGTCATCGATCAGGAGGCCTGCAAGCGTTGCGGCATCTGCGCCGACGTCTGCCCAGACAGCTCGATCAAGGCCATTGAGCAGCCGGGCCGGGACAAGCCTCTCTACGTGGTTGACTACGACTACTGCAAGGGCTGCGGGCTTTGCGCCCACGAATGTCCGGCCAAGTGCATCGAGATGGTCGCGGAGGAGAAATAGATGGCGCCAGTACCTCGCAACGCCCAAGTGATTGAAGGCTCGGAAGCTGTCGCCCAGGCCGTGGCGGTCTGCCGGCCCGAGGTCATCTCCGCCTATCCCATCAGCCCCCAGACCCACATCGTCGAGGCTCTGGCCCGGCTGGTGGCCGACGGCCGGCTGGCCTCGGAGTACGTTCGGGTCGAGTCCGAGTTTTCGGCGGCCAGCGTCCTGGCCGGGGCCTCGGCCACCGGGGCGCGGAGCTACACGGCCTCGTCCTCCCAGGGGCTCCTGCTCATGACCGAGGTCCTCTACGCCTCGGTCGGGCAGCGGCTGCCCTTTGTCCTGACCGGGGTCAACCGGTCGGTCTCGTCGCCGATCAGCATCCAGATCGATCAGCGCGACACCATGAGCCTGCGTGACGCGGGCATGATCCAGCTCTACGTCGAGTCCAGCCAGGAGGCCTACGACGCCCACGTCGCCGCCTTCAAGATCGCCGAGGACCCCAGGATCCTCCTCCCGGTCATGGTCTGCATGGACGGCTGGGTCCTGACCCACTCCTACGAGCCGGTCGACTTCATTGACCAGGCCGCGGTGGACGCCTTTCTGCCGCCCTTCAAGCCGGTCAACTTCCTGGACCCGAGCCAACCCAAGACCTGGGGCTCCTATGCCGAGCCCGACATCCAGATGGAGATCAACTACTCGGTCCACGACGCCATGCTCTACGCCAAGCAGCGAATCAAGGACGTCTTCGCCGAGCTGAGCCGGATCTCGGGCCGGGATTACGGCGGCCTGATCGAGGCCTACCGCTGCCAGGACGCCGAGGTGATCCTGATCGCCCTGGGCTCGGTCTGCGGCACGATCAAGGACGGCATCGACGAACTGCGGGACAGGGGCCAGAAGGTCGGCCTGATCAAGATCCGCTGCTACCGCCCCTTCCCCTACGAGGACATCCTGGAGACCATCAGGCCGGCCAAGGTGGTCGGAGTCATGGAGGCCAACTTCTCCATGGGCTCGGAAGGGGCCATCGGCCTGGATCTGAAGGCCAAGCTCTGCAACCGGCCCGGAGCGCCGCTGGTCATCGACTTCATCACCGGCCTGGGCGGCCGCGAGGTCAACAAGGACACCGTGGCCCAAGTAGCGGCCAAGGCCCGGGAGTTCGCCGCGGCGGGACAGCCGCTGGCCGAGGCCTATTGGGTTGATCTGAACCGCGAGCTCTTGCCTTAGGGGGAAGCATGGAACCGGCTGTCAAGATGGAACACGACGAACTTTTCCTGTCCGGTCACCGGGCCTGCCCGGGCTGCGGCCTGGCCCTGGCCGTCAGGCACATTCTCCAGACCACCGGGCCCAACGTCATCGTCGTCACCCCGACCGGCTGTCTGGAGACGATATCCTCGCCCTACAACTTCTCTTCCTGGGGCGTACCCTGGATCCACCACCTCTTCGAAAACGGCCCCTCGGTGGCCACCGGGGTGTGGGCCGCCCTCAAGGCCAAGGGCCGGGCCGATACCCGGGTGCTGGCCATCGGCGGGGACGGCGGGACCTTTGACATCGGCTTCGGGTCCCTCTCGGGCATGCTGGAGCGGGGCGACGACGTGCTCTACGTCTGCACCGACAACGCCGCCTACGGCAACACCGGCGGCCAGCGCTCCGGGGCGACGCCCCTGAGGGCCTCGACCACGACCGATCCGGCCGGGACCTGTTCCCTGGGCAAGGGGGAGCCCAAGAAGGATCTGCCGGCCATCGTCGCCGCCCACGGCGCCCCCTACGTGGCCACCGCCTCCATCGGCTACCTCAAGGACCTGCAGCGCAAGGTCAAGCGGGCCATGGAGTTCTGCGGCTCGCGCTACATCCAGATCGATCAGCCCTGCCCCTCGATCTGGGGCTTCGGGACTCATCTGACCGTGGAGGTGGGCCGGCTGGCGGTCAACTCCGGTCTGGTGCCGCTCTACGAGATGGAGGAGGGTCAGATAACCAAGGTCCGCAAGATCAAGAAGAAGCTGCCGGTGACCGACTACCTGAAGGCCCAGCGGCGCTTCAGGCATCTTTTCGCCGGCCCCGAAGGAGAGGCCGAGATCGCCCGAATCCAGGCCCTGGCCGACGCCAACATCGCCAAGTACGGATTGATGGACTGAACCGACAGAGAGAATGAGGGGCAAGCTCATGAAATCTAAAGAGGCAGTGGCTGAACTGGCTAAAAAGGCTTACGACACGGGCTACAAGTACGAAGTTGAGTACCGGGGCTGCGGCCAGTGCCTGGTCGGCGCGGTTCAGGAAGTCCTGGGGCTCGATGACCCGACCGTGTTCAAGGCGGCCAGCGGCTTTGCCGGCGGCGTCGGCCTGATGGGCGACAGCGCCTGCGGGGGCTACGCCGGCGGGGTCATGATCCTGAGCGGCTTCAGGGGCCGGACCAAGGACAACATCACCGATCCGGAGCGCATCCGCTTCAAGAGCTTTGAGCTGGCCGGCAAGCTCCACGAAAAGTTCATCAAGGAGTTCGGCACGGTCAACTGCCACGGCATCCACATGGGCGTGTTCGGCCGGCCTTACTATCTCTGGGACGAGGACCAGATGGGCAAGTTCGACGAGGCCGGCGGCCACTCGGACAAGTGTCCCCACGTCGTCGGCTTGGCGGCCAAGTGGGTCGTCGAGGTGCTGGCCGAGGAGGGCCTGCTGGAATGAGGACGGACCCGTCTCCGGCCGGGCTCGGGTCAGAGACCAGGCCCCGGCCTTGAAGCGGGTGGCTGTCAAATTCTGCGGCGGCTGCGATCCGACCTACGATCGCGGCGAGTACTTCGAGCGCATCCGGGCCGCGGCCCGGGACCTCATCGAGTTTGTCAGCCTCGATGAGGGCGGCCATGAGGCAGTCCTGATCATCAGCGGCTGTCAGACCGCCTGTCCCAGAGAGGCTCTCGAGTTCGAGCCCTCTCTCAAGGTCGTGTCGTTGACCGACGGGGACGCGGAGCCCGGCCAGGTGGTCGAGAATCTGCTTAAGTGAGGGGAGCAAGATGGTCAAGACGATCAGAACAAAGGAAGACTACATCCAGAGCCTCAAGGAGCAGGGGCACGTGATCTACTACCGGGGCGAGCGGGTCAAGGACATCACCACCCACCCGGCCTTCATCCCCCACATCAACTGCGCGGCCAAGACCTACGAGCTGGCTCTGATGCCCGAACACGAAGACCTGATGACCGCCACCAGCCACCTGACCGGCAAGAAGATCAACCGCTTCACCCACATCCACCAGTCGGTCGAGGACCTGATCAAGAAGGTCCAGATGCTCAGGCTGATCAGCCACGAAACCGGCTCCTGCTACCAGCGCTGCGTCGGCTTCGACGCCCTCAACGCCTCTTACATGACCACCTACGACATCGATCAGGCCCACGGCACCGACTACCACGCCCGCTTCATCGAGTACCTGAAGATGATCCAGGAGACCAACAAGATGGTCGTGGGCGGCATGACCGACGTCAAGGGCGATCGCTCCAAGCCGCCCCACCAGCAGCCCGACCCTGACGTCTTCCTCCACGTCAAGGAGAGGCGAGCCGACGGCCTGGTCATCCGCGGGGCCAAGTCCCACATGACCGGCGCGGCCAACAGCCACGAGGTCCTGCTCATGCCCACCCAGAGCATGCGGCCCGGCGACGAGGACTTCGCCCTCTCCTGCGCCGTGCCCTTGAACTCACCCGGGGTGATCCAGATCTTCGGCCGCCAGACCAACGAGGAGCGCAAGTGCGAGGCCGGCTGCGACATCGGCAACGCCACCTACGGCCTGGTCGGCGGCGAGACCCTGCTGATCCTGGAGGACGTCTTCGTGCCCTGGGAACGGGTCTTCATGTGCGGCGAGATCGAGTTCGCCGGCCTGCTGGTCGAGCGCTTCGCCACCCTGCACCGACAGAACTACGGCGCCTGCAAGGGCGGCGTCTCGGACGTCCTCATCGGTGCCAGCGCCCTGGCCGCGGAAAACGCCGGCGTGGACAAGGCTTCCCACGTCAAGGCCAAGCTGGCCGAGATGATGCACCTGACCGAGACGGTTTACTCGGGCTCGGTGGCCTGCTCGGCCATGGGCGGCAAGACCCCCTCGGGAGCCTACTACCCCGACCCGCTCCTGGCCAACTGCACCAAGCACAACATCACCCGCCACATCTACGAGATCGCCCGCCTGGCCCACGACGTGGCCGGCGGGATCATCGCCACCATGCCCTTCGAGGACGACATGAAGAGCGGGGAGGTGGGCAAGTACGTGGAGAAGTACCTCAAGGGCGTGGAGGGCGTCTCCACCGAGAACCGGCTGCGCGTCTTGAGGCTCATCGAGAACATGACTGGCGGCACGGCCCTGGCCGAGTCGATGCACGGCGCCGGTTCGCCCCAGTCCCAGGTGGTCATGTACGGCCGCCTGGGCAAGCTGGACATGAAGAAGAAGATGGCCAAGAAGATCGCCGGGGTGGTGGACTGAAACTCCGGAGGTAGCGACGAGGCTCAACCGGCCGCCGGCCCCTCAGGGGCCGGCGGCCGGCCTTTTCTGGGGCCTCGCGGCTCAAACGGATCCTGCGGGGAATCGGCCGCCGGAAGGGGGAGGGGCCGCCCGATCCAGGGGGGCCTAGTGGCTCCGGCTCTCCAGAAAGGCGCGCCGCGGCGACGGGCCGGTCTTGAAGGTGCTCTCGACCCCCGGCCAGACCTCTAGCTCGCCCTGGTCGATCATTTCGCTGAACTGAGCGACCAGCTCCGGGTCGAACTGGGTCCCGGCCCCCTGACTCAACTCGGGCAGGGCGTCCTCCATGAGCAGGGCCTTGCGGTAAGAGCGGTCGCTGACCATGGCGTCGAAGGCGTCGCACAGGCTGGCCACCCGCACGGCCTTGGGGATGGCCTCCCCCTTGAGGCCGTCGGGATAACCCAGGCCGTCGAAGCGCTCGTGGTGGTTCCTGACGATGGCCACCTCGTCCTGGCTCAGCTTGAGGGGCTTGATGATCATCTCGCCGATGAGGGGGTGGCGGCGGATTATTTCCAGCTCGCTGGGCTGGATGGGGCCCTTCTTGTTGAGAAGCTGCCTGTCGATCCCGATCTTGCCGATGTCGTGAAGCAGGCACATGCTGTGAAGATAGTCTATCTCCCGCGCCGGGAGGCCGGCCCGCTTGGCCAGTTGGACCGAGAAGCGGGCCACGCGCTCCGAGTGGCCCCGGGTGTAGGGGTCCTTGGCTTCCACCGCTGAGGCCAGGGCCTGGATGCTGCTCAGGAAGCCGTCCTTAAGCTCGTGGTACATGCGCACGTTTTCGATGGCCAGGGCGACCTGATTGGCGAAGCCCCTGAGGAACTCCTCGCCCGGCGCCGCGGCGGCCGGGGCCGAGGAGCTGCGATCGGCGGCCAGGATGCCGATGACCTTGCCCTGGGCGGTCAGGGGCAACAGGACAAAGGACTCCGGGTTGAAGTTGCGGATGACGATGTTGCTGGGGTTGAGGCCGTAGCGACGGGCGTCCTGGGCGACCACAGGCCGCCCGCTGACGGCCACCCGGGCCAGGATGTTCTCGTGCCTGGCCAGGGGAATCTCGTAGCCGCGCAGCAGCTCCAGGGTTTGTGGGTCGGAGCCCACCCCGTGGACGTAGCGCAGGACCCCCTCCTCTTCGTCGACCAGCATGATCATGCCCCGGGAGTAGTCGATGGCCTTGATGAAGAGATCCAGCACCGTGGGGAAGAGCTTGGTGTAGTTCAATTCGGAGAGGATGGCCCCGCTGGCCTGCTGGATGCTCAGGAGCTGGTCGACCCTTTGCTGGAGGCGGCGGTTGAGGTTCTGGACCTCGCTGTATTTCTGTTCCAGAAGGTGCTTGTCCCGCTCCAGCTCCAGGAGCGTTTCCGTCAGCAGATTGAAGCGGTTGGACAGGAACAGCTTCAGGCGGTGATAGATGGAGGGCTCTTCGAAGCGAACCTCGAATTCGCAGCAGCTGGCGCCCTTGAACTGGCAGCGGACCTCCTCGACCTGGGCCGCCGGCAGCCCCCAGACGGTCGGGATGGCCGAGTAAATGCCCCGGTTGACGGCGCAGAAGTCAGACGACAGGGACAGGTTGGGGTCCCAGTGGAGCCTGATCCTGGTCCGGCCTTTCTCGACGGAGACGACGTCGATCTTCTTGTTGCGATTGAATTTTTCGTTGATCGATTCTATCCGGTTGATGGTCATCCGGGGCGAGCCCAGAGCCATGAGGAGTATCCGCTGGATGTAGCCGAGGCGCTTGTGGGCCACGGACTCGAAGCCGATCTTGTAGGCGACCTGGTCGTCGCCGGTGATGCGCCGGGCGTTGAGGAACATCTTGCGGCAGACGTCGGCGGAGACCCAGTTGTTCGGGTCAGAAAGAAAAGCCAGGGGATCGGGGAAGCCCCGCAGGTCTTCTTCCAGGCCGTCCAGCAAATCCTCCGGCCGGCCGTGGTAACGGCGGACGTACTCGATGATGGCCAGGGTATTCAGGCAACTGTTGTGTCTCTCCACCCTGTCGCCCCCGAGCCAGACTGCCCCGTCGGTGGTAGCCCACCCACTATGTTTGACAAATAGCCCATCTTATTCAAGCAGTCAACAAGAATTATAAGATAAATTAAATAGATAACATATCTTGGTTATCCGCCCAAGTAATCCACAATATGCGGTGGTTTGGCCAGCTTTTTTTCAGGCTAAGGTGAGGACGTGAGAGCCGGCCAGGGTGTCTTCCACGACTCGAACTCCCAGGCCCGGCCCGGTCAGGGCGCTGGCTCGGCCCTGGCGGCCGAAGGTGAGGTCTTCGGCGATGATGTCCCGGCCCAGGGTAAAGCGGGTCAGGGAGCCTTCCAGGTAGATCAAGTCCGGCTGAACCTGGGCGAAGTGCCGGCCGGCGGCGGTGAGCAGGCCCAGCTCGCCCACGTGGCAGCCTAGTTGGCAGACCAGTCCGGCCCGCCGGGCCAGGTTGAGCATCGCCAGGGTCCGGGCCAGGCCGCCGCACTTGGACAGCCGAAGATTGAAGCCGCCAACGGCCTTCATCTCGATCAGCCGCCGGGTCTGGCCGGGGGTGCAGACCGACTCATCGGCCAGGATGAGCGTCTCGACGTTCCTGGTCACGTGGACCAGGCCGTCCAGATCGTCCTTGGGCACCGGCTGCTCGACCGCCTCGACGTCCAGGCGGGCGAAGGCCTCGATCCTGGCCACGGCCTCCTCCGGGGTCCAGGCTCCGTTGGCGTCCAGCCTCAGCCGGGTCCGGGGGCCGAGGGCTTCCCTGACCCGGCTGACGAACTCGAGGTCGCCCTGGCGGCCGACCTTGAGCTTGATCTGGTCCAGCTCCAGGGCCTTGACCTGGGCCAGAAGGCGATCCAGTTGGGCCGGCCCGGTCATGGGGATGACCCCGCTGTAGGTCATCAGGGGTCGAGGCGAGGCAGGGCCGAGCATGGCGCTCAGGGACAGGCCCGAAGCCCGGCCGGCCAGGTCGGTCAGGGCCATCTCCGCGGCGCAGGCGGCGGCTGGGCAATCACCCAGGTCGCTCCCGGCCAGGGCTCGCTCCAGGAATCCCAGGGCCTCGCCCGGAAGGATGTCCCGGCCCAGGAGAGCCGGCAGAAGCCTTTCCTTGAGGGCCTCCAAGGCGGCCTCGACCGTTTCGCCGGTGACGTACTGACGGGGAATCCCTTCGCCGAAGCCGGAGCGACCTTCCTGGTCGGTCAGCTTGACGATCAGGTTCTGAGTGCCCTCGTTGCGGGCCAGGCTATGTTCGACCGGAAGATTGAACGGCCACTTGACCAGGTAGACGGAAGCCCCCGCGATCCTCAGCCCAGCGCCCACTAACCGCCCGCTCCACGAAAGGTCTCAGCTTCTTCCACTCGTACCACGCCTCGGGGTGAGAGTAAATATTGTGGCCCAGAACGGCTAGACATTGGGCTGAAGTCGGCTCCAGACCTTGGGCGGCCGGATGCTCCTCCGGTCTCTCGACGACGAGGTTGTAGCGCCTCCGGCCCAGACGGTGATTCAGCCCGAACAGAACGGGGGCGTCGGACTTCTTTATCAGAATCTGGACCGACCTGTCCAGACGCAACTCGAGTCCCAGAAAATTGATTTTACGGTCGGCGTAGGGCCGCCAGGTGTCAAATTCATCACACTGAGTGACAATAATTTGACCCTGCCGCAGGCGCTCCAGGGCGCTGAAAAGGATCGGCTCCGACTTGGGGTCCAGGAGGCTGACCCCGGCCCGGGCCGATCTCTCCTCCAGCTTCCGCTTGAGGGTTTGGGTCTTGCAGTGGACCATGGCCGTGACCGGAAAGCCGCGAAAGGCAAGGGCTCCAGGGATCAGCTCCACGGCCCCGTAGTGTCCGGTGACCAGGATGGCCCCGCGCTTGAGGGCCAGGGCCTCCTCCAGCAGCTTCAGCCCGGTGACCTGGACCCGGTTGAGGTGCAGGTCCCTGACCTGGGGAAAAGGCCGGAAGCCGATGAGCAGCTTCTCATGATAATGATCAATAATTCCGGCTATGGTCTTCCGCCAGCAGCGTTCCAGCTCGTCTTCGTAGAGGCGGCCGCTCAGGCAATGGGCCTGGGCGAAACGGACCGCCTCAGCCTCCTTGGCGGCCAGCCAGAAGTAGAGGCGGCCCAGGAGCCCCAGGTAGGCCCGACTGAGCCCGGGGGGCAGGTTGCGAAAAATAGCCGCATTGATTGGTGATTGTAGGAGCTCGCTCAGCCCCTTGGCCTTGGGTCGGGCGGCCTTCTTGTTGATCACGGTCAGGGGCGCCCTGAAGTGGGACCTCGGGCTCAGCCCGGGATAACCGGCTTGCCCGCCCGCTTCTGGCAACAGCCTGCTCAAGGCCCAGCCCCCCGCTGAAAGTCAAAAATAGAGCCAAATTTGCCAGGCAAATTGGGTCTTCTCGCAAATACCGTGCCCCTGGTCCGATAAGACTGGGCCTTCGCCCTGGATCGGCGGGGGTGCGGGGGCCGGGAGGGGCGAGGACGGCCTCGAAGTCTTTTCCTGGAAGCGTTCCCGGAAAATGGGTTCGAGCCCAGGAGGCTCCGCGGGGCCGGCTGGGCCGCCGCCGGGACTTTCACCGGCCCCGGTTCCTGCCAGGGCCTGGGGAAGGTAAACCCTTAACAGGGCCGCCGGGAAAGGGTAGAATCAAGAATCATCCGGATCAGTCGAAGGGTCTCGGGCCTTCTCCGGCCCGGATAAGCGATTCGGACTCGGACCGGGATGCGGCCGGGAAGGGAGTTGGAGTATTGGCTGACTTGATCGGACAAAGCGCCTCCTTGGCCCGGCAGTTGGGTTTTCCCGGCGCCGCGGCCCTGCTGGGCCTGCTGGCACACTGGCTGGTCTTCTACGGCCTGAGACGGCTGATCAGGGCCGGGGACAGGCCCCTGATCGCCAGCACCCTCAGTTTCTCCAAGGGCCCCCTGAGGCTGATCATTCCCCTCCTGGCGGCCTACTTCGCCTTGCCTCTGGCCCGGCCCGGCCCGGACCTGGCCGTGTTCTTTCGCAACCTCTTCAGCCTCTGCCTTATCGCCTCGCTGGCCTGGCTGATCGTCAGGCTGCTCTCCGTCCCGGAGCGGATGATTCTGGCCCGCCTTGAGATTGACGTGGCCGACAACCTGAGGGCCAGGCGGGTGGCGACCCAGGTGGCCATCATCAAGCGGGTGGCCGTGGCCGTGGTCTCGGTGATCGCCTTCGCCAGCATGCTCATGGTCTTTGACAAGGTCCGCCAGCTCGGCACTAGCATCCTGGCCTCGGCCGGCATCGTCGGAATCGTGGTCGGCTTCGCCGCCCAGCGCAGCCTGGCCACCCTGCTGGCCGGCCTGCAGCTGGCCATAACCCAGCCCATCCGGCTGGACGACGTGGTCATCGTCGAGAATGAATGGGGCAGAATAGAAGAAATAACCATGACCTATGTCGTGGTCAGAATCTGGGACCAGCGCCGGCTGATCTTGCCGACCAGTTATTTCATCGAGCGACCCTTCCAGAACTGGACCAGGTCCTCGGCCGAGATCCTGGGCACGGTCTTCCTCTACCTGGATTACACCGTTCCCATTGAGCCGATCCGGGCCAGGCTGGCCGCTCTGCTCCAGGAGTCGCCCCTCTTTGACGGTCGGGCCTGGAGTCTCCAGGTGACCAACGCCACGGAGAGAGCCGTGGAGCTGCGGGCCCTGATGAGCGCCAAGGACGCCTCGGACGCCTGGAATCTGCGCTGCCAGGTTCGGGAGAAGCTGATCGAGTTCATCCAGGAGAGATTCCCGGACGGCCTGCCCAGGATCAGGGCCGAGGTGGAGGAAAGCGGTAGGGCCGGGACCGGTCGAGCCGAGGGGTCGGCATCGGCCGCCGACACGGAGCCCGGCTCACCCGGCTCCAGGTAGCGGACCGAAGCCAGCCGAACCCAACCAGCCCCGGGGCCGACAATCGCCGCTTCGGCCGCCTTCCGGGGCCGCCGGATGGTCTTGGATCAGGGGCCGTTCTGGAATATTATAACCCCGCTTCGGCCAGACTTGACCAGGGGAGGTTGGACTTGGAATTTGAAGTCACTTTTCCGGGCGGTTTGAAGACCGCGACCAAGGTCGGAGATTTCACCATCCTGAGCGACCAGGAAGGTAAAAGAGGCGGCCAGGGGGCGGCCCCGCCGCCCTTTGTCCAGTTCCTGGCCTCCATCGCCTCCTGCGCCGGGATCTACGTTCTGGAATTCTGCCGGGTGCGGGAGATTCCCACCGCCGGCCTGAGGCTGATCCAGAGCGTGGCCTTCGACGAGAAGAACCCGGCCGCCACCATGATCAGGATCGAGATCCGGCTCCCGCCAGGCTTTCCGGCCAAGTACGAGAAGGCCGTGGCCAGGGTGGCCCACTCCTGCTCAGTGGAGAAGCAGATCCTGAACCCGCCCCAGTTCGAGGTCGAGGTCAGGCCGGCGGTCGAATCTCCCGGTTGAGCCCAGAAGACGATGCCTAGGACCGGCCGTCCCCGGGGTGACTTACTCGGCTCTCGACCAGCTGATCATTCAGGTCCAAAACCATCTCCCGGCCGGCTCGGCCGGCCCCTGGCCGGCTCCAGCTTAGCCGAGCCCGGCCCGGTCGGCAACGGCTGAGCGGGCTTGCTCTTGCCCGGTCGCCGGTGTCCGAAGATCCCTCGATCAATCCCGGGGGAGAGATTATCATTTGATCTGGTACCGTTTTAGAATAAAATGCACGAAGCCAAGGCTTGGCGCCGGCTGGCGGGGGCAGTGGCCGGGTCCGGCTCGAGATCTGATTCACCCGGGGAAGCCAGAGGAGGTCGCCCGATCGATGTCTGAGGGCTTGAGTTGCGCGGAGCTGGAGAAGCGGATCAAGGAACTGGAAGCCCAACTGGTCAGACTGAAGGGAGCTGAAGAGGCCCTCGGCGAGAGCCAGCGGCAGCTGGCCACACTGATGAGCAACCTGCCCGGCATGGCCTACCGCTGCCGCAATGACCCAAACTGGACCATGGAGTTCGTCAGCGAGGGTTGCGCCGACCTGACCGGCTATCAGCCGGCCGACCTGATCGGCAACCGGCGCGTCTCCTACGCCGCGCTCGTGCACCCCCAGGATCGGGAAGCCATCTGGAGCCAGGTTCAGGAGTCTCTGGACCAGGGCCGTCCTTTCAAGCTGGAGTACCGGATCATCACCGCTCAAGGCCAGGAGAAGCGGGTCTGGGAGCAGGGCCGGGGGTTGATCTCCCCGGAGGGGGAGCTCCTGGCCCTGGAGGGTTTCATCACCGACATCACCGAGCGGAAAAGGCTGGAGGCCCAGCTCGTCCAGGCCCAGAAGATGGAGGCGGTCGGGACTCTGGCCGGCGGCATTGCCCACGATTTCAACAACCTGCTCATGGGCGTCCAGGGAAACATCTCGCTGATGCTCCTGGAGACCGACCCGAGCTCGCCCAACTACGAGAAGCTGAAAAACATCGAGCACTACGTCCACAGCGGGGCCGAGCTGACCAAGCAGCTCCTGGGCTTTGCCCGAGCCGGCAAGTACGAGGTCACACCTTGCGACCCCAACGAGATCGTCGAGAAGAGCTCCCAGATGTTCGGCCGAACCAGGAAGGAGATCCGGATCCACGAGAAGTATGAGCCACAGGTCTGGGCCATCGAGGCGGATCGGAGTCAGATCGAGCAGGTCCTGCTGAACCTCTACCTCAACGCCTGGCAGGCCATGCCCGGCAGCGGAGACCTCTATCTGGCCACCGAAAACGTCACCCTGGACGAGAGCTACGTCCAGCCCTACACGTTCAAGCCCGGGAATTACGTCAAGATCTCCGTCACCGACACCGGCGTGGGCATGGACGCGGACACCCGGCGGAAGGTCTTCGAGCCCTTCTTCACCACCCAGGAGATGGGCCGGGGCTTCGGCCTGGGCCTGGCCTCGGCTTACGGGATCGTCAAGAATCACGGCGGGCTGATCAATGTCTACAGCGAGAAGGGGGCCGGAACCACTTTCACCATCTATCTTCCGGCCTCGGACAGGCAGGCGATGCCGGAGAGGGAGCCGCCGGCCAGGATAGACCACGGAGAGGAGACGGTGCTCCTGGTCGACGACGAGCAGATGATCGTCGACGCCGCCTCGCAGATGCTGCAAAGGATGGGCTACCGGGTCCTGGCGGCCAGCGGCGGCCGGCAGGCCCTGGATATCTACCGGGAGAACCGGGCCGAGATCGACATCGTCATCCTGGACATGATCATGCCGGCCATGAGCGGCGGGGAGACCTTCGACCGGCTCAGGCGGTTCGATCCCCAGGTCAGGGTCCTGCTCTCCAGCGGCTACAGCATCAACGGACAGGCCAGCCGGATAATGGAGCGCGGCTGCGACGGCTTCATCCAGAAGCCGTTCAACATGACCGAGCTGTCCCAGAAGATCAGGGCGATTCTGGGCCGGGAGGAGGACCCGGCCGGTTCACAGGCCCGGGCTCCCGGCAGTCTGCCCCTATAAAATCTCCCGCCAGTTCTTGAATCCGACGATCAGGTCCGAAATTTCCTGATGCGGGCGCAGCCAGGGGTTGGGCCAGGCGGCCAGGCCCATGACGGCCGAGATTACGGCCAGGCCCCAGAGGATCGGCCGCCAGAAGCCCCTGGCCCGGGCCATCAGGAGGAGGGCGTAGGGCAGAACCAGGGGGATCAGGACCACGAACCAGCGGATCGAGTAGTTCCAGCCCGAGGAGTGGGCCGAGGCGTAGAGCGAGTAATAAAGCCCCACGGCCAGAACCCCGGCCAGGAGCCCCCCGGCCAGGAGCCGGGCCTCCCGGCCCTGGCCCAGGCCGGTCCAGCACGAAGCCCGGTCCGAATTCTGGCCGAGGCCAAGGACGACCGCGGCCAGCCCGGCCAGGCCCAAGGCGCTCATGGGGCAGAGCAGCAGAAAGCCCTTGACCCCGAAGGTCAGGTCCCAGAGGTTGCCCAGCCAGCCGGCCAGGCCGTCGACCAGGACGCCCCTGACCCCGGTCAGGTCCCCGGCCTTGAGGGCCGAGCCGGGGAAGAGCATCAGCTCGGCGTGCATCAGGGGCGGCTTCAGGTCGCCGGTGAGGGGGTAGTTGAGGCCGGCGTGGAGGGCCAGCGGGATCAGCCCGGCCCCGATGAGGATCAGCCGGCTCCTTGAGTCCCGGAGCCGGAAGAGGAAGACCCACAGGGCTAAGGGCAGGCCGGCCAGGCCGGCCGAGAAGTCCAGAGCCGGGGCCAGGCCGAGCATCAGCCCGTCGGCCAGGGCCGCCCTTGGGCCGGCCGTCCGGTCCAGGCGACGGAGCAGGACCAGGCCCATGAGGCAGCCGGCCGGGAGGTGGTTGTTGAAGACAAAGGCGTAGGGCAGGGCCAGGCTGGAGAGGAGGCCGGCCAGCCCCAGCGGCTGGCCGGCCCTGAGGCTCAAGAGGTGGATGAAGGCCAGGAAGGGCAGGCCGACCAGGAGCAGGATGAGGACGTAGAGGGTGGCGAACCGGTCGCGGTTGAAGCCCAGGCCGAAAGGCTTGAGGCCCAGGGCGGCCAGGCCGGCCAGAAAGCCCATCACCGGCGGCTTGTCCGAGTAGAAGCGGCCTCTGATCAGGGCCTTGTCGCCGCTCATCCGGCCGAAGCGGTTGTCGGGCGTGTCAACGGCCAGGCTGTAGTGCTCGCTGATCGCCCAGGCCGCGGCCAGCCGGCTCATGCTGGCCCAGCTCCGAGTCTCCTTCTTGGTGAAGGAGAGGAGGATGACCAGGCCGACCGCCAGAACCAGCCAGTTCCGGCGCAGCCCGGCCACGGTCAGCTCGGCCGGCCCTCGACAAAGGGGACCTCGAAGACCTTGGGGTGGAAGATGGGGCCGTGGCCGAAGTAGCCGTCCTCGCCGAAGAGCTCGCCGTGATCGGCGGTGACGATGACGTGGGTCCGGGCCGGTATCTTGGCGTAGAGCTCAGCCAGGAGCGAGTCGACGTACTCGCAGGCCTTGATCTGCTGGGCCCGGAGCGCTTCGAGCTGGTCGCGGTTGAAGAACTTGTCGGTCGGGTCGTCGGTGCCGCTGACCGCGTCGTCCAGGTGCTTGAAGACGCCGTGGACGCCGTGCAGGACCGGGGCCTCGTCCTTGGAGAGCATGTAGGGGTAGTGGGTCTCGCCCAGGTTGAAGAAGAAGAAGGTCGGCCGGTCGGCCTCGAAGGTCATCTCCCGGATCATGCCGGCGAAGTCGTTGTGGTTCTCCATGAGCTTGTAGTCGTCGAAGTGGGCCGAGAAGGTGGTGTACTGGTTCAGGACCGGCAGGCTGACCCGGGCCACGGTCCGGTAGCCCAGTTGGCCCAGCTTGTGGGGCAGGCTCAGCTCGGGCACGAAGGAGCGGAAGTCCAGCTCCTCCACCCCGGTGCGCTGCCGCCACTTGATGAAGTCCTCCTTGTAGACCTCCGAGGCGAAGACGCCGGCCGGGGACTTGTGGTGGGTCATGCCCATGAGCATGGCGTAGTGGGAGGGCGAGGTCCAGGAGGCGTAGGAGTAACGCAGCTCCACCCGGCCCAGCCGGTCGATGTTGGGCGTCCTGGCGGCCAGGACGGTGTCGTAGCGGCAGGAGTCCATGATGACGTAAACAATGTTGTTCACGGCCGGTCCTCTATTCGGTCAGGTAGCCCATTTCGAGCATCTTGTCCTCGATCAGGCTGACCTGCCGCCTCTTCTCCTCGGCCGAGGGGACGGCCGGGATGTAGTCGTGGGCGATGAGATATTCGATGATCCGCTCGGCCGAGGCGGTCACGTCCTCCTCGGCGGTGCGGACCCTGATCTCCGGGCTCTCCGGCGGCTCGTAGGGGTCGTCGATGCCGGTGAAGCCCTTGATCTGGCCGGCCCTGGCCTTGGCGTAGAGGCCCTTGACGTCGCGGGCCTCGCAGACCTCCAGGGGGCAGTCGACGAAGACCTCGACAAAGCGGCCGATCATTTGGCGGACCTCCTGCCGGGTGGCCCGGTAGGGCGAGATGGCCGCGGCCATGTTGGGCACGCCGTGCCTGGTCAGGAGCTTGCAGACCCAGCCGATGCGCCGGATGTTCCGGTCTCGGTCCTCCCGGGAGAAGCCCAGCTCCGAGGTCAGGTGGGTCCGGACCTCGTCGCCGTCCAGGATCTCCACGTTCATCACGCCGCGCTGGGCCAGCTGCCGGTGGACCTCCCGGGAGAGGGTCGACTTGCCCGCCCCGGAGAGCCCGGTGTACCAGAGAGTGAAGCCGTAGTTGGGTGTATCCATGATCTTTTTCCCGGGGGGCACTATTCCACGGGGGTAGTGATTTGTCAATGCGGCCGGGCCGGAGCGGTCTAGTCGGCGGCGCTGGCGTCGTCCTTGGGTCGGCAGGACAGCTTCATGGCCAGGTGCCGGCCCAGGGCCAGGCGCGAGCCCCGGCAGGCCACCACCAGGGGCCCGCCGTTGGCGCAGAGGACCTCCACCTCGGAGCCGGGGGTGAGGCCCATGTCGGCCAGGTGGGCCTGGGCCCGGCGGCCGCCCATGTAGCCGACCACCTCCAGCTTCTCGCCCGGCCGGGCCAGGGCCAGGGGCAGGCAGGGCTGGCGCTGGGCGCCGCATCTGGGGCAGAGCCCGTAGAGCTGGTGGCGGTGGCTGAGCAGCCTGAAGCCGCGCTGCCGGGCGATGGCCCGCTGGAGGTGCTCCAGGTCTGGGCTGCAGAACTCGACGATCTGGCCGCACTGGATGCAGATCAGGTGATCGTGGTGATCACCCAGGTGGCGGTGCTCGTAGACCGGGTCCCGGTCGGTGAACTCCTTTTTCTGGGCGAAGCCCAGCCTGACCAGGAGCTCCAGGGTCCCCTGGACCAGCTCCGGGGTCAGGTCGTGGCCCTGCCCGGTCAGGCGGGCGGTCAGCTCGGCCGCGCTCAAGTGCTCGTCAGTGGCCAGGAAGGACTCGACCACGCTCAGCCGGTCTTCCAGGCGGCCCAGGCTCAGCTCCTGAAAGAGGCGCTTGAGCTCCTCGAGTTCCTGATGGTGCAGTTCGGGCATATTTCTCCTCTGCCGGCCAGAACATAAGTCCGCCAGCCCGGAAGTCAAGTTTTTTCTGAGCATCCGGCCAGATGAGGCCAGGCTTGACCGGCCGCCCACCGGGGATATAATTGAGCACATGGTCAAATATTCAAATAAACCCCGGCCCGGCCCGGCCGGAGTGGATCCGAACCGGGCCGACCGCTGCGGGGTCAGGATGGTCCACGCGGAGCGGGTCGAGCGGGCCAGGCGGGAGGCCTTGGGCCGGCGGGAGCTGAGCCGCCTCAGTCTGATCTACAAGGCCCTGGCCGACCCGACCCGGCTGAGGATAGTCCTGGCCCTCAAGGACGGGGAGATGTGCGTCTGCGACCTGGCCGCCCTGCTGGACCTGAGCGACTCGGCCGTCTCCCACCAGCTCCGCCGGCTAAGGGAATTGGCCCTGGTCAGGAACCGGCGCCAGGGCCAGGTGCTCTACTACTCCCTGGACGACGACCACGTGGCCGACCTGCTCCGGGTCGGGCTGGAGCACTCCCGGGAGTGAGGCGAGGCTGGATTGTTGAACCTCATCGTTGAAGTCTTCGGCCAGGCCCTGGCGCCTCCTGCTCGACTCGGCCGTCTACGTCCTCTTCGGCCTCCTCATCGGCGGGCTGCTCAAGGTCTTCCTGGACCCCAGCCTGGTGGCCCGGCATCTGGGCCGGGGCCGCTTCGGCTCTGTCTTCAAGGCGGCCCTGCTGGGCCTGCCCTTGCCCCTCTGCTCCTGCGGCGTCCTGCCGGCCGCGGCCGCGCTCAGGAAGCAGGGGGCCAACACCGGGGCGACCACGGCCTTCCTCATCTCCACGCCCGAGTCGGGCCTGGATTCCATCGCCGTCTCCTACGCCCTGCTCGATCCGGTCTTGACCGTAGCCCGGCCCCTGGCCGGGCTTAGCGCGGCCCTGGCCGCCGGCCTGGCCGAGAATCTGGTCCGGAAACCCGGCCCGGAGGCGGTCCAGGCCCCTGACCTGACCTGCCCGGTGGACGCCTGCTGCGACGGCCGGGACTGCCCGCCCGAGGTTCACCGCCGCCACCACACCTTGGGCCGGAAACTGGCCGCCGGCCTGAGTTACGCCCTGGGCGAGCTCTGGGCCGACCTGGCCGGCTGGTACCTGATCGGCCTGCTCCTGGCCGGACTGATCACGACCCTCATCCCGGCCGACCTCCTGACCGGCTACCTGGGCGGCGGGCTGGGCTCGATGCTCCTGATGCTGGCCCTGGGCGTGCCCGTCTACATCTGCGCCACGGCCTCCACGCCCATCGCCGCGGCCATGATCCTCAAGGGGGTCAGTCCGGGCGCGGCCCTGGTCTTTCTCCTGGCCGGGCCGGCGACCAACGTCACCTCCCTGACCGTGCTCTTCGGGCTCCT
>ENA-OSEO01002543-OSEO01002543.1-sediment-metagenome-genome-assembly--contig:-NODE-2543-length-25153-cov-4.497966_pt1 | contig 25153 bp, 20 predicted proteins | sample MGYA00237883_ERZ534232 | MGnify/ENA metagenome assembly ERZ534232
GAGCGAATTGCCCGGCGCAAAGGTTTGGGCGATCTGCTGGCCGAGGGCTCCCGGCGTGCCGCTGATAAAATCGGTAAGGGCGCCATCGACTTTGCCATGCAGGTCAAAGGTGAAGAAATTCCCATGCACGAACCGCGGCTGAAACAGCCCATGGGGGTTCACTACAGCATTCATGCCACCGGGGCCGACCATGCCACCGGCGTCAGCGTCATATCCTCCTTAGGCGAAGACAGCGCCCAATTAGTTTATGAAAAGGGCTTTACGGCGCAGCTTATCAACTATCTGGGGCTGTGCAAATTCGTTCCCTGGAGTCACCCTGAAGTTAAGGCGGCCCTGGCGTCCATCACCGGATGGGAGATGGCGTCCGACGAGCTGATGAAGGTGGTAGAGCGGGGCGTCACCCTGGCCCGCATCTTCAATCTGCGAGAAGGGTTTTCGACCCGGGACGATACGCTGCCGCAAAGATTTGCGACCACACCGCCCGACAGCCCGCTTAAAGGCATCGATCCGCAAAAACTGCAGCAGTCTCAAAAAACCTATTATGGCATCATGGGCTGGGATGAACAGGGCATCCCCATGCGGGAGAAACTTGAGCAGCTTGAAATCAACTGGGCGGCGCGATATCTAAATTAACCCTGCAATTGCACAAAACGCACGACAGGGTATCGAAGCGAAAAATAACAAGGAGCGGCCATGGGTATTAACAAAGAAAACTTTAAGATCCTCATTGTGGATGACAATGAAACCGATCTGGACTTGCTGGAAGATGTTCTGAAGAGGCTGGGATTTCAGAACATCCTGAAATCCAAAAACGGTAGGGAAGCCATCCGATTGGCAGATGAACATTCCCCGGATTTATTCTTTATTGATATTATGATGCCTGAAATGTCCGGCGATGAATTCCGGGGACTGTTGAGAGAAAAACCCGCTACCCGGACGACCCCGGTTATTTACATATCTGGAATTATCTCAAAGGAAGAAGAGAAAGCCATCAGCGGTCGTTTGTCCAGCGGGGATTTGATTGTTGCCAAACCCTTTTCCAGCGGCATCATCGCACGGGCCATACTCGAAAGCCTGGGGATAACGCCTGAGAGTTAGACCAGACAGCCCACTTTCTAATCTTCTGATTCGGGCCATCGCACCCAGCGAAAGGATCATTCAGATTCAGGATCGATGGGCCTTGTTTTCACCCCCCCTTGACACACCGGTTTGATTTCATTATAAGCCTTGAAAACGGAGTATTTTGCAAAGGCCTGAGAATAAATACCTGCCTGCCGGCGCGATGTCATCACCATAACCAATAAAGGAATCGAATCATGAACTTAAACAGACAGGAAGCGCCCTTGCGGCGATTAATGGGACCGGGACCGCTGGATGTTCACCCGCGGGTTTATAAAGCACTGGCATCTCCGGTGATCGGATATCTTGACCCGGTCTATCTCCATGTGCTGGACCGAATCGGCGAACTGCTGCCTCCGGTTTTCGGAACCAAAAACCGGCTCACGCATGCCGTCCCCGGAACCGGAACCTCCGGCATGGAGACCTGCATTGCCAATCTGCTGGAACCGGGCGACCGCGCGCTGGTCTGCACCCACGGGTTTTTTGGTGACCGCATCCGGCAGATGGCGGAACGGCAGGACGCCGGCATCACGCTGATTGAACAGGAGTGGGGGAAACCCACCGATCCGGAAAGGGTGGAAGCCGCTCTCAAGCGGGGATCGTTCAAGCTGCTTGCGCTGGTCCATGCCGAAACCTCCACCGGGGTGTTGCAGCCCATGGAGGATATCGCCCGACTGGCAAAAGCTTACGATACCCTGCTGCTGCTCGATACGGTATCATCCCTGGGCGGGATTGAAGTTAAAGTGGACAAATGGGGGGTCGACGCCGCTTTCAGCTGCAGCCAGAAATGTATCGGCTGCCCGCCGGGCCTGTCGCCCGTTACCTTCAGCGATCGCGCCATCGAAATGGTAAAAAAACGCAAACACCTGGTGAGAAGCTGGTATCTCGACATGACCCTGCTGGAAAAGTATTGGGGACCGGAGCGGGTGTATCACCATACCAGTTCCAGCACGCTGAATTACGCCTTGCTGGAAGCCCTGCTGCTCATCCATGAAGAGGGGCTGCAACAACGATTTTACCGCCACCTCAAAAACCACAAGGCCCTTGTCGCCGGGGTGGAAGCCCTGGGTCTCAAGATGCTGGTCAAGCCGGAGCACCGGCTGCCGACGCTTAATACCATCGTCATTCCCGAGGGTGTGGACGACGCCAAACTGCGCCGTTATCTGCTGGACAAATTCAAACTCGACATCGGCGGCGGTTTCGGTTTTCTGAAAGGCAAGGTCTGGCGGGTGGGACTGATGGGATATTCCTGCTCGGCCGACAACGTCCTCTTTTTTATCCCGGCCCTGAGCCGGGCCCTGGCCGTACAGGGAGTCAAGACCGACCTGGCCTCAGGTCTGGACGCCGTCTTGTCCGAACTGGATGGAGACGTGGTTGAATTTCCGGCAAAGGGGGCTGCCGCGGCGAGTTAACATTACACCCCCCATATTATTTTTCTGTTCAGCCCCGCCGCTGGCCGTGCGGGCGGCCAGTCTGATCAAAAAAGAAACTCATACGTTGGATAACCTTATGCAAGGATTGTAGGGCGAGTCACCGTACCCGCCGGTCCCGGTCGATACAGTGATCGACCCTACGTTTCCTTCATGAAAAAAGCATCGGTTTCACGGAGTTTCATATGAGTGCTGAACGGCCGAACCCATACCGGTTTTTACAATAGCTAACCGCATTAGCGGTTGAACTTAAAATTTGTGAAACGATAGGGGGGCTTACGGGAGTGTGTTGTATTGATTCGTAAATCCAGGACCAGATGATAAGAACTTCTGGAGCTGATTTTAGAATGAGTTGAAATAGTCCTACATCATATTGGGTCCGTATGGATCGTCCGGTAAAGATCGGCGGCATGCTGCGCCAAATGCGTTTTAACGGTTTGAACATCGGGACTGACCGGCGAATATGTTGCGGCGATATCACTTAGCAATCCCAACAATTCCTTTTCCGTGAGGATGTATAGGGTTGCTTTAAAACCATCGGATATCGGAACCGGCAGCGTCTGAAGCGGAGGTTTTTGCGCCAAGGCTTCGAAAAACCCTTTCACGGTGCCGATCAGCGCCTCTTGTCCCAGCCAGACAACCGGACCGGTGCCGTCAAGTCTATCCAGGCGCATCCGGATAGAAAGCTGGAGAAAAAATATCAACAGTGCTTTTAAAGCAAACGTCGCTTTTTTTTTGCCCCCTTCCGAATGCTTAAACAATTTCAAGTACTGCCGTGCGGTAATCAGCCGGACGTTTATCCGGTCCTCTCCAAGTTTCAACACAAAATCCCCGGCCGCATGGTGCCAGGAAAATATCTGTTCAAAAGTCTCCGGGTTATAATAAAAGGTTAATATTTTTGCAGCCTGGCTGAACAGATTGACGGCCTGCGCCGATGTCAGAAAAAAATCACCCCGTTTGTAATCCCAGACGACCATTCGATTCTGACCTGTTTCCGGGTCGTATGATAAATGAAATTCATTGAAACCCTCAAACCATTCTCCCAGGAACAAGGACAGGGAATAGCTGCTGTCCCTTAACGGGACCTCGCCGCAGGCATATACATCCGGGAGATAATCTCCGGCAAAGTCTTTTTTTAATTTCTTGATCGTGTGGTATTCGGTCTCAATCCACGCTTTCCCGATTGCGGAAACGGCCACATTTAATACAAACGCAACGGTAAACCCAGGTCCCATGAGATCAACTCTGGAGGGATGATAAAATTGACCGTGTTTTTCCAGAGAGACGCGAACGGCGCAGATCTCTTCCGGCCGGACGGTTCGTTCCAAACGAATCGCTGCGGCCTGCATCAGGTCTGCATATTGATTTCGCTCCAGGAACCTGCGCGCCGCCTGAAAGTAATCTTTATAGCTCAGCGGAAAATCGGCGGACTTGGCGCCGCTGCCGCCCGTGAACAGATTTCGATCCATCGGAAGCGGCGCATTCCAGATTTTACTGCGATGGGATATCGGCTGGTTGTTTTTGGATAGTATGTATGTAAACCGGGTCACGTACTGCCTTGAAGTGTTTTGCAACTAATCGGTAAATCGCCGCCTTTAAAGTCATTTCAAAACATCGGATCGGGTCTGAGCGTAAGTGTCCCGCTGAAAAAATCGGGACTATCGGCCTCAGATAGAACGTTGAAATAACTTCTATCGATACGGCTCCAACTCTTTTAAAATTTCAGGGGCTACTGCATATCCCAGTTCAACCGCCTTGTCGCAATGGGTGATGGCCTCTTGTGGTTGTCCGTTTTCAAGATAGGCGATGGCCAGGTTGTTGTGGGCAATTGCAAAATTCGGTTCCATTGAAAGAACCTTCAAATTCGTTTCAATACTTTCAGGGATCATCCCTTTCATTAGATAGGCATTTGCCAAGGTGGAATAGGCCTGCAGAAAGCGGGTATTGAATTTAACCGCTTTTTCAAGCGCAAAAATAGCCTCGTCCAACTTTCCTTTTTGCAGGTATACAAAACCGATATTGCCGTAACCTTCTGCAAACCCGGCCCTGGACTGTACGGCTTTTTGATTGAATTCGAGACAGCCGTCCAGGTCTCCCCGCTGCAAGCGGATCCCTCCCAGCTGGACATAGGCTTCGGCAAGGGTCGGACTGCACTCAATGGCCAGATGCAGTTCATTTTCAGCTTCATCGTATTTTCTTTGTCCCAGCAACGCCACGGCAAGATTGTAATGGGTCGTACCGCACTCGGGATTTCCCGCCAGGGCCGCCCGCTGCTGAGCGATATATTCTTCAACGTTTTTTGCTTTCGACATATTCATCATTCCTTTCTTTTAATACGTTGCCAGCTTACCCTACTTTTGAATATATCACCACTTTTTTCTTGACAACACTTTTTTCTTGACATCAAATTGTTGTTTTTTTACCGTCTATTTAAATATTTTTCTTCTCTGAGACGATCCGGGCGGGAACTCCGCAATAGTCTTTCCGAACCTATAAAAATTTTTTTGGGGGATTTATGCTTTCAGGATGTTTTACAGCACTTATCACACCGTTTACCGCCAAATATTCCGCCGTTGATTTTGAAGGCCTTGAAAAGCTGGTGGAGTACCAGATCATTAACGGAATCAATGGGATACTGGCGGTGGGGACAACCGGAGAAAGCCCGACCCTAAGCTGGGAGGAGCACAACAAGGTCATCAAGGTGGTCGCACAACTGGCCCGAAAAAAATGCGGCTGTATTGCCGGAACCGGCAGCAACAATACCGATGAGGCCATCGAGGGGTCTAAACATGCCGCCGATTTGGGTGTCGATGCCGTTTTGCTGGTAGACCCTTATTACAATGGCCCCAGCTCACTGGAAATCAGAAAGGAATACGTCGGCCCGGTTGCCCGCGCTGTTCCGGATGTTCAGGTCATTCCGTACGTTATTCCCGGTCGAACGGGCGCCCAACTGCTGCCGGAAGACCTCGCCCTGCTCTATCAGGATTATAAAAACGTATCAATCGTAAAAGAGGCCACCGGCGACATTGAAAATATGAAACGGACCCGGAAATGCTGCGGCCCGGAGTATACCATCTTTTCAGGAGACGACGGCATGACGTATGAAATGATGATTCATCCGGAAATTCAGGCCGCCGGTGTGATATCCGTGATTTCAAATGTTGTTCCCGGGGCTGTGTCAAATCTGGTTCGTCTGCTCCAGGATGGCAACCGCGACGGAGCGCAGCGGCTGCTCAAATCCATCGAACCGCTTTTTAACCTGGTAACGGTTAAAACCATGGAAAAAACGCCGTATGGAGAGGTGCTTTGCAGGGCCAGAAACCCCCTGCCAATCAAAACTCTCATGAAGCTGCTGGGAATGCCTTCAGGCGACTGCCGGCCTCCTCTCGGCAAAATGACTCATGCCGGACTTGAAAAAGTGCTTGACGCCGCTCGGAAAGTCCAAGCCGATTCGCCGGATATATTTAAACCGCTGGCAGACTTTTTTCGAGTTGACATTGATGAGCGGCTCAGCTCACCGTCTTACCAGGAAGGTCTCTACTACGACGGATACCCGTAAAATGGAATCGTCCGGAGGCTGAATCGGAGCCTTATGATACCAACCGCTACCAGGCAAAAACCACGCTCCCTGAGCGTGGTTTTTATTTGGCCCGGACCTCTCGAAACTCGGCGTGCTGGTCTTTATACAGAACCCACTTCAACCACTTGAGTCCGAATTTCAGCAGACTGATTTCATCTTGCTTGATTCTTTCGCAGGTGTCCGGATCAACATCGTAACGCTTTAAAAAAGAGCTTTCAAACACAAACTGCCTGAACACATCGATGTTGTAGCTCACCATAAAAAACATTTGTTTACCTTCTTCCGTTAATCTGACACTGGGCGGAAAGGATCGCTTTCTGACAACCAGATCCGTCCATTCGGCATTTATGTCATCATGGATGTCTACCCCCTGATCCCGACGCCATTCTTGAATATTCCAGATTTTGTCCTCGTTAAATCCCAGGCAATGCGGTTCGTCTACAAAGAAATAAAATCCATCGTCCTCAGCACCTTCCTTATGGCTCAGCGAAGCCACTCCCAGGGGATAATACCGGCAGGTGGTGGGTCTGTCTTCATAAATGATGCATCCGTCTGTTCTGACAAACGGGCATGACGCCAAGTCGTCATCCAGCAGCTTCAGGGTGATGACCGGCAAGTCGGTTTTTTCCAGCAACTGAGGTTCCGTGTACAGGGCCAGAAATTCGTCTGATTTGAGCGCCAGACGGTTCTTTAGCCGAATAATATCATAGGGCGTAAGGATAATATTGATCCCCCGGCAACATTTCGTAAAGCAGGAAACTTTGGCATGACACCTAAACTTAAATTTATTTTTAGGGCCCAGTCGCCGCGGCTCGATACGGGCTGACTTCGTGGTCGAATCCATTCTTCTCACCTTTCTATAAGTTGATTGTTTTTTCCTTCATATCCAAGCTGACCTGTAAAGTCAATTAGACTAAATCCCGCGGGTGCACAAAAACCTGACAAGATATTAAAAAAAGATATTAACAGGAAAAACTTAAGGCTTGATTTAAAATATCACCCTGTTATATCTTTAAAAATTGCAAATTTATTAATTTTATTTCTGGAGGTAACTTCACATGCAGTTAACCGTTGAAAAAACAAGCCAGTTAAAACCACATCCGGATGATTCCGATCTGACATTCGGAACAATCTTTAGCGACCATATGTTTAATATGGATTACAATCCGGATAAGGGATGGCATCACCCGCGCATTGAACCGTATGGCTCTATCCCGATGGACCCTGCAACGATGGTTTTACATTACGGACAGGAAGTCTTTGAAGGTCTTAAATGTTACCGAACCGCTTCCGGCAACATTCAGCTTTTTCGGCCCAAAGACAATTTTAAACGCTTGAATCGTTCCTGCCGAAAATTGTGTATTCCCGAATTCGATGCGGACTTCGTTTTTGACGCTCTGAAAGAACTTCTCAGAATCGAAAAAGACTGGGTTCCGAGAGCCCCTGAGACTTCGCTGTATATCCGCCCGACCATTATCGCCATGGACCCCTTTCTGGGAGTCCGGGCCTCTTATACCTACCGCTTTTTTATTATTTTATCACCCGTGGGGGTATACTATAAAGAAGGATTCAATCCGGTTAAAATATGGGTCACCAAAGATCATGTCCGCGCCGTCCGCGGCGGGTTAGGCGAAGCCAAAACCGCTGGAAACTATGCCGCCAGCCTTTATGCCGGGGAAGAAGCTCATAAAAACGGCTATACCCAGGTGCTGTGGCTGGACGGCATTGAACAAAAGTATATCGAAGAAGTCGGCTCCATGAACATCTTTTTCGTTATTGATAATGAACTCATTACCCCGAAGTTAAACGGCAGCATCCTGCCTGGAATAACCCGGGATTCGGTTATCGCGCTGGCTAAAATGTGGAATATCAAAGTTTCCGAAAGAAAAATCAGTATCGACGAAGTCTTAAAAGCGCATGCCTCCGGATCACTTCAGGAGATTTTCGGTTCGGGAACAGCTGCGGTTATTTCACCGGTGGGAGAACTCAAATGCGGCGATACCGTTCTGGCTGTCGGTAACGGCAGCGTCGGGCCCGTGGCGCATCGTTTTTTTAAAACGCTGACGGATATTCAGTATGGTAAGACCAAGGATCCCCTGGGATGGATTGAACCGGTTTAAACCACCCGACACCGGCAACATTTAATAAAATTATAGGAGAAACCGTGACCCCGACAGGCGAACCCGAGCACCTGAAATCATTTGCCCTGAAGATGAAAACTGAAGGATTGCCGCCCATTGTCATCGACACGTTTGCCTACTATTACAACCAGGTTGTTGCCGGCGAAACCGGCCTGATCTATGATCGGAATCTTACCTGCATGGGACCCGAAGATATTGACGATCTGTTAGACCTGGATAAATATTCTGAGATCGGGCAACAGGTTTTTAAAAATACCGTTAAAATCATTTTAAACGGAGGCCTGGGAACCACCATGGGACTTACCCGGGCAAAGTCGCTTATCGAGGTGAAACCCGGCAAAACATTTCTTGAAATTATTCTGCGCCAAACCATGCATCGCCGGATAAAACTGGCCTTTATGAACAGTTTCAATACCCATAAAGACACGCTGGCTGCGCTGGCAGCATATAACCTGGTCAGTAGCCCTCTGGTTTTTCTGCAACATAAATTTCCAAAGATTCTACAAAAAAGTTTGGCGCCGGCCGTTTCCAGCGAGGTCAGCGAACTTGAATGGAATCCTCCCGGGCACGGCGATGTGTATACCGCACTTTACACCTCCGGAACGCTGCGAGCGCTTCTGGATCAGGGAGTGAAATATGCCTTCATCGCCAATTCAGACAATCTGGGCGCTACCGTCGATCCGGCCTTGTTGGGATATTTTTCCGTACACCGTGTTCCGTTTATGATGGAAGTTGCCGAAAGAACGCCGGCCGACCTTAAAGGCGGACATATCGCCCGCCACTTAGACGGACGTCTGATTTTGCGTGAATCCGCCCAGTGCCCGCCGTCAGAATTGGACGCGTTCAGAAATATCAATTGTTACCGGTTTTTCAATACCAACAATATTTGGATCAATCTGGAGTTTTTGCAGGCCCTGATCCGAAACCAAAAAACCGTCCGCCTGCCGATGATATTGAACCCCAAAACCTTAGACCCGCGGAATGAAAACAGCCCGCCGGTATTTCAACTTGAAACCGCCATGGGAGCGGCCATTTCCCTGTTTGAAGGCGCCCGGGCCGTCAAAGTCCCCAAAACCCGATTCTTTCCGGTCAAAACCTGCAATGATTTGATGGCGCTACGGTCCGACCGTTTTATATTCTCAGATAGCCAGCAGTTGGTTTTAAATCCCGAATGCTGTTCCGGCTTTACCAGTATTGAGCTCGACCCGGATTTTTACGGCCGTCTGGATCTGTTTGATCAGCGCTTTAAAGACGGCATTCCTTCGCTCAAGGAATGTGAATCCTTAACGATACACGGAGATGTGCGATTTGAAGCGGGCGTGACCATCAAGGGGCGGGTGGGAATTCAAAATAATCAGCCCACCCAGGCGGTTATTAAACGTGGAACGATCCTTAACCATCACTTGGTTCTGGGGAGTTAACCCCGTTTAAAAAAGTAATAATATCTGATAACCTTCTCCACATAGGCTTCCGTTTCCCGAAAGGGCGGAATGCTTCCAAAACGATCCACCACTCCCGGGCCAGCGTTATAAGCCGCCAAAGCCAGGGGAAGCTTTCCTTCATAGCGGTTAAACAGCTGTTTAAAATAGCGGGCGCCGCCCATGATATTTTCCCACGGATCAAAAACATTCGCGATATGGAGCGCTTTCATGGTTTCAGGCATGATCTGCATCAGTCCTTTAGCGCCCTTTTTGGAAACCGCTTGTGGATTATAGTCTGATTCCACCTTTATAATCGCTTTCAGCAAATGGACCGAAATGCCGTGGCGTTTGGAGGCTTCATGAATAATGGGTTCATATTTACCGGTTAAGCCATCTTGCAACGGAATAACCGGTCTTTCTTTTATGTAAACCCTGTAGTTGGAGGATGTGGGCGTGTTGGTAAAATGCAGGACCCCGTTGCTGTCGATATACTTATAAATATCCGCAACACTGAAATTGACCCAGATCAAATTGAGAATGAACACGCCCAGAATGGCAACCCGTCTGTTGATTACGGAACGCAACGTCTTCGTCCTCTTCGCTGTAGCTGACATCGTTTGTTCGGTTTAAAGCAAGTCCAACTTTCCGCAATTGAAGCTCCCTGCCGTCCCGCCCGCGGCGAAACGGGCACTGCGCTCGCCGTTGCGGTTCAACCCGGCTTCGCGCGGGTTACGCTGGCTAATTATTAACATATCAAAATCAAGCGGTTAACTCAAGTCAAAAGTGTGATGGGGGCTCAGCGGCTTTTCCGGGGTTTCTGCCAGCGGGAACGGCCCATCGCCTCGATGTAGGTTGTCGCCTGCAGAATCGCATTGAACCCCGGCAAGGGCAACATCTGATCCTGGCTCGGATAATTGGCCTGGAACCGATCAGCGTTGCTGTAAAGGCCGATTCGCCGGCAGACAAGCACCGCTTATGAGTCGTATTTTCAAATATTTCTTCGGTGAAATGAACGGCATCGGGGTCGTATCGCTGATCCGGCGGCGGGAAGGCTTCTCCCTGAGTATCTTTAAGATCAAAAACAAAGCGAACCGGAGACATGGGGGCAAGAATCAGAAGAGGTCGGGCGCCCGGCTTCAGCTCCCGTTTAAAACGTTTTCGCCAGGTTCCGGATGTGGCGACATAGGTTGCATCCGGGTTTTGGAGATAAAGCAAGAATGCGCTGAATGCGGAATAACTGGGAAAACGACTGATAAACCGGAGCAGTTGAAGGTATTCCCGGCTGCTGCGAAAACGATGAACGGCCGAAAAGACCTCATCGAGCGCGCTGCCATCCCCTTCGAAAAGGGATGTTTTTTGATCTGATACGTCTTTAGGGGGAAACAGGCTCATTTGCTGAGGCATCACCCGGGGTCTCCTTTCCGCCAAAAATTACGCCTCCTAATCTGCGACCCTTGAAAAATGCTCCATTTCGTTCAAGTTCAGGGAAGGCGATAATTTTAAACAATGAAACGGCCTTGACCGTGGGCGGGTCCCGCGCCACCATGGATTTGATTTTTTGTATCAATTTAGCTGTTTCTCAAATTATCGAGCCTGATTGGGTTTGGGCCGCAGCGCACCGCAACAATAGGACTCAGGATTCTGCAACGGCAGCATAACCCGCTCAGATCGTTACGGGCAGCCCCAAAAGATCATCTCGCACGACATACGATTATTTCATTTTGCAGGTTAATCGCCCTGCAACAGTGCTTTATGAAACAGATCGGTTAAGTTTGTCCGGATACGTCTGGCAACATCCTTTACGGGCAATATCCTGAAGCGAAATGTTTCAATTTTTTGGGGAATCAGTTTAAGCACCGCCGGTTCGCCTTTCAGATTTTCACATTCTGCATCATATAATATACCGTTTTTAAAAAACATCACTCCCGGTATCTTTGCAGATGACTCGATTTCAAGCACGCATGAAATTTGCTCCATTTCAATGATGTGAAGAAAACTCTCAAGGGAAATACCATGGAAGGCATCCTGGCTGACATTTCGTCCCAGGATATCAATCACAGCGCGGGCAAGGTCTTCGATGTCAAACGGTTTATGAAAAAAACGCAGAAGGTCTTTTGGCAGCTTTGCTTTCATCTGCGGCGTGCCGTAGGCGGTCATGACCAGACAGGGGAGTTTGGGATGGTGCTCACTCACATAAGCCAGTAAAACCAGTCCGTCGACCCGGGGCATCTGGATATCGGTTACAAGCACGGAAATCGGTTGCGACTTCAGGATGTCGATGGCTTCCTGCCCGTCGCCCGCTGGAAGGACTTCAAACTTATCGTTGTATTTCCCCAAAATCGTTATCATTCGTTTGAGATGAATACGATCATCTTCAGCAATTAGAACTTTATCCATCCGTCACCTCAATTTCTTTAAAGGTTATCGCCAAGGATATGGATAATCCTAAATTGAACGATTGAAACGCAGAATACAAATTTCAGCCTGAGGGCATTTGCTTAAAAAGGGGTTGAAGCCGCTTTTGGATGAATTTTGCATACATACCCTTTATCGTCAAGTCATATTTAGCAGACATATATAGCGACATGTTGAGCGCCGGGCGCTCCGCCCCCGGCTATATCAGCAGATGCCTGACTTCTGCCGGACTGACCGCGACCACTTGAAGGGTTTCCTGGAAGTGCGGTGTTTTCACGTATGCCGCCACCGGTGTAGATCCTGCTACCTTGCTGTATCCGGCACATACGGATGCAGCCAGGATAATGATATCCCTGCGGCGCTGATTGGATGCCAGCACAATCGGACTGGGGTAGTCGGTCAGGCTTATAATCGTATCCTGATCGGGGTTGAAATATTTTTCGATATTTTCATTGTCAATTTTCGTCCGCCCGACGATTATTTTTGTAGTTCGATCCACGCGAAAATGGCGGCCATATTTTAAAAGTTCAAACGCCGCTTCACCGGCCGTTTCCTGGTATTTAAACAGATCCCTCAACCGTATTGAAAAATTTTTATCCGTCAGTAAGCAGCCGCCGGCCGGTGCGGGATAATCTTTCAGGCCGAATTCGGCCGCCAGTTGTATCTGTCGTTTGCGGGACCTTCCGGAAATATCCAGCAGCTGCTCTCTGTCTACGATACCTTCCTTCTCTGGAATCGTTTCCGGCAGCCTTTTGGCGCTTAGCGGACGCAGAATATAGCCCTCGAAACCGGAATTTTTTTCAACATAACGAAGCGACGGTTTGGTTTGGGACATGGGCCGCTGGCCCAGCACCTCGCCGCTAAACAGAAAGTCGAATTTCTCGGCTTTCATGACAGCGCCTGCCTCCCTGAACATTAAGGCATGACAATCCAGGCAGGGATTCATCTGCTGCCCGAAACCGCAATGGGGATTTTTCAGCATGTTAAGGTAGGTCTGCGTAATATTTTTTACCCGCAGGGGAATGCCCAGCCGTTGCGACGCCTGCTGAGCTTTGGCGGGCGAAAAAAATGGGGTGCTGAATGTGATCCATTCAACTTCTATCCCCTGCTTTTGCAAGATCACCGCTGCCAGCCGGCTGTCGAGACCGCCGGAACACAGCCCCAGCGCTCTTGCTTTTTTTTGTAACGGATTCATGCTAAAGGTACTCTCCTTGAGAGTAAGATAACGTTTATTTCAAAAATTCTGACGCCTGGGAGTTGACATCATGAAGCGAGACAAATCCATTGCAGCGCAAATTAATAGAATACTAAAAGCCGTCTATCCGGAAGTCAAGACACAACTGCATTACCGCAACCCGTTTGAGCTGCTGGTGGCCACCGTCCTGTCGGCCCAGTGCACGGATCATCAGGTCAATATCGTAACGACGCTCCTTTTTCAGAAACTGGCTTCTCCGGCCGATTTTGCCGCTGCACCACTGGATGAAATTGAAGCCCTTATCCGTCCCACCGGTTATTTTCGCAACAAAGCCAAAAATATCAAAAATTGCTGCCGGATGCTGATTGAAAAATATAACGGCAGGGTCCCTGATCGTCTAGATGAACTGGTAACGCTCCCCGGCATCGGCCGCAAAACCGCAAATGTTGTTTTAGGCGCGGCTTTCGGTATCCCGGGAATTGTCGTCGACACCCATGTCGGCCGGATATCAAAACGGCTGGCCCTTACCGAAAACAGCGATCCGGTCAAGGTTGAATTTGATCTGATGAAGTTAATTCCGCAAAACGATTGGAGTGATTTTTCTTTGCGCCTGATTTTTTTCGGCCGGGAAACGTGTAAAGCCCGCAAACCGCTCTGTCCCGGATGTCCGCTGCGTGACCTGTGTCCTTACCCGGATAAAACCATCATGAACATGCCTGCAGCCGACGACGTTAAGTCTCCAAACTCTGAATAAAGTCAAACAGCTGGCGGGCCAGTTCTCTCGGCTTTTCGAACTGAACGGCATGAGCGCTTTCAAGCGTAACCAGTCTGTTTCGGCTTTCACTGGAAAACATATGGGCAGTGAACTCCCGAAATTTTCTATTATCTACAATTCGATCATGTTGTGCCAGGATTGCTAATGTCGGCAGGTGGTTTTGAAGAATTGCGCTCCAGGAGAGTTCCTGAATCTCATCCATGATATGGACGGTCTTCATGGTAATTTTGGTTGTTTTCAATGGGTCGTTTTTAATAAAATCGAGCCAGTTTTCTTCATGGGTAAAATCCGTAGGTTCCATCGGAATAGGAACATACGCCTGATCACGGTCCGGTTTAAGTTTGAATCCGGAGATCATATCCAGAATGATTCGTTCCGCCACGCTGATGACCGACCTGAAACGCTCGTTCCAGAAAAAGCCGGGAGTTAAAAGAATCAGCGATGAGAGTTGATCGCCGAGCTTGGCGGCTGCAACCGCAGCAAACTGACAGCCCTGACACCATCCCGCAAGATGTACGCGCTTAAACGTACGTTTCAAGAATTCAACGTGCTGTAGGACATCTTCTACAACCAGATGGACCGAGCCGAAATCTCCCCGCTTTTGATTTAATCCGCATCCCCTTCGATCCGGAGCGACCATGGACATTACACCTGAGATCAGGCGCAGTTCTTTTGCCAGCGGCGCCTGCCACCCGGAATGACTCATGCCTCCATGCAATACCAGCAGGACATCCTCACCTTCCGTTTTACCCCACAGGCGATAATGAATCTTATACCGATCCGGCATGTCGACCACCAGAATGTCCGGCCGGCCATCGTCGGGCGTAAAAGGCATGCGGCATTGCAAGCCTAATCCGATGTCCCAGTTTTCCGTTGGTATGACCTGGAGGCCCTGATCCGTTTTCAGATAATAGGGGCGGCTTAAATCCAATATTCCGTTGCGGCCAAATTTTAGAATCGGATGAACCGGCTCACGCTCAACCAGATAATCACCAAACGCTCCCTCCTGGGCAATCAGACTGTCACCGGCCGCATTGCCGGCCATAAGGGCTGCGCGGGTCAACAATGAGGTTTCACCCACATGGCACCCAACGATGATCGGCCACCCCAACGCTTTCAGCTTCTCAATAAGTCCAAGGGTTCTGACGAGGCCGCCGATCCGTGATATCTTTATGTTGGCTATGAATTTGAAGGGCAAGTTTTTATAGAGCGTCAAATCTTCGCTTGTGCACAGGCCTTCGTCCAATATAATCGGCAACCCCGTAGCCGCACTTACCGAGCAAATGTCTTCAACATTCCGCGGCCCCACCGGCTCTTCAACCGCAAAGACGGGCCCTCCCAAGGCCTGTATGTGAGCGATGGCCTTTTCAGGGAAACCGTTCCATAAATTATTGGCATCTATGCGTATCCGCACCTCTTCGGACTTGTGCTCCCGGCATAAATCCTGAAGAGTCTTCAGCTTGTCCTGATCTTCCTTCAAATTGCCGTTTATTTTTATTTTAAAATCGGAAAATCCACGGACGAGATATTGATCCGCCAGGTGAATAAATTTCCATCTTTCATCATCGCCCAATACAGCCGTATACCGTCCGCAGTTATGTCGGCTCTTCAAACCGAGGAGCAATTCAATGCTGCAATTCTTTTCTTGTGCAAGAAGATCCAGCAGGGCCGTTTCAATGGCACACCAGGCCGATGGATACCGATCAATTATTTTATCGTTTGCGGCAATCCAGTTTTTCACATCCTCAAATGTGCTGAAACACTCTTTCCCGGCCATAAAATTTTCCTGAACCCACAGGACGCTCTGATCTAAATCATCCCCGGCCACATATGATCTGGGACACCCTTCACCAAAACCGCATATTCCATTTCTTTCGGCCTTCACCCAAACGCTTTCCCCTTCTTTTCTGGTTGCTCCGGCATGGCGGATAGTTGATTTTAGCTTTAACTTTAGAGGCTGCACCGTTATGCGAATTTCTGGGTATGACATTCGATTGTTCTCCTAAGCCTGTGGCTGATTTTCTCCATTCTGTGTTCTTAAAAAAGTGTTTGGCCGAATATTATCTGTATTATTTGTAAATCCTAAAAAGAATTATAATAGCAAAATTATTCCGAAACCGAAAGATCGAAATTGTTTGGAAAAATGATCTTCAGCGTATTACTATTGAAACCTTAACCAACCGCAAAAACCTGTTTTTAAAGCATTTCCTTTCTTGACATCGCCGTCGCTTTTCTTTAATCTACGAACAATGTTATAATACACTCAAAACCTTTTCAAAACTTATCGTATGAACCCGATTCAAGCTCTAAAGGACTTGAATTTGGCAGATAACCCCGAAACGATGTGCCGGGGATTATCAAGTGAGGGACTGCTAACCGGGGATCAAAAGTGAACGATAAAACACCTCTTTATAATAGCCGAATTACAAAGATTTATACAGAATATTTAAAAAAATACTATCCTGAAATGGATATTGACGAAGTTTTAAAATATGCTCAAATGTCGAAATACGAGATGGAAGATCCGAGGCATTGGTTTACTCAGACTCAGTCCGATCTTTTTCAAAAAATTGTGGTTAAACTTAGCGGAAACCCGAACATTGCGAGAGAAGCCGGCCGTTTTACGGCATCTACGGAAGGAATGGGAGCTGCAAAGCAGCGCATTCTGGGGGTTGTGGGACCTACATCCGTCTATTTCTTGATGGAAAAACTCTATCCCATTTTAAGTCGCGGGGCAACTGTCATAGCTAGAAAGATTGGATCAGAAAAAATCGAAATCACCTCTACCCCAAAACTTGACGTCGATGAAAAACCTTACCAATGTCAATACCGCATCGGTACGTTTGAAGCGCTGGCAAAATTTTTTACAAATGAATTTGCAACAATCGATCATCCAAAATGTTACCATAAGGGAGATGATTCATGCCGGTACATCATAACCTGGAAAAGAAGATCTTTCCAAATCTGTCGGCAAATAAGAAATTATGTTGTTCTTGCGTCTCTTTTGTTTAGTTTTTTTCTTTTCTTTCTATTAACGCCTGAAAATTGGATTCATTCCGTTTTAACTTTTGCGCTGATTATTACCATAATTTCCTGTTACTCTGAAATGTCAGAAAAGGAAGACCTGAAAAAAACCATTACAACTCAGGGCGATGCGGCCAAAGATCTTTTGGATGAAATGAACATCCGGCACAATAACGCCTTATTGATTCAAGAAATCGGTCAGGCGACTTCCAACATATTAAATATCGATATGCTGCTTGAAACCGTTATGCATGTCATGCAAAACCGGATGAATTTTGAGCGGGGGCTGGTGATGCTGGCCAACGCAGAAAAAAATCGTCTCATATACAAAGCCGGGTACGGTTACAATCTGGAACAGGAAGAACTTCTCAGAAAAACTCAATTTCACCTTGACAATCCCTCCTCGCAGGGTGTCTTTGTCCTGTCCTACAAAGAGCAGAAACCATTTCTGGTCAACGACATTATAGTTGACTCTAAAAAGCTGTCGCCGCGAAGTCTGGCCTTAGCTGAAAAAATGGGTGTCAAATCACTCATCTGTGTTCCCATTGTTTATGAAAAAAAATCCATGGGCATTTTATGTGTAGATAATATCAAAACAAAAACCCCCCACACGCAAAGCGATATCAGCCTCCTGCAGGGGGTTGCGTCCCATACGGCTGTATCCCTGGTTAATGCATTGTCCTTCCAAAAACTTCAGCAAAGTGAAAAAAAATACCGTGACCTGGTCGAAAATGCCAACAGCATCATCATGCGTCATGATATCAGTGGAGGTATCACTTTTTTTAACGAATTTGCCCAAAATTTTTTTGGATTCAAAGAAAATGAAATTCTTGGTAAAAATGTCGTTGGAACCATCCTGCCGGAAACCAGAGAAGTTCAGCGGGAGTTTGCCGGTCTGATAAATGTTTTACAAAATGAAACCGAACACCCATACATTAGCGAAAACCAGAACATTCTCAACAATGGAAAACTTGTCTGGATTGCCTGGACTTACAAGCCGATTTTCGATGATCAGGGAAGCTTTCTAGAAATTCTATGTATCGGCAACGACATAACGGAACTTAAGCGTTCCGAAAAAGAAAAAATGGAATTGGAAATCCGTCTCCAGCGCGCCCAGAAAATGGAGGCTATCGGAACGCTTGCCGGCGGAGTAGCCCACGATTTGAACAATATTCTATCCGGCCTGGTCAGTTATCCGGAACTGTTATTAATGGATATCGCTCCGGAGAGTTCTTTACGAAAACCGCTTATGACCATCCAAAAATCCGGTGAAAAAGCAGCTTCTATTGTTCAGGATTTGTTGACTCTGGCCAGAAGAGGCGTTTCCGCCACTACCGTTGTAAATTTAAATGAAATTATTTCGGAATATTTGAAAAGCCCTGAATTCGAGAAACTCAAGCAGTATCATCCCCATTCAACCATAAGGACACTTTTAGATGCCAATCTTTTAAACATTTTAGGATCTCCGGTCCATTTGTCTAAAACGATTATGAACCTGGTTTCCAATGCGGCCGAAGCCATGCCTAAAGGCGGAGAGATTCTGATACGGACTGAAAACAAATATCTCGATAAACCGTTAACCGGATACGAACAGGTTAAAGAAGGGGACTATGTCACCCTTACGGTATCGGACACCGGCATTGGAATTTCCAAAAAAGATCTGGGAAGAATATTTGAACCCTTTTATTCCAAAAAGGTGATGGGAAGAAGCGGAACGGGTTTGGGCATGGCGGTTATCTGGGGAACCATCAAGGACCATAACGGCTTTATTGATGTGAATAGCAGAGTAGGAGAAGGAACTGCTTTCACACTCTATTTCCTCATAACCCGGAAAGAACGCATCTATCAGATGTATCAATCATCCGTAGATGAACTGATGGGTAAAGGAGAATCCATACTCATCGTCGATGATGTTGAAGAACAAAGGGTTATTGCTTCTGAAATGCTTAAAAAATTGGGATATCAGGTGACAGCCCTGCCCAGCGGCGAAGCCGCCATAGAATATATGCAAAACCATTCGGCAGACATTCTGGTCTTGGATATAATAATGGCGCCCGGGATCGACGGCCTGGATACCTACAAAAGAATTCTCGAATTTCATCCCGGACAAAAGGCCGTTATCGTCAGCGGTTATTCCGAATCGAATCGCGTCAAAAAGCTCCAACAGCTGGGAGCGGGCGCCTATGTTAAAAAGCCGTATTTAATTGAGGCCTTGGGGAAAGCGTTAAGAACAGAACTTGATAAATGAATTCGATGTGCTCCATTTTTAAACTACGCCAAGGTTTTAGTGTTCAACATTCCGAATCAACTTTTTCAGTTCCCTGAAATATTCATCCGCATGTTGCATATTCACGACCCAGAGGGAATAGCGCTTCTCAAAAGGGATGGACTGTTTTTCAACATAAGAAACCGGATATACCAGCACGGGAATTTCTTCCGTTCCAAAATTGTCGATCAGCCCGGATAACGCTTGGTAGAACCTGTCTCTTGGAAGTTGATCCGGGTCGAGGACAAATATCTGGATACAACGGGTCAACGCTGAAAGATTCAGCCCGATATCAGACACATTGACCATCACAACCGCTTTGAGACTGCTGTCTTTTTTCAAAGAAAAAAGTTTGCGTTCTCTTTTAAAGCCCAGTTTGCGGTATTCCGCATCAAGTTCGCCCAAATCCATCAGGTCCGCATCAAGCTCCAGTCCCGCCAGCATCAGACCGCCGGATGAAAATTCATAATAATGCGCCAGTTCCTTTAAATCGCCGGGCTCGGTTTTTGTCAGCGTCCAACCATCATCCCCTGGAAAGTCATGACCGACCGCATGGTCATAATGAAAATAGGCGAACGTGTCGACCGAACACCCCTTGGGATCATTGATCCCCCTGCTGATCCCTCCGAAAATCCGTTCGGGAAACTTGTTTTCAGGCCTGAAATAGCAGAATACAAAATCCAAATGGGCTGAAAACAACCGATAAGAATCATTGATAAAGCAGCTGATTTGGTTTAACACCGCCAACCCTGCCCGGGGCGATTTGAACGGGTTGGCGGCATGGTGCTGAATCAGCCATGACTTGTTATAGAACCGGAGCATCGCCATATGCCCCTGAATACGGCCCTTGTCCTGATAGGTGAAATGGCGCGCAATCGTGGGGTGCGACGTATAAAGCTTGTGATAGGTTTTCTTGATGTGATCTCTATTTTCCATAAAAAAGTTATATTTTTGCGGATAAATAAATCCGGATTCAAAAAAGAAATCCCAGAGCGCGTCCATGTTGATTGGACCGTTTAGATACGTACACCTGTCGGTTGCATGTTGCAGCAGCGCCAGAAGCTGGCGGTGCTCATTCATACCCATATCTAAAATGGCCAAACCGCATTTCAGGCGCTGGTCTTTTTCTTTCAGATCTTCAATTTTTTTCCGGTAAATAACCTGCGCTTTACAGGGGATCGTAAAACAGCCGGCAAAATCCAGATTGGCCTCAGGTATCATCATCCCCGGCAGCAGAACCGCATGGTCCATGTTTTCTTCAACAGCAAAGCCGGAACCTGAAACATCCAAAACTTTCAGATTTTCCATCTTTTGGGTAATGGGGTGCCGGAATATCAAATCCGGCAAAGGTACCAATTTTTGACGAGTGCTGCGAAACTCTTTGGGCTTGAATCGACGGATTTGTTCTTCGTTCGGCGCCAGAACAAAACTTTTGGCCGTTCGGCTTTCGGTCTGCTTGATTATCCGGCAACTACCGGTATAAACGGTCTGGGAGTCATCAAAAAACATCACACTCAGCGGCAGATCCGGATTAATCCACTGAAACTTCTGAAGGGGCGCGGTCTCGATTTCAACGCGGAAGGAAATCGGGCTGAAATCAAGTATTTGTCCGGTAAAGCAGGCGCTGTTCTGAACCACCCGAGCCTTGATATCTTTGCCGGGGTGTCGCTGCACTTTTCGCAAACCAATTAAATGACTGGTTTCAGGAACCAGAATCCGGACACCGTTAACCGTAATACTTGCCGATTCAGATTTTAGCAGAATTAAATTGGGTCCGTCCGGCACCAGAATTTCCAGCAGTTGATACGACTCCGTATCATGCTCGTTTCCTGCGGTTTCCGCCCAGACACACACCAGTTCGTCTCCCAGGCATGGCAGGGGGGTGGCGCTTCGAATTAAATTGTGATTGTATTTGATATGTCGCAAATTAACCAGGAGGGTGCCGCCTTTAAAATTGAGGGCGTTCAACTTGTTGATCAGGCGCTTTTTGTGGACCTTTTTCCCTTCGATAAAATCTTCTCCTTGGGTAATCCGGTCTATCAGTGGCGGAAATTGATGAACATTCTCCATCATTCTAAAGCATTCTCTTTTTTAGTGGAGCATGGACAAATAGATGCAGGACGTATGACGACACGTTGCGAATATATTATACATACAACATATAGCATAATCGTTAGGCTTACACAACAATATAAAGAAAAAAGTGCTTTTTAGCTCACAGCTACGAAACACGCTTGCAGGACCCGCGTCGTATTCATCTCACCGCCCTTAAATTGCTTGACTGTAACAGAAGATAAAAATAATATTTTGGCATTAAACTAACCGGGACTCAAAGTTAGACCTTGACATTAGCGAGCGTTCCGTTATAGTGAACATATGTCTACTTAACATCTGCTTTTCACTTTCATTTTAGGCTCAAACTGATAATCACCTCTTTTTGTTTCTATAGACGCACCGTATCTGCTGGCGAATAAGGGTTTTTTTATTATCTCAGGCGACTATCGATCATTTGCGCCTGGAAAAAAAGCGGTCACCAGAATCCGAAGAATTGCTCCTTAAACAGGTTCCAAAATTTTAAGCACCCCTACTGTGTGAGAACCCAAAGAACCATTACAGGGGATGGGTTCACATTACCGGAACGTTCTATTAAAACTTAGAATGAAAGGAGGGTATCATGACGGACAGTGTATACAAAATTATCGATCTGGTCGGAACAAGCGCAACGTCGTGGGAGGATGCCGCAAAGAACGCGGTCGAAACCGCATCCAAAAGCCTGCGAGAGTTGCGGATCGCGGAAGTCACCAAGTTGGATATGAAAGTCGAAAAGGGAAATGTCGTTGCCTACCGCGCCAGGGTCAAACTGTCGTTTAAATACGGGTCTGACGCCTAGCTTGTTATGAATAACACTCTCTGGCAGTTGTCGCTGGGAGATTTAGCGGCTTCTGCCAGGGTCTCACCCCCGATACATTGTACCCAATCTCAAAAAAAATAACGATACCATATATTGTATTTTCCTCCTTGACTAACAGAATATATTGTTATAGTTTCAAAAATTAAATCGGCAGAACAGTACATTTTCATTACCAAAGACAGGAGGAAAATAGTTATGATAGATGCAGAAAAACTACACAAACTGTTTGACGAAAATCCCGACAAGTCCGTTATCGGGTTTGAAGGCAGCTGCCATGATTGCGGTCGTGATGTTAAAGTTGACGTATCCCTTGTACCGGAAGGTTTTATGATTTCAGGCGGCGCGGTATATGAACCCCTGCCGGATCAGTATTTTACCAAGTGCGATATGTGTTATGAAAAAAATCCCGTTTTGACGAATTTTCAAAAATGCGAGGTCTACAGCCGGGTAGTCGGTTATCTAAGGCCGGTTTCGCAATGGAACGAGGGAAAACAGGCGGAATTTAACAATCGAAAAACCTTTGATATTGGCAAATAGGACTAAAATTTGAGTTTTATCCTGTGAAATAGTCTTCGCATTCCACTGAACCGGCACCGAATTTTGGCAACGAGAGGCATTTTGCATCAGCCCTTAATTTTAGTTGAATGCCGTACCGGTCTTCACTCCCAGTGCCTTTAAAATTTTTGCCATCGGACAAAACCCGGTAAATGAAGACTGGATCAGATTTGCGCCCACAAACGCCGTAAACCACAGCCAGTTATGGCTGTGAAGTTGAGACAGCACCAGGCTGATCAGTATAAAGCATCCCGCAATCAATATTACCAAACGATCTATCGTCATGGCAGGCTCCTTTTCTTAAAACGGCCGATTCAATAACTCGACAGTTTAAAGTTCTCAAAGATCATTTCTTTGAAATTCCCCTTTTATTAAGAGGGATTTCAACTGGTTCCAGGCCGGTAGGCTTATCTCATGAAGTCTTCTGCTGCCAAGGCACCCTTAATCCATCATCTGGCAGCGTCCACCGTATAATTGGCAAGCTTCTCCAGCGCCAGCACCATGGCGGAATGATCCAGATCTGCTCCCTCCTGCGCGGCCACGGCATTAAACAGCTCCTGGGCCGTGGCGGTATTCGGCAGGCTCAACCCTAGACTTCGCGCCGTCTGCAGCGCCAGATTTAAATCCTTCTGATGCAGGCGGATCCTGAATCCCGGATTAAACGTACGTGCGATCATGCGTTGCCCGTGAAGATCCAGAATGCGGCTTTGGGCAAACCCCCCTAAAAGCGCCTCCCTGACTTTGGCCGGATCGGCGCCGGCTTTGGCCGCCAGAAGCAGCGCTTCGCCCACGGCCTCAATCGTCAAAGCAACCACAATCTGATTGGCCACTTTACAGGTCTGACCGTCGCCATTGGGGCCGATGTGAACAATGTTTTTACCCATCAGTTCGAGGTATGGTTTGATTTCGGCAAACACCTCCGCTTTGCCGCCGACCATAATCGACAAGGTCGCATTTTCAGCGCCGACTTGACCTCCGGACACCGGTGCATCCAGCATTTCAACGCCGTTTGCTGCAAGCTTTTCGGCAAACGCCTTTGTGGCAATCGGCGATATGGAACTCATATCCACAACGATGGAACCTTTTCTGACGCTTTCGCTCACCCCCTTGGGTCCGAACAGAACCATTTCAACATCCGGCGTGTCCGGCACCATGACAAAAATAATGTCCGCTTTTTCCGCCACTTCGGCAGAGCTTCGGCAAGCCACCGCACCTCTTTCAGACAGTTCCTTAATCGGTAAGCGATGATGATCATAAACCCGGACGGTATGACCAGCCGACAGCAGGTGACCTGCCATAGGTTTACCCATGATTCCCAATCCGATAAATCCGATATCCGCCATTTGTTTCCTCCTTCGCTATCTATATTTTAAAAAAAATTCAAAAGCCTCCTTAGTCGACCGGCCGAAAATCTATGCACATCCGATCCCGTCCGCATAGTCGACCGGATCAATCGAACGAAACAGATGAGTAAAATCAACCTGCGTAAATAACGTACCCTGGTTGGCGCTGAATCGGGCATGTCAACGCTTCTCCACTGATGTTGTCGGATTGAAGCTTCCCATGCGATAACCGCCAAGGTCCAGGGCAACAAACTTAAATCCCAGCTTTTTAAAATATACCACCACGCGTTTTCGAACCTTTGGCGCTGCCGCCTTGGCAATGTCATGGGCGGCCACTTCAATCCGAGCGGTCTCGCCTTCGTGCCGTACCCTTACCTCTCTGGATAGCCCCATCTTGCGGATAAAATTTTCACCGGCATCCACCTGTTTCAGCTTCTCAGGGGTAATGGACTGGCCGTAGGGAATCCGGGACGCCAGGCACGCCATAGAGGGTTTGTCCCAGGTCGGAAGTTTTAACTGTTTTGAAATCCGGCGGATTTCCGCCTTGGTAAGCTGAGCCTCGCTTAACGGGCTCCGGATCCCCAGTTCACGGGTCGCCCGCATGCCGGGACGAAAATCTTTGTGATCATCCAGGTTGGCCCCGTCCAGAACATAATTGATTTTCTTTTTTCCAGCCAACTCAACCAGGGCTCCAAAGCGGTGCTTTTTGCAGATATAACATTTGTCCAGCGGGTTTTTCGTAAAATCAGAAATATCCAACTCCTTTGATTTCAGCAAAAGATGTTTGACTCCGATAGCCCGCGCAAGCCGGACGGCGTCCTTACGCTCTATTTCCGGTGTGGTTGCCGACAGCGCCGTTACCGCCAGAACATTTTCATTCAATGCATCCCGGGCCGCCTTTAAAAGCAGCGTGCTGTCCACTCCGCCGGAATAAGCGATCATCACCCGTCCCATGTTTTTTAGTAATTCTTGCAACCT
>ENA-OSEO01002544-OSEO01002544.1-sediment-metagenome-genome-assembly--contig:-NODE-2544-length-25148-cov-3.620278_pt1 | contig 25148 bp, 23 predicted proteins | sample MGYA00237883_ERZ534232 | MGnify/ENA metagenome assembly ERZ534232
GAAGATCAGATCCATTAATTTTGAAAGGAACCAGCAGGAGGAAAAATGTTCAATCGTATATTTGGCGGTGGAAAGGGGGGTGGGGGTGCCCGGGGACAGGGGCGTGGAAGGGGTGGAGGGAATAAGCCCGGTTCAGGCCCGGCGGGAAACTGCGTCTGTCCTGAATGTGGTCATAAGGTTACGCACCAGGTTGGTGAACGCTGTGTCGATTTGAAGTGCCCAAAATGTGGCGCGCAATTAATCCGTGAATAGAAAGACTGTTAAGGAAGGCAGGAATGAACGTGGTAACAGACAAAGATCAAAAGTCAGGCACCGAAAGTCTGGTTGAACAAAAGACAGAAAGTAATCGAATTAGATCTGTGATCGCAGTGATGAGTGGAAAAGGTGGCGTGGGTAAATCCTTTGTCACTGGGCTTCTCGCAAGCGGACTGGCCAGAAATGGGTACCAGGTGGGAATCCTGGATGCGGATATCACGGGGCCGAGCATTCCCATGTTGTTTGGATTACATGGCCCGGTAGCTGTTGGCGAATCTGGCATGCTGCCACTCCATAGCCGTTTAGGCATTAAAGTGATGTCAATGAATTTGCTGCTTGGCAGTGAGGACCAGGCGGTTATCTGGAGAGGACCACTGATCAGTAAAGTTATCAAACAAATGTGGGAGGGCGTGACGTGGGGAGAGTTGGATTATTTGCTGGTTGATTTACCACCTGGCACTTCAGATGCGGCGCTGACAATCATGCAGTCGCTGCCGGTGAAAGGAGTGATCATGGTTACCACTCCCCAGGGACTGGCTACTATGATTGTAAACAAAGCGGTTCACATGGCCCAAACTGTCGGTGTTCCTATCCTTGGTGTTGTTGAAAATATGACGTATTACCGTTGCCCTGACACCGGTAAGAAGCACTTCATATTTGGGCAATGCCATGGAGAGTCTGTTGCAGAGACTGCTCAGGCGCCATTATTAGCGCAGATCCCACTTGACCCATTTGTAGCCGAATTATCCGATTCCGGGAAAGTCGAAGGTGTTCGTTTAGCTGAGAGTTCCGCTTTGATCGAAACCTTTGTCAATTTGGTTCCTGTTCCAGGTGTAAAGAAGCCTTACCGTGAAGCAGCATCTCCAACCGAAAATAAAGAGGAAGCAGTGATCAGGGAAAATCCAACCAATAATGCAGTTCAACACGCTGGTCATTCGGAGGCAGCTAAAAAGCCTGCTGGCAGGAAATCATTTTCCGAGAAAGCTCGCCGGTTGATTGAAAGCAAAGAGAATTTGGGATGCTTTGAAAAACCAGATGCCAGTGGAAAATTCAAGGGTTGGTGCGGAGACAGTATGAAAATCGATCTTCGACTGTCAGATAGAACAATACTGGAAGCAAGGTTTATGACGGACGGTTGCGGAGCAACGATTGCCTGTGGCAGTATGATCACAAAAATGGTTCGGTCAAGAACTTTTGATGAAGTTATGCAAATTACTCCTGATGACCTGTTAACTGCTTTAGATGGACTTCCAGAAGACCATGAGCACTGTGCAGAACTGGCAGTTAAAACCCTCAGGGAGGCGGTAAACAATGCTGTTGAAAGTCAGGAAAACGGAATGAGAAAGGGTAGCACATGAAGTGAAGGTAAAAAGATGACAATTCAAACCATATTGGTGTATCCGGAATACAAGAAAGAATTGCGCGGAAAGAGTGAGATGGTGCGGCAAATTAATCCAAAGGTAAGGCGGATCATTCGGGATTTGAAAGACACTCTACAGGCGCATGAAGAAGGTGTAGGTTTGGCGCACCGCAAATCAATATTCATCAAAGAGTGGTTATCGTTTGTTTGGGTACTGTGGAGGAGGGTAAATGGGAAGCCGGCCCTCCACGCGCGTTGATTAATCCCCAGATCATTCTGGCGCAGGATGAGCGCAAAGACTACGATGGTTGTTTAAGCTTTCCAGGGTTGTACGGCGAGACGGTGCGCCCTCATCATTTGCAGGTTGCTGGCATGGAAGAGGTTGGGCAACCGTTTGATGAGTTGTTTGAGGGTTTCAACGCCGTAGTTGTTCATCATGAAATTGATCACCTGGATGGTGTTCTTTTCATTGATCGGATTAAGACCAGCGATGATTTGTACACATTACAAAAAAACGAGAATGGAAAATACACCAGAGTGCCGATTGGCGTAACATTTTAATGTGAAACTAAACATCAGGAGTGAGTATGTTTCTGAACACCTTTGGAGCAGTGATTTTAGCCAGCCTTTTGGCCTGTTTGGTTACAACAGTTGGTATTTATGTCATCAATAAATACGAAAAATGGGGTAATCAAAATATTGTCTATTTTATAAGTTTTGCGGCTGGTGTGCTCGTTTCTGTTTCATTTATACACATCATCCCAAAATCTATCGAAATGAATAGCAATGCACCCATATTTATTTTGATTGGATTTATGGGGATGCATTTCGTCAATCGGTTTGTGAATATGTATGTTTGCCATGAGCATGATTGCACAAATCTTTCTGTCGGTGTTATTCCGATGATTGGTATTGGTCTTCACTCGTTTATTGATGGGGTGATATATTCTGTGACCTTTAATGTGAGCGTTTTTACCGGCGCTGTAACCGCGATAGGAATGGTTCTGCATGAATTTCCTGAAGGAATTGTAACTTTCTTGCTTCTGGAAAAGGCGGGAATGTCCCGCAAGAAATCGGTTGTTTTAGCTTTTCTGGCAGCAGCGCTTTCTACACCATTGGGCACGCTTTTTTCTTTTCCTTTTGTCCATGCTATTGATCGCCTGACATTGGGATTGCTTTTGGCGATTTCGGCTGGTGCGCTGGTTTACGTTGGCGCAACGCATCTACTGCCCGCGGTAGAAAAGGAAAACAAGAAATATACGTTCTTATCGTTGGGCGCGGGCATTTTCATTGCGGGGATGATTGTGATTTCGAAAGGATAAAAGATGGTTCTGGTGAGTCAGGGTTTAGAAGAGTCCGTCAGGCGAATTCAAGAAACAATCCCCTCTGGAGTTATATTATTGGCCGCTGCAAAGACCAGAACTCTGGAGGAGGTGGAAGCAGTAATCCGGGCCGGCGTGACCCATATTGGTTACAACTATATACAGGAGTCGCTTCCCATTATTCAGGCAATTGGCAGTCGGGCAACCTGGCATATGATCGGTCATTTGCAACGGAACAAGGCGAAATCTGCTGTGGAATATTTTGACGTGATTGAAACTGTGGATTCATGGAAGCTCGCGCAGACTCTGGAGCGTTATTGCGAAGCGCAGCAAAAAACAATGCCAGTGCTGGTGGAAATCAACAGCGGTAAAGAAGCGAATAAGACAGGAGTTTTACCAGAGAATGTGGATGATCTGATCCAAAAGCTCAGTGAGTTGCATTTTCTGCAGATACAAGGTTTGATGACAATGGGCCCACGTTTTGGAAACCCGGAAGACAGCCGGCCATATTTTCAAACGACCCGGAGGATCTATGAGCGCCTGGCAGAAATGAATTTGCCGAATGTGAAGATGCGGTATTTATCGATGGGTATGAGCAATAGTTACCGTGTTGCCATCCAGGAGGGCGCGAATATTATTCGTGTCGGTACAAAGTTGTTTGGGGAGAGAATGGGATAGGGAGAATTATGAAACACGTATATGGGCCTGTACCTTCCAGGCGATTGGGACAATCTTTAGGCGTTGATCCGGTTCCACTTAAAACCTGCAATTGGAATTGTGTCTACTGTCAATTAGGGCGCAGTAAGCCCATGACAAATGAGCGTAAGGATTATTTTCCACCAGATGAAATCGTTACAGAAGTGAAAGAGGTTCTGGCAGCGCACAAACCTGGAGATATAGATTGGGTTACTTTTGTGGGTTCTGGTGAAACGACGCTTCATGCCAGTATTGGTTTTCTGATTCGTCAAGTGAAGATGCTCACTTCGCTGCCGGTTGCGGTCATCACCAATGGGACGTTGTTCTATAGGCCAGAAGTACGTCAGGAACTGGTTGCTGCCGATGCGGTACTGCCAACGCTGGATGCCGGGAACGAAAAACTTTATCACAAAATAAACCGCCCGCACCCCGAGATTACTTTTAAGCGCCAGGTTGAAGGGTTAAAAGCTTTTCGTAAAGAATATCGCGGTAATTTGTGGGTCGAAGTGATGTTGGTGCGAGGGCTTAATGATACAGAAGATGCGCTAAAAGAATTAGCCGGATTGCTTGAAGAAATTCAACCCGATGAAGTGCATATCTTGCAACCCGACCGGCCGCCTGCAGAAGTTTGGGTGAAGCCTGCGGATGAAGAAGGATTGTTGCGCGCACGTGCCATACTGGGAAAAATCGCAACGGTCATTGATCCTGTAAAAGGCCTGTTTGATCTTAGTGGCAGTGAGAACCTCGTAGACGCAATTGTAGGGATTATTACCCGACATCCCATGCAGGAAACTGAACTGATCGAGACGTTGACGCAATTCTCGCAGCGTGATGTGATCGAAACTTTGAACGAGTTGGAAAAAAGCGGTAAAGCGCAGATCGTGAGTCGTTATGGGGTAAGGTTTTGGAGCGCATCCCCATCGTTTTATCCGGAAAATCTATAACATGGAAACGATTGAAATGAGGCGATGAAAAAATTAGAAGAGCGGGTAAACTCGGCATTTTCATTAGATGCCTGGGTTATGTACCAGGTGTAACAGTCGCTTACCCTTACATGTTCTTAATTCTCTTTCACATCTATCCTGGTATGACTCAAAGATTCATGGATTCTGCGATGGGCTTCTATGATAGCCTGATCGGTGTTCTGGAAAAAGTTGTCGCTGTTGATCGAGTCCAGCAAACCACCGCGCCGCAGTACCTGCATTACATCTTTGTTCGCCCCGGCGAAGAGGACGGTATTTCCCCGTTCGATTATTTTTCTTGAAAGTTCGCTCAATACCTCAACCCCAGATGCGTCGATCAGCGACAGGCCTCCCATTGAAAGGATCACCACTGGCGCACCGCTGAGTTCATCCAGCGCAGCATTCAAATGCCTGGTTGTCGCAAAAAATAACTGCCCGGTTATAGAAACCATCTGTATGGGGTGGATGGCAGGATTATACGTAAGATGGTCCTGTCCTTTTACCTGTTCAAGGCTTATTGGCTTTACATCCAGGCGAGCGCTCTGCTGCAAATAAACCAGTATCGAAACTATAACTCCCGCCATCATTCCTAAAACGAGGTCAGTGGCTATTGTGACCACAATAGTAGACAAATATACCAGTATGGCTGGCATGTAACGATGTGAAAAATAGCTGCGGATACTACTCCACTTGTTAATTCGCCAGGCGATTACCATCAACACCCCTGCCAGCGCTGCCATGGGCACATGGCTCATCACCCGGGAAAACGCAAACATGATAAAAAGTAACCCAACTCCTTTTGCGAGGCCGGCTATGCGGGTTTGCCCACCCGATTTCAGCATCACACTGGACCGCACCATTGTGGCAGTTGCGGGGATACAGCCGAAGAAAGGCAATACCATATTTCCCACTCCCTGTGAGATTAGATCCTGATTTGCGCGAATCGGGATGCCACTCACATCGCTCATCACAGCCCCGCACAACTGACTTTCCATCGCGCACAACAGCGCGATGCTGATTGCTGACAAAAAGATGTTCGAAAAATTGCTCCAGGTAATCATACTAAACGTTAAACGTTCGGGTAGCAGTAATGTTTGCGGTATCGTGCCAATCTGATCTACTGGCCAACTTATCACCATATTAAAACCGGTAGCAATCACAATCCCTGCCAGCGAAGAGGGGAAGCGCTTGTCCCAACGCTTTGGCCAGAATGCCATGATTGCGATCACCACCAGTCCAATCACCACAGTATGCCAATCGGGAACAAATTCATATTTAAAATACCCCAGTAGTTTTGCTAGTGAAGTATCCGCGCCAGGGGTTTGAATGCCCAGAAAATTATCGAGCTGGCCAATAATGAGCACCAGTGATACACCGGAGGTGAATCCTGTGATCACCGGGGCAGGAAGGTAAGAAATAAGCCTGCCCAGTTTTAACAGTCCCAACACCACCATGATAAATCCAGCCAACAAACCAGCCAGCCAGATCCCCTGTAAACCGCTGCGTTGTGCCACCATGCCAAGAACACCGACAAGCCCCGCGGTCGGCCCCGAAACCTGAAACGGGGCACCCGCAAGGAGACCCATCGCTACAGACGCGATAATGGAAGTCACCAAACCAACCGCGGCAGTCGCGCCTGAGGCAACCCCAAAAGCCAGCGCCAGTGGCAGTGCGACGGCTGCCACCGTCAGACCAGCCAAAACATCCTGCCGAAATTTACCCCAGGAGTATCCAGAAAACTCATTTTTGTAGGATTGAAAGAACGATGAATTAGACATAAGAACCTGAAAATTGGATCATGGTTTAGGTTATAGTTACAAATCTGTAAAGCTGCAAAGCTGCAAAGATAGCCAAATTGTATTGTGTGCTTTTAAGCACCGAAATTACTTTTTTGAAGATCAGCCTATGGGATAAGAACCGTCTTCGGAGAAACACCCGTGAGGAAATATGGGGCTGCAGCGTTCTCCTTCATACAAGCCAGTGGAATTATAGCCGAAACTGCCGGGCGCAGTCAAAATTCACATTTGAAAGTTAGGCAGTGATATTTTTAGGGAAAGTGATCAGGCCTGTTGTCTCTTTAGGTGGTGTTTTTTAGTTATTTATTAAACCGGCATCCAAGATTTTATCTCAATAATTTCCTTTTTTGAAAAAGTCACGGTAAATCTCGTAAGATATGTAGACAAAATCAAAAATTTACGTGTACAATTAGATCAAAATTCCCCCTTGCAACGACGGGGTATCATTTGAGGAGAGCGTTTTTATGAGTGGAACGGCAGTTGTTCTGGTCGATGGGGAGGTTTTAGCGAATCAACAACGCCCCATGATTAAGGCTCAGCGTGAGAATGCTAAGAAGTTGGCACAAGGTTTGCTGCCGCTTTTTGCGAGCGAGACTCACGTGGTAGTATTACATGGGAACAAGCCACAGGTGGGATTCGTTTTGTTTCGATCTGAATTGGCCAGCCATATTTTACATAGTATTCCTCTTGATGTGTGTGGCGCAGATACTCAGGGCGCTACTGGTTTCATGCTTTCACAAGCTTTTACCAATGTGTTGAAGCAAGCATCTGTGTCACGCCGGGTAATGTGTGTGGTAACCCAAACGCGTGTGGATAACTCACACACCGTATCTCAGGGGGTTAGGGCGATTGGGCCCTGGTTTGACCGTGAAAAAGCCGAACAGCACCGACAGACACGTGGATGGACAATGGTAGAAGAGCCAGGCCGTGGCTACCGGCGCGCTGTGCCTTCGCTGCCAGCTTTAGAGATTCTTGAATTTGAGAGTATTAAACAACTGGCGGATTCAGGGACGGTAGTGATTGCAGGGGGTGGGGGTGGTATACCAGTGATCGAGAATGAAATGGGTGATTACGAAGGGATCGAAGCCGTGTTGGATACGGATCAAGTCGCTGTATTGATGGCTGGCGGGATGAAGGCCAATGTGATGTTGAGCGTGATTGAGAGCGACAGGAAGTTTGCGCTTTCGGGGATGTTCACCGAGCATAAAAATTGGCTGTCCCTTGAACAGTTGGATGAGATTTTGGAAAGAGAAACGTTTAATTCGAATACGGTGAACAATAAATTGCGAGCCGCTTCAGAATTTTTACACGCTGGTGGTGAGCAAGTGGTGATCACCACGTTGCGTAAGCTGCCTGAAACAATGTTAAATAAAAATGGCCTGTGGATTGGGTCTCAAGATCCATCTGTTGAGCTTTTTAAATTTCGGTAAGAAAGAAGTAAGTTTAATGCAATCAGACGAAATAAAACCTGAATCACTTACATATGATGAACTGCTTCAGCAGAACCATGCGTTACGGCTGGAATTAGAAAAGAAGTCGGCACAAGAGAAATATGTATGGGCAACACTTGTTGAAACCAGCCGCAAGCTGCAATTGTCTTCGTCTTCGATTAAGGCGGCGGTATCGAGCCTGTTGAATTATGACATATTCTGGGATGGCGCCAATCAGCACGAATTCCTTGAGACGATCAATACCAGTATTGATCAGGTTTCGGATCTGGTGAAGTTTGTGGCGTTAGAGTCGCGTTTAGAGGCCAGATCTTTAGAGCTGAAATGTGAACCTCACTTCTTGCAAGAGATTTTATCTGTGGTTAGGAGCAATTTATCCCGCCAGGCACCCCGGGTGACGGTCTCGCTCCATCTTCCAGAGGATGGCAAACTGGTTGAGGTGGATTACGCCTACCTTATCCTGGCTCTGGAGCTTCTTATTCAGGTGATTGCTTCCAAATTGCAAGAAAACGAACTTTCGATTATTGTGGAACATGTAGAGACGAACTGGACGGTCTCATTGGATGAGGTTGATACAGCGGTTGTTGAATTTATCCACATGATGGCATGCAGTAAAACGCATTCGGACTCCTTGAATCTTTTACCGGCGGAGCATATTCTAAAGCTTCATATCGCGTTTGAAATCATGAAACTTCAGAAAATTGATTTTGTCTTTTCGGAAGATAATACGAAATTGGGACTTTTGATACCTGTATTTCAAAAATAGAATGACTGATACGGTGATACGGGTTGATTTGGTTATGGAGAAGATCTAGAGAAGCTGAGTTTTTCTAATCTATGAATTCTATAAATATTTTATTGATTGGTGACGAACCCAACATCCTGCGGACTCTGAGGAGAAACCTGGTAAGCCGTGGTTATGAGGTGATGATTGCCTTTGATGATCGCGAAGCTTATGAAATGGCAGTGCAAATCCGGCCGGATTTATTTGTATTAAATTTGGACTTCACCATTGTTCAGGTTGATGGGTTGCAGATCTGCGCTAAATTGCGCAAACTCAGCCAATCTCCGATTATGGTGCTATCCTCCATGGGATCGGAAAAGATAAAAATACAGGCATTGGATCTGGGCGCGGATGATTACCTGGTAATGCCAGCCAGCATGGAAGAATTTTTGGCGCGCGTGCGTTCTTCTTTGCGCCGTTGGCTGGAATTAAAAGGAGATGGGGGTAAATCCAATCATTTGTTGATGTACCGTGAATTGTTTATCGATACAAATACGCGGCAGGTCAGTGTGCAAGGTGAACAGGTGCGGTTGACCCCGACGGAATACGAGCTTTTGGTGTACCTGGCGAGCAGGGCGGATAAGGTGATCACTCACCGCGAACTACTGAAATCGGTATGGGGGAATGAATATGGCGACGAGCGCGAATATTTACGGGTGTTTATTTCACAATTGCGGCGCAAAATTGAAGATGACCCGCTCAACCCGACCTATATTGTAACTGAACCAGGTGTGGGCTACCGGTTCGCGACGGATTCCAGGTGAGTTAAATACTTTTTCTTTCTAGAATTATGGTTTAGAAATGCATGATATTTTATGTCTGCAAAGGAAGACATAAAATATTCTTTATGCTTTCTTTATCAATCGTTAACGCATATTCTGCTACCCTAAATTAGGGCTGTTGTAATTGAGATTATGGAAGTAGTTTTATGTGAGAGAACGAGTTGGCTATCGGATTGTATAATCGGGAGCATATATTATGAATGATGCAGTTGTTGTACTGGTTAATGGCGAAGTACTTGCCTATGGCCAGAGCTCAACCATAGCTCAACAAAGCGATAACGCGATGAAGCTGGCAGAAGGTTTGCTGCCGCTTTTTGCCAGCGACAGCAGAATTGTGGTGCTGCATGGCAACAAACCCCAGGTCGGGTTTGTCTTGTTCCGGTCTGAGTTGGCGAGTCATGTTTTGCACAGCATTCCACTGGATGTATGTGGCGCGGACACCCAGGGGGCAACCGGCTATATGTTATCGCAGGCGTTTACGAATATATTGCAGCGTTCAAAGCTGCAGCGCCGGGTGTTATGTGTAATGACAAGAACTCGGGTTGACACCCATACGGCGCAAGCTCCTCGCTTAAAGGCGATTGGCCCGTGGTTTGATCGCGAAAAAGCCGAACAATACCGCCAAACACGGGGATGGGCCATGGTTGAAGAAGCAGGGCGCGGCTACCGGAGGGCAGTACCCTCCTTACCTGCCAGTGAGATTCTGGAATTTGAAACGATTGAGCAGTTGATGCAATCGGGGACGGTGGTAATCGCGGCGGGCGGCGGCGGTGTGCCGGTAATTGAAAATTCTGCTGGAGAATATGAGGGGATTGAAGCCGTTCTGGAAACGGAACAGGTCGCGGTGATGCTTGCGCATGGGTTAAAAACCAGGCTATTGTTATGTGTGATTGAGAATGACAAAAAATTTGCGCTTTCTGGAATAAGCACGGAAGGCAGCAACCAGATCACATTAGAAGAATTGGATGAATTATTGGGTCACGAAATGATCCGTTCTTCAACAGTTCAGAAGCAACTGCGGGCTGCCTCAGAGTTTTTGCATACAGGGGGGGAGCAAGTGATAATTACCACGCTGCGACAACTGCCCGATACGCTCCAAAACGACAGAGGGTTGCGTATAAAAGTAAGTGATGTCTCTATAGTTCAAAATTAAAGGAGTGGATTATTCAAAAAAAATGACAAAAAGAATATTCAGTGTTTTTGATTTGTCCGAATAGTAACTGTTTTTTAGCTCCGACGAATAAGGTGGTCGATTAAAAAATTTTGGCCGCGATGGTCATTTGGTAAAACACAGAAGGTTCGTTTGCAGTCAAAGGAGATGAATATGCCTACATTAATCAAAAATGCCCATGTATTAACTATGGATGATGAGTTTACGGAGTATGAAAATGCAGATATTTTAATTGAAGAAAGTAAAATTTCAGCGATTGGTGAAAATCTTGCCATACCCACAAATACGGATAGCCTTCGGATCATTGATGGCAGTGGGAAACTTGCGATGCCAGGTTTGGTAAATGGACATTTTCATTCTCCGGGTAATTTTCGTAAAGGCGCTCTGGATAATTTGCCTTTGGAAATATTCATGCTTTATGAAGTTTCACCATTTTCAGAGAAATCATCTGATCATCGAACTAATTATGTGAGAACTATGCTTGGTAACATAGAGATGTTAAAACGTGGAATTACATCTGTCCATGATGATGCTTTTTATGTGCCAGTCCCAACTGAAGAGTCGATTGATGGTTTGATGAAATCTTATGTTGATTGTGGAATACGAGCTGTTGTTGCTATTGACCAACCAAATGTTGTGGAATACGAAAAATACCCATATTTATCAGAGATACTCCCGGCTGAGATTCGAAAAGAGATGGATTCAGCCAGATTGATGAGTACTAAAGAATTGCTGGCGTGTTATCAATACTTAATTGAGAAGTGGCACAAAACAGAGAATGGCCGTATTAAGGCGGGGGTTTCGGTATCTGCTCCTCAACGAATTACGGTGGATTATTTTGAAGCATTATCAGCGATCAGTAAGAATTTAGATATACCGTTTAATGTGCACATTTTAGAAACTAAACTTCAACGAGTGTTGGGGCAGGAAAAATTTGGAAAGTCCTTAGTGCGTTATGTACACGATCTTGGATTGTTAGATGAACGAATGATGATCATTCATGCAATTTGGGTAGATGATGATGATGTTCGTATGATTGCAGAGGCTGGTTGCTCAATTGCACACAACCCATTATGTAATCTACGTTTGGGAAGTGGTGTAATGACTTTTCGCCGTCATCGGAACGCAGGTATTAACATATGCCTGGGTAGTGATGAAGGTTGTGTGGATGATACGACAAATATGTGGATGGTTGGCAAAGTAGCAGGCTTGATCCATTCAATAACTGATACTGAATATCGAAACTGGCCAAAAGCGCCAGAGATTGTTTGGGCACTTACTAGAGGTGGAGCAAAAGCAATGCGGCTGGAAGGACAAACTGGTGTGTTAGCCGCTGGCTATGAAGCGGATATCATCCTGTTGGATAAAAACACCCTAGCATTTACACCACTTAATGATATTTATCGCCAGTTGATCTATTGTGAAGATGGCAGTTCAGTTGTGATGACGATGGTGGCTGGTAAAGTTGTTATGGAGAATGGAGAAGTTTTGACAGTTGATGAAGAAGCAATTAAGGCGGAAGTACGTGAATTAATGAAAGAGTACAAGATAGAGGCTGACAAAGCTTCAGTTGATGCTTCTAGGTTAGAGCCATATTATCGTGAAATGTATTTAAAATCGTCTGCCTGTGATGTTGGAATGAATCGTTGGGTTGGTGAAAGTTAGCTGTTTATCATAACATATATCAAATCTAAGCGGAGCATGTTTTCATGCAGCCATTAATTTATTCTTTACGATTTCTTTATGTTTTTTTGATTTCCTTATGCTAATCTGAAACTAGATATAAGTTGCTTGAAATGTATTCAGATGGACAATTGTTTATTAAATCTATTTCAGAGATGTACCTTATATCTGATGTTTTAATAGCGCGACGACAAGGAGCATTAGTAATGACAAGCATGAGAAGTAAAAAGCTCCTTCAATCGCGCTCCCAAATGGTGTAAGTGAAAATAGAAAAAAAGCAGTTTCACCTTTGGTTACCCAAAAATAAGAAGGAGGAAACAGTTCAATATCAATATTCTTGTGAAGAAATGAACAAAGTTTTTTGGAATACTATTGCACCATTCTATAAATCCATGGAGGATGAAATGAAAAGTTGGAAATTTGTGTCTGTCGTTCTTCTATTTGTAATGCTGTTTGTTGCAGCTTGCGGCCCCGCGGCTACGCCTGCCCCGGCAGAATCCGAGTCGGAAGCTCCCACAGCTGGTGAGAGCGTTGATGTAATTAAGGTCGGCGCGCTTTATCCCCTGACCGGCCCCGATGCTGGTTGGGCTGGCGACCCCTACGTGAAATCGCATCAGCTGGCAATTGATGAAATCAATGCCGATGGTGGTATTGCCTGTCTGGGTGGCGCCAAACTTGAACTGGTTTTGGGAGATACTAAAGGTACTGCTGAAGCCAGCAATGCTGAATTGGAACGTATGATTACCCAAGAAGGTATTATTGCGGTAATGGGTTCAGCGTTGAGCGGAACGACTTTACCATCTACAGAAGTTGCTGAAAAGTACACGACGCCTTTTATTGTTCCGAATGCTCTTGATGGAACGATCAGCGGCCGTGGTCTAAAATACGTTTTCCAAACCGTTTCTGTCCTTCAGCAATGGGGTCAGGATGATGTTGCTTGGGCAAAAGCAAATGGCGCAAAGACTGCTGTAATTACAGTTGCAAATCACAGCTTTGGGAAAGAATCCGAAGAGACCTGGATAGCTGGTATTGAGAAAGAGGGATTAACTCTTTTGGAAAGCTTCACGTATGAAGCTAACACGAATGATTTCACAGATGTGATTTTGCGCACGAAGTCTTTGGATCCTGATGTGTGGTTCCTGTTGGGTAATGCTGAAACACCGCAATTCACAAAACAAATAAAAGAGCAGGGTTACTATCCCAAGATGGGAATTATCTCGCTTGGCTCTGGTTTTGCTACCAGCATTTACTTAGCGGAAACAGGTGCTGACCTGGCTGATGGCATAATTGTCACTCAGGACTTTGCTCCTGTGAGTGCGCTGAATGTTGATCCCGCTTTCATGGAGAAATTTGAAGAGTACACCGGACAGGAACTGGGCGGCACATATAACACCACCTACGCTTCCACCTGGCTGTTGAAGGCCGCGTTGGAAAAAGCTTGTTCGACCGATCCCAAAGTGCTGGCCGAGACTCTACGGACCGAGACCTTTACGGACCCCCATTTCGCCTTCCAGTGGCCGACTGCATCTTTTGATGAAAATGGCCGTTTGAAAGAAGCTGCTACCGTAATTGCCCAATGGCAAAATGGTGAGCAGGTAGCAATATGGCCTGAAGAACTGGCTGCTGCGAAAGCAGTCTGGCCTGTTCCTGGTTGGGATGATCGAGATGGCCCATTAGTTGGTGAGGCTATGGCTGCACAACCTGCAGCAGAACAACCAGCTGCAGAAGATGCTCCCTGGCTTGAGGCGGAGTACTCTCAGGTAATCCAAGGTCATAAAGAAACAGATGTTGACACTTCTATCTATAAAAAAGATGGCCCATATGTCATCGCCACCTCTCATCAAGATGCCAGTAATGGCTAGGGTCTAACATATAACATCACCGTTGATGCTTACGCCGAAGAATTGAAAGAACAGGGTATCCTTTCAGATGTGCTGGTTGCAATTAGCAATGATGCGAATAAACAGATCAGTGATCTGGAAGATTTCATTGAACAGAAACCGGACGCTATTGTGCTCGAACCCTTGGGACGTGCTGCCACCACTACTGTCGTCAAACGTGCGATAGATGCTGGTATTCCGGTTGTTCTATGTGCCAACGGTATTGAAGGTGAGGATTTCACCACTCGAGTTGATGTTGACTTCTGGGAATATGGATACCGCTCAGGTCAAGGTATGGCAGAACTGTTGGGCGGCAAGGGTAAAATCGTGATCTTCCATGGTATCGCTGGTGTTGATTCCACCGAAACCTGGGGTGCTGCCGCAAAGCAGGCGCTGGAAAATTATCCCGAGATTGAAATTGTTGCAGAAGAATACGCGCAGTGGAATATTGCAACTGCCAAACAGAAAATGGAAGCTTTGATGGCTGCCCATCCTGAAATCGATGGTGTTTGGGCTGGTGGCGGTGAGATGGCTCTGGGTGCAGCGTTGGCTTTCAGCGATGCCGGTGTCGAACCCCCAGTATTTGGTATGGTCAATATCCCGAATGGTTTCATGCGTCTGGCAGACCAATATGATTACAAATTTGTGGCTGCTCCAGATCCTCCTTCAATGGTTAAATACTGTATGGATGTTGCTCTGGATGTCCTGCAAGGCAAACCAGTTAAGAAGTTCATTGACGTAACCACTCTGATGGACGGCGCGGAAATCTACGATCATACTGGTTTTATTCAGTACTATGCTCCGGAATTGAACGACGACTTCATTCCGCCCGCCACAGTGGATTTGGAAGATTACATTGCTGGTGGTTTTGAGCGCAAGTAGTTCAATCAGTTTGTTGTAGCAGAATCTTCTTCTGTCAACGGCAGAATGATAAAAAAATACCCTGCCAGGGGTAACCTTGGCAGGGTAAATTTGAGAAAATAGTATGATTTTTTTCTTGAAAAAATGTTATTATAGTGTTCATTTTGATATTAAAACTATTCGTTGTCTGAGGTGATTATGGTCGAAACAAAGGCGGCAGTTAGGGAAACCATCGAACCAATCATTTTTCTTCGAGATATTCAAAAATCATTTGGTGGAATCCACGCCTTATCGGGAATATCGTTTGATCTTCTTCCGGGTGAAATCCATGCTTTAGTAGGGGAAAATGGTGCTGGTAAATCAACACTAATAAAAATTATTTCTGGTGCTTATACACCTGATTCTGGAATAATCGAACTGGATGGAAAGCAGTATCGTGATTTTACGACTAATCAGGCTCGTGCTCTTGGTGTTGGAATTGTCTATCAGGAATTCACACTGCTGCCTGAGTTATCTGTAGCGGAGAATATTTTTCTGGCGGAGCAACCATTACATTCCTACGGTCTGATCGACATGAAAGAGCGATATGAGAAAACTGTTGAATTATTGACTCGTCTGGGTGCGGGAGGACATATTTCTCCAAACACGCTGGTGAAAAATCTGACAGTGGGGGAGCAGCAGTTGGTAGAAATTGCAAAAGCGTTGGCTACTGATGCCCGTATTCTCATTATGGACGAACCTTCAGCCGTTCTGCCCAGCAATGATATGGAGCGGTTATTCAATGTGATCCGAACTTTACGCGCAGAAGGGCGAAGCATTATTTATATATCACACCGGTTGAGTGAGATATTTGAACTGGCTGACCGGGTAACGGTGCTGAAAGATGGGCAAACCATGGCCACCAAATATGTTGCGGATACCTATCATGGAGAATTGGTCCGGTTGATGGTAGGCCGTGAATTAACTGATATGTATCCTCCCCATAATAATACTATTGGCAACGTGTTGCTTGAAGTAAAAGACCTCTACATTGAAGGAACCGTGAGTGATATCAATTTTCAGGTGCATGAAGGTGAGGTGTTGGGTTTAGCTGGTCTGGGTGGAAGCGGACGAACAACGGTTGCTCGTTCTCTGGTCGGTCTGGCAAAAATTTTGTCCGGAAAAGTTTTGTATCTTGGTAAACCAGTTCCCAGCACGCCAGCAGCTGCCGCAGAAGAAGGACTGGTGTTGATCCCTGAAGATCGTAAAGCGTATGGTCTGGTTTTGAATCAGAGTATGCGCTTTAATATTGTTTTACCAAATCTCCGACAGCTCAGCTTACGCGGTATACTGCGTGGAAATCTTGAGAAAACAGCGGTTCATGAGTCAGTGGACACGCTTAAGATCAAGCCAGCAAAGCCTGAAATCACAACAGAAAACCTGAGCGGTGGGAACCAGCAAAAAGTGGTGGTGGCAAAGTGGCTGCTGTCAAAACCCAGAGTGGTGATTTTTGATGAACCAACTCGTGGTATCGATGTCGGCGCAAAAGCCGAAATTTACCAGCATATCCGAGATTTAACCAACAAGGGCGTAGGTGTGGTGATGGCTTCCTCAGATCTGCCCGAACTGATAGGAATGAGCGACCGGATTCTGGTGTTTCATGAAGGTCGTATTGCGGGCGAAATTTCTCGTGAAGAAGTAACAGAAGAAAAAATAATGCAGCTTGCAACGGGTATTGTCACATCCGATGCGGTGGCTTAACCGAATCAACATCGGAATGGAGAAATATTGAGCATGAAAACAATGACGAACGGGCAAGTAGCGAATCCCAGCTTTTGGCAAAAAGTTCGTGTTTTTGTTAAAAGCAACGTCTCTATTTTGCTAATTTATGGTCTGATTCTGGTAGTTGGCATAGGAACCGCGGTTCTCTCTGAAAACTTCCGCCAATTCTCGAATCTGGTTAGCTTATTCCGTCAATCCATTGTGTTAGGTCTGCTCTCGATAGGCCAAAGTATGGTAGTGTTGACTGGTGGCATGGATATGTCGGTAGCGATGACTGCCAGGATTGTGAACCTGGTTGTGGCCACCTTTTTCAATGCGAACAGCATCGACGCGCTTATTTTGCCGATGCTTCTGTTGGGTGGTGTAATCGGTGCCATTATCGGAGCTTTCAATGGGTTTTTGGTTACCCGAACACATGCCAATCCATTTATCATAACATTTGGTGTAGCCAGTGTGCTGCGAGGTATTGGGCTGGCGATCTCCAATGTGCCTATTCGTGGAGTTCCTTCCGGATATTTGAAAATCTATGACGCCAAGGTAGCCGGGATTCCGGTCAACGTGATTGTGATGTTGTTGATCTGGTTGTCAGCATATATTTTTACTACCCGAACACGGCCCGGCCGCGCTCTGTTTGCTGTGGGCGGTTCAGAACATGTTGCTCGCTTTTCTGCAATCCGTGTTAACAAAACGCTCATTACCGCTTATGTGATTAGCGGTGTTTTTGCGGCTTTGGGTGGAATGTTCTTGCTGGCACGGAGTGGAGTTGGTGATCCGAGTGCTGCTGAAGGGTTGGATTTTCAATCCGTTGTTGCAGTTGCCATGGGAGGGATTAGTTTGTATGGCGGTAAAGGTTCAATTTTTGGCGCGTTGGGAGGGGTAATCCTCCTCGGTTTGCTGTCAAATGTGTTTAACATCCTTCAGATTGATGTTTACTACCAACAGCTTTTGTTAGGTCTTATTGTATTGGTTGCTGTTGCAGCATATAGATCACCAAGGTCATTATGAATAATCCTACTACCCCAAAACAAAGTACTGTTCAAAAACGTTTGTTGGATATCCGAATAACCCCCAGGATGGTCCGTTGGGTCGACCTGGCAGGGCAACGTGCAGCACCAATTGGTGTTTTGATCGTTTTTTTGGCGGCGGCTTTTTTGGCGCCTGCATTCTATAAACCCAGTAATTTAAAAACAATTTCCATTCAATTAGCCGTGTTGGGCATTGTGGCGGTAGGGCAAACCTTGGCTCTATTGGTGCGGTCTATTGATTTGTCGGTTGGAGCGGTGTTGGCATTAGGTGCGGTGATTGTGGTGCAGACCGAATCCGGCAGCTCTATTGGCCTTTCCCTAATCCAGGCGTTTGGTATCGCGGCAATAATTGGACTGGCGAATGGCTTTCTCATCACGAAACGGCAGGTTCCTCCATTTGTGGCAACGTTTGGGATGATGTGGTTCATCCAAGGAGCACGGCTGGCTTACACCAAAGGACAGGCCAGTGGAACGGTGCCGGAATTGCTCAGGGCGATCAGCATCAGAGAGGTTGGTTTTGTACCAGCAGCCTTCCTGGTTTTTTTAGCGGTGAATGGAATTGTCTATTTCGTAATCAAATATACCCATTTTGGCCGCTGGATTTATGCGGTTGGCGGCAATCCTTCTGCTGCGCGCTATGTGGGAATTAAGACAGACCTGGTTGTCATATTGGTACATATGACTTGTTCAATCCTGTCACTGTTTGCTGGTCTGGTATTAAGTGGTTATATTGGCTATATTGATTTACGTTTGGGTACTGATTACAATACCAATTCCATTGCAGCGACCATTATTGGTGGAACTACTTTAACCGGTGGGCGTGGTAATCTTTTGGGAACTATCGCAGGTGTCCTTCTATTGGTTTCTTTGTTGAATTTGGTGGTTGTGCTTGGCCTTCCTATTCATTGGCAGTATGCTGTACAGGGTGTGGTTCTGGTTGCCGCAACCGCTTTGCAAGGTTTCCGCCAGTATCTGTTGAGCCGCTAATTTTTGTCAGATTGACAATTTGTTTTGGAATCAATGATGGTTCTAATTGAAGGTCGAAATGATGGAACATAAGATGATTACATTGGTTCCAAAAATGATGGAACCGCGCGCGCCATACCATCTGATGAACAGCATCTGCGCGCCGCGGCCAATTGCCTGGATATCAACCGTAAGCGAAAACGGCGTGCCTAACCTGGCTCCATTTTCTTATTTTAGTCCGGTAGCCGGTTTTCCTCCGACGATCATGTTTTCGGTTTCTGATCGGGTTACGCGCTTGCCACGAGTGAAAGACACATTGAGAAATGTGGAGGCGGTTGGTGAATTTGTGGCACATGTTGTGGATGAGAGCCTTGCGGACGCGATGATCCTGACAGCGGTGGACTGGGCCAGTGAAATAAATGAGTTTGATATTGTCGGATTGGAAACCGCTTCATCAACGGATGTAAAGCCACCCAGGGTTGTGGCCTCACCCGTCGCGCTGGAATGCAAAGTCTCGCAGATTATTCCGGTGGAAGGCTCGACCAATACGATGGTGTTGGGGCGTGTAATTCGCTTTCATGTGCGTGAAGACCTTCTGCGATCCAATGGGTTGGTTGACACAGCAAAAATGAAGCCCATCGCTCGTCTGGGCGGTCCTGTTGAATATTCAAAGTTGGGAGAAATGATCTATTTGGAAATCCCTGAAATGGATCGGATGATAGGAAAGCCTGTATAAGTTTCGGTGATGTTATTGGATGAATCCTTTCGCAGATTGTATTGATGGTGGTTTGATTTGATCAGATCAAACTTTCATAAGGTCTGAACACATCAACCATTATTAAGCGATACATCTTGTTGACTGGTGAGCTTGGCAGCCAGTTTTGAGCAGCGTAGATGTGGTTTTATTGATTTTTTTGCCTTATTGGGTCGCCGCCAATACATATTGAGCCAATAAAATATTGATGACAGTATTCCTGTGGACTATTGATGGGATGGAGGTATTGGTAGATGAAGTGAATATTTTGTGCTTTCTTGGAAATCGATTACGAAGCAAAAGGATTTTTTAATCTCCTTCAATAGTAAAAGGATCAGAAAAATATTTTAGATGGGATCGACTAAAAAAGTGTCACATCTGCCATTTGCAAAGAAAAGAAAAAATTGTTGGTGCGATTTAAAATGGCTATTCGATGAAGAAAGTTATGCAGTGATGCTAACTGTAACAGAAGTAAGCAGATAATTGGAACGTAGGATTATTTGGATGATTTATGGGTCTGGTATAAGATAGGATGATGATTTCGCAATTGTAACGATTTGTTACTATTTAGACTGATCAGATTTTTTATAATCCTGATTGTTCATAAAAAGGAATTTAACAATGAGTGTACAAATATTTTTTCAAATGTTGGTGAATGGATTGTTCAATGGCAGTATATATGCACTGGTGGCTGTTGGATTAACTCTAATTTACGGAGTATTGCGTATAACAAATTTTGCTCATGGTGAGTTCCTGATGCTGGGAATTTATGTTGCTTATTGGGCATATACAATGTTAAATATTGACCCATATTTGTCCATACCTATAGCGATAATACTCGTTTTTATAGTAGGTGTTTTGATCCAGCGGTTTTTGGTACAAAAAATATTGGACGATCATCCAATGAATCAGATCGTATTGCTGGTTGGTGTATCAACTTTACTTGTTGGTCTTGCCCAAATCTTCTTTGGTGCAGATCCAAAATCCATACATGTGCCATATGAAACCGAGGTTTTTACCTTAGTTGGACTAAGGTTTAGTATCCCTAGAACTGTTGCCTTTGTGGCTTCGCTTATTATTGCATCAGGATTGTTCTCGTTTTTGCAGTTTACTAAAACCGGAAAAGCTATTCGTGCTGTATCCCAGTCCAGGGCTGCCGCAAATTTAATGGGAATAGATGTGAAATTTATCTACCTTCTTACGTTTGGAATCGGGGCTGCGATTACAGCAGTTGGTGGGGTGCTGCTTGCCCCAAATACAAGAATGATCCCTTCAATAGGAAGCGGGTATTCGGTAATTGCTTTTGTTGTTGTGGTTTTAGGCACAATGGGCAACTTTATAGGAGCACTGGTCGGTGGTTTAATTATTGGTGTAGTAGAAACTTTTGCAGGTTTTTTCCTGGGAAGTGATGTGAAGATTGTGGCAAGTATGCTGATCTTTATATTAATACTATTATTTAAACCAGAAGGATTATTTGGAAGGAAAATTGGGTGATAGATATGGCCATCAAATCATCAAATGGGTTCATCGATAAAGTGATGCGTTACATTCTGAATACCTGGGAGCGAACTCAATTAGTTATATGTTTTGTCCTGGTTGTTTTAATTGCAATGTCACCACTTGTTATTCGTTCACCTTATTACATTGGAATAATAATATTGGCGACATTGTATGCCTATATTGGTATTACTTGGAATATCGTTGCTGGTTTTACAGGGCAATTATTGATTGCTCACATTATTTTTATAGCTTTTGGAGCTTATACAACGATTGTATTGCAAAATAAGTTTGGAATTTCTCCATGGATAGGCTTATTGGCTTCAGGTGTAGTGGCAGCATTGCTGGGTGTTATTGTTGCTTTTATAACCTTACGTTATGGTCTTAAAATGGATTATTTCGGGCTATTCACTATAGCATTAATGACAGCACTTCGATCACTATTTCTTAAGTGGGATTTTGTTGGGGGTGGGATCGGTATGTGGGTTAGCTTGGCGAATACTTCGTTTGCAAATATGATTTTTCAACATAAGGAGCCTTATTTATATATTGCATTGTTTTTAGTAGTTTTGGGTCTTTTCATTCAATACAGAATTTACAATTCCAAAATGGGAAGGTATTTTGTTGCGATCCGTGAAGATGAGGATGCTGCTTCTGCCCTGGGAGTGAATACAGCGCTGTATAAGACCATTGCAGTAGTTATTAGCGCCACAATGGCAGGGATTGGTGGTGGCTTTTATGTTATGTATGTAACATTTATTGATCCAAACCAATTGTTTAATTTAGGTTTAAATGTGGAAATGGTTATGGCAGCTCCTATTATCGGTGGATTGGGAAGTATTGCTGGACCTTTATTGGGAGCTTTGTTGAATAAACCATTGGCTGAATTAATTCGTGGTTTTCTTACAGTTGGTACAAGTGGAACAAGCTTGATAGTATATGGCACATTTTTAATTGTTACAATATTGTTTTTGCCTCGTGGTATTGCAGGTTTATTACAGAATCAATATAACAAATTACGCATCCGTGTATACGGCGAAGAAAAAGGTTAGGAGGGATTATCGTGGCACTACTGGAAGTTCATGGTATTACCAAACGGTTTGGAGGTCTGGTTGCTGTTAATTCCCTCGATGTAAGCGTGGATACAGGCCACATATCGGCTTTGATTGGGCCCAATGGGGCTGGTAAGACAACCGCGTTTAACGTTATTGCTGGCTTTTACCAACCCACTGAAGGGAAAGTCATTTTTGATGGAATGGATATCACCAATATGCGTCCGGATCAGGTTTGCAAACTTGGACTGACGCGGACTTTTCAGGTCGTCAGGCCGTTTCGAGGGATCACTGTTCTGGATAATGTGATGATTGGCGCGTATAACCGCACCAACAACGACAAGATTGCGCGCGAAAAAGCCTATGAAGTGTTGAAGTTTATGAAGATGGAAAAGATGGCCAATCAGACGGCCAGCGGTTTGCCGATTGCATTACGTAAACGGCTTGAAATCGCGCGTGCGCTGGCGACAGAGCCGAAAGTGATTTTACTGGATGAGGCGATGGCAGGTTTACGCCCGACAGAAACCGATGAAATCATCGAAGTGGTACGGGATATCAGCAAGCAGGGTATCGGCATTCTGCTTGTTGAGCATGTGATGAAAGTGGTGATGTCGCTGGCTGAAAATGTATTGGTGATCCATCATGGTGTCAAGATTGCCGAAGGGACACCTGATGAAATTGTTCGAAATGAGCTAGTGATTGATGCTTATTTAGGAGAGGTGGTTACCGATGCTGCAAATTAAAGATATAGATGTGTATTATGGTGATGTTCAGGTTCTCAATGGTGTTTCGCTGGAAGTAAAGGAAGGCGAACTGGTAGCAGTCATTGGGGCGAATGGCGCTGGAAAAACCACCCTTATTAAAACAATATCAGGTATTTTGAAACCCCGGGAAGGCGAAATTGAGTTTCAGGGGAAACGTATCAGTGAGCTCGAGACGCATAAAATTGTTGATCTGGGTGTTGTCCAGGTACCTGAGGGCCGTCTTCTCTTCCCGGAAATGACAGTTCGTGAAAACCTGGAAATGGGCGCTTATCTGGTGAAGGATAAAAGCAAATTCGAACAGCAAATTAAGTTTATCGAAGAATTATTTCCTGTACTGAACGAGCGTGAGAAACAATTGGCGGGAACATTGTCCGGCGGTGAGCAGCAAATGCTGGCAATTGGCCGGGCGTTGATGTCTTCTCCCAAGTTAATTATGTTTGATGAACCTTCACTTGGCCTGGCGCCCAAGCTGGTGCAAACGATTTTTGATATGGTGGTGCGCATCAACAAAGAACTGGGAATGACTGTTTTATTGGTTGAGCAAAATGTGCAGCACTCCTGCCAGATTTCAGACCGCGCGTTCGTGGTTGAAAATGGTGAAGTGGTTTTGCATGGCACAGGTAAAGAGATGTTAGCGAATGAACATGTGAGGCGGGCTTACCTGGGACTATAACCGTATTGATCTTTTTTACAAACAGGCAATGCAGATCGCTGTTTATCTGATGTAAATCGGATTCAATTGTGGTTTGGATTGCCTTTTATTTTACTCTGGAGAAACTTGATGAAAATTTTGTTGATCAACCCTAATACCACACAGGAGTTTACAGACCGGATCGCGAGCATCGCGCGGCGCTACGCCGCACCGACAACGGAAGTCACGGCGATGACACCGGTGTACGGCCCGCGTTCCATTGAGAGTATTTATGACGAACTGCTCAGCTCGATGGGCACGCTTGAACTGGCACTTTCAAAGCTGGATGACTATGATGGCTTTGTGATTGCCTGTTATAGTGACCATCCGACCGTTTATGCTTTGCGTGAAGTTACCGATAAACCAGTGTTGGGCATCGCCGAAGCTTCGATGTATATGGCTTGCATGCTGGGCCACAAGTTCAGCGTTGTTACCACCAATGAAGAGTGGGAGCCGCTGTTGATGGATGCGGTGCATCATTATGGACTTGCGGAACGGTGCGCGTCAGTTCGTTCAACAGGCATGCCGGTATTGGCACTGGAATCAGCCAGCCCTGAAGAGACTTATCAAATGATTTTGTCCGCATCGAAACGCGCGATTGATCAGGATGGCGCGGAAGTGATCTGCCTGGGATGCGCGGGAATGACGGGAATGGACAAGGAATTAGAAAATGATCTGAATGTTCCGGTGATCGATGGTGTAGTGGGCGCGTTGAAGTTGGTTGAAGGCATGGTCGGATATGGTGTGCATACCAGTAAACGCAAAGCTTATGCGACGCCAGGCAAGAAGGAGCTGGTTGGTATCGCTCCGATTTTTTCCAGGCCATATCGCGACGCAGGATAAGAAAAAATGCTGAAAATTGCTGCTTTTTTGGAAAGGAGATGCTGAATTTAAATTCTTTACATTTTCCTTACGAGTCCTTTATTCGATCTTGACCCTGTTTGTCGATAATAATATGTAGATAACATGCGGCAAATTGTATTTGCTGATAATTGTTCATAATACTTTTAATCCTAAAACACTGTAACTGGAGGCCGACTCATGAGTAGTAGCGCAAAGATTCGCACATTAAAGTCCTTAGTTGGATCGATTAATTTTGAAGGAAGAAGCTTTCTTTCAGTCAATGACTTGACTGATGATCAGATTTATGGTCTGTTCGACATGGCTCTTCAATTGGAGCCATGGAACCGCTCAATGATCCCGTTGGCAACTGGCAATGTCATGTCAACGCTTTTCTTTCAGCCCAGCACCCGCACCCGGATGAGTTTTGAAACTGCCATGCATCGGCTGGGTGGGGCTGTGATCAGCGAAGCAAACCCTCTGGTCACTTCTTCGGCGGCTAAAGAAGAAAGCCTTTCAGATATGTTGAAAGTTGTTTCCAAGTACGCCAATATCATCGTTATGCGACACTTTGATGATGTGGAAGCCCGTAAAGCGGCTCCATTCTCAGAATCACCGGTTATCAATGGCGGTTGGGGCCACTGGGAACATCCAACCCAGGCTTTGCTGGATCTTTATACGTTGTACCGCACCTATGGTCATATCGATGGCTTGAAAGTTTGTGTTGCGAGCGCAGATTTAATTGAGGCCCGCACCGGTCATTCCATGGCTCAGGGTTTAGCCCGATTGGGCGCAAGA
>ENA-OSEO01002545-OSEO01002545.1-sediment-metagenome-genome-assembly--contig:-NODE-2545-length-25146-cov-3.975188_pt1 | contig 25146 bp, 31 predicted proteins | sample MGYA00237883_ERZ534232 | MGnify/ENA metagenome assembly ERZ534232
CGGGGGAGGTCCAGAAGATCCATGGTGCGCGCGGTGACGATCAGGGCATGCGTCGAATCGAGGCCGCCCGACACGCCGATCACGAGATTTTCAAGTCCCGACGAGCGGAGCCGCTGTGCGAGACCTCCTACCTGTATGTTATAGGCCTCGTAGCAGCGTTCATCTCTCTTCTCTTGATCGGAGGGGATGTAGGGATAGCGGTGATATTCTCTCGTCAGAAGCAGTTTTTTTTTTGGAATTTCAACGGAGAACGGTACTTTTCGGAACCGGGCGACGGTGTCCCGGTGAGTCCGGGCGTTCTGGCCGAAGCCGGTCATCCGCATGCGGTCCTGGACGAGGCGGTCCAGATCGATATCACCGTAAATAATCTGCTCTTCCTGCGAGAAACGTTCCGATTCGGCGATGAGATTGCCATTTTCGCATATCATGGCATGCCCGTCCCACGCCAGATCAGTAGTCGATTCGCCGGGACCCGACCCCGCGTACAGGTAGGCGGCAAGAAGGCGCGCCGACTGGTTCGAAACGAGGCTGGTCCGGTACTCGGCTTTCCCGACGGTGATGTTGGAGGCGGACAGATTGGCAATGACCGTGGCCCCCGCCAGTGCGGCGAAGCTCGATGGAGGAATGGAGACCCACACATCCTCGCATATCTCGACAAAGAGACTGAAATTCTGTACATTCTTTGCCTCGAATATGAGGTCGGCCCCGAAGGGGATGCCGCTCTGGCCGCAGATATCGATTTCCTTTGAGATAATTTCCTCGGCGGGACTGAACTGCCGTCCCTCGTAGAACTCCCGGTAGTTCGGGAGATACGATTTGACGGCTATCCCCAGGATCTTCCCCCGATAGAGGACCAGCCCGCAGTTGAAAAGAAGCGAATCGATCCGGAGAGGCGCGCCGACAGCCATGATCATGTTGAGTCTTCGTGTCTTTTCAAGAATGGCGCGCAGGGCATCGAGGGACGCTTCCAGGAGGGCATCCTGATGAAACAGGTCCTCGTTGGAATAAGCCGATATCCCGAGTTCCGGGAAAAGGGCAAAGAGGGCTCCCTCCTTGGAGGCCTTCTTGGCCAGTTCGATCGTGCGCGCGGCGTTGAAATCGGGGTCAGCCACCCGCACCTCCGGGACGCAGACGGCGGTTTTGATGAAGCCGTGAGTATAGAGGTTGAAGAACTGCTCCATTGGTTTTCCCTTGGGCGTTTCACGCCTCTGGCAGGTTCATGTGCCGGAAGAATAGTATGGAACAGAAAAGAGTTTGTCAACACTATCTTTTGTCAGGCGGTGATCGAAAGCTGCCCATTTGTACAATCTCATAGTGGTTTGCTTTGAAGCGAGACGGTTGACTTCCCCTAAAAATTCACTTACTCTGGAAACCCGAACACAGGAACGGAGAAAACGGCACTATGGATATCAGCGAGGAGACACGCCGAAAGGTTCTGGTGTTCCAGCGGAACGAGATCACCGAGCATCACATCTATCGAAAACTGGCGGGGTGGATTAAGAACCCGGAAAACCGCCGTGTTCTGGAGAAGATCTCCCGGGAGGAACTCGAACACTATCACACGTGGCGCCGCTATACGGGCCACGACGTAAAACCCGACCGGAGAAAGATATGGTTGTATTACTGGATCAGCCGCATTTTCGGTTTCACCTTCGGTGTCAAACTCATGGAGGGGGGAGAACAAGGCGCCCAGGACAGCTATGACGAACTGCGGGCCGAGATCCCGGAGGCGGCGGCAATCATGAACGAAGAGGATCAGCATGAAGCCGCCCTCATTGAAATGCTGGACGAAGAACGGCTGCAATACACCGGTTCAATGGTGCTGGGCCTCAACGACGCCCTGGTCGAACTGACCGGGGCGCTGGCGGGCCTGACGCTGGCTCTTCAGAACACCAGGCTGATAGCTCTGACCGGGCTGATTACCGGCATTGCCGCCGCTCTGTCCATGGCGGCCTCCGAGTACCTCTCCACCAAAGCCGAGGAAACAACCAAAAATCCGCTCCGGGCGTCGGTCTACACGGGGGTTGCGTACCTGATCACCGTCTTCTTCCTCATCCTCCCCTATCTTGTCCTAGACAACTACTACCTGTGTCTGGGGTGCACGCTGACTGGCGCCGTCCTGATCATTGCCGTCTTCAACTACTACATCTCCGTTGCCAAGGGAGAATCGTTTCGAACGCGTTTTCTCGAGATGACGGGGTTGAGTCTGAGTGTTGCAGCGTTCAGCTTTCTGATCGGCTACCTGCTGCGCGCGTTTCTGGGGGTTGATATATGAGTGACGGATGCTTCCGCGTATGTCAAAAGTTTAAAATCGCAACAGTTCCTGGTTTTATTGGAGTTTACCCTGACGCACCGGGGAGGACGGAAAGACAAATAGGATTTCAAGGACAGAAAAATGGATAATCAGATCGATATCAAGACACTCATTGAGGGCGCGCTTCGGGATTCACTCTTTGCCATACTGACAACGGAGAGCGGCGGCCAGCCGCACGCGAGTCTCATTGCCGTCACGCCGGCCGACGGATGCCGTCGCCTGATCTTTGCCACGTATCGCGGCACGCGCAAATACCGTAACCTGGTGGATAACAGCAAGATCGCCGTTTTTATCGACAGGCGGGAAGCAAACGCTTCAGGCGCGCAGGAGGGTTTTGTACTCACCGCCATCGGTCGCGCCGAAGAAATCGGACACACGGAACGTGCTGCTGCCTTCAGCGCTCATCTGAAGCGGCATCCCGCCCTGGAGTCATTCCTTCGCTCAGCGGATTGCGCCCTCTTCCGTATCACGGTCGAGTCCTGTCAAATAGTGCGGGGAATCGACGACGTGAAATGGTGGCCGGCAAACAAACCTGCCGTCCCTTAACACGTACGAACAGATCGCACCTCATGAAACAGAAACACGAATGGTCTGTTTTTTTTATGATGGGATCGACTGAAAAATTAAAAAGGAGAAAAGAAATTTCCAAAAAATCGGTATGTTCCTAGTTTTTTCAGTTTTTCCATCAGCGGAATGTGCGGCGGTAACCCTTCATTTTCATGCATTCTGACTTGATGTCTAATCTGATGGACGAGTACGCATGGCCGGTCGGGAGGTAGGCAGTTGCCTTTGTGGCTTCGTATTCGCATTCCGCAAGATCGCGCCGGAACTGTTCCTCTGATGTATCAGGCCGGGTCCAGGCTGTGCATCCGGTTATGGCGAGTAGAACGAGTGCCGCTGAAATCCATTTCTTCATCTCAGCCCTCCGCATTCTTCAGCGACATCTTCTTATCGTTGCCAGAGGTAGATGTAGTCGTCCACCTGGCCGTTGCTTTGCCGCCTGAGCGCGGTAATTTGGTTGCCGTCTCCGCTGATTATATACTTCCATTCTACAATCCTCACCCCCTGAATCGCCACTCCCCCGGTGACGGGCACAGTAGTTTCACGGCCCTTGATTTCGATGCGGCCAGTTTCATGATAACCTCTGGTTCCCGAGTAATTAGGGTCGCCAATCCACCCCGTCACGAGAACCCTGCCTCTCACGTCTATCGTATACATAAGATCTCCACCCGATGCTCGACCGAATGCGTACCTCCTGCCATCGATCTTCCTGAGCCATTCTTCGTACTCATTCTGCTTTTTTGCGGCTATCGAAGATTCTTGTTCTGCCTTTCCCGCTGCATACTCAAGGCCGCCTATTCGCTTGCGGACATCTCTGGCATCCTGCGCGTTCGGCGCGGCGATCAGGTAGAACTCAAAACTCTGCTTTGCCTCCTTCAGTTTCCCGGCCATTTCAAAGGATACTCCCTGGTTATAATAATAGGCTGATACCCACGGAGCGATAAGGAGCGCCTTTTCATATTCTTTCGCGGCATCCAGAAAATCCGCTTCGCTTTTTGTGCTCTTCGCGTTCTTGAACGCGTATTCCGCTGCGCCCTCGAACTTTTCTGCCTCAAGAGGTATCGCCGGGGCTGGCCTCATCGTCTGCACGTGCCGGATGATCTTCTCCCGCAGGGCATAGTCGTTGGGGTTCTTCTGGAGGTCGGAGACGTACTGGGCAAGGGTCTGCTGGGGGGTCTGGGCGTGAGCCGTTGAGACCGAAACACAGAACAGCAGAAGAAATATTGCGGATAGGATTTTGCTTATTTGATTGTTCACCGTTTTTCTCCCTTTTAAAGAATATCGTACCCACTCATTTTCTTTCATATCGTTATTTTTCTTAAATTGCGGTAGACACAATTGCGCAACTAACTGTTTTGAAGTTCGGCTTCATCGTGGTCTCCTTACCGCTCCCGTTTGTAAACTTGACGGGATTCATGCCCACCAGACATTCTCGTTATAACTGTTATCGTGCTCCCGTCATCACTGATGATGCCGCTTGTGGACTCCATGGCTTTCCCCCACATAAAGAAACGAAGCGTCCGCCCCTCGATTTTATACGTGCCGGCGCTTTGTTGCCATAGACCAATTATTCTCCTGTCAGCAGGATCTGTCGATCTTGTTTTGATTTGCCCGCTGGTTATCGTATCGCCCAGGACATCGAGTGTAAAAACCAAATCCTCCACCGGTCCAGGCCAATGGAAAATATACCGTGCGCCGTTGATTCTTCTGAGGAATTCTGCTTGCTCCCTGGCTTTCTTTGCCGCGGCATCCTCTTGCTGCGCTCGCTTTTCTTCTGCCATTTTCTTTGCCGCCGCTTCCTTATCCTTCATCGCCTTTTGGGCTTTGGCCTCAATCATGTAAATCTCATCCTGTGCCTTGCGGAGCAACTCTTTCGACGGGTTGGTAGCCATGAACAACTTGAGGGATGCGATGGCCTCATCGTAAAGCCGGGCAGATTTCAAGGCCAGCCCCATTTTCATGTAAGCTTCGCCCCACCACGGCGCGATCAGCAAGGCTTGACGGAATTCCTCGGCAGCATCAGCGCTGTCCGATGGTTGCTTGGCATCCTCAAAAATCGCGCTGCCTCTGACATAGTACCGCCGAGCTTCTTCCGGAATGCCCGGGGCCGGTCTCATCGTCTGGACGTGCCTGATGATCTTCTCCCGCAGGGCCGTGTCGGTGGGATTCTTCTGAAGGTCGGAGATATACTGGGTGAGGGTCTGCTGCGGGGTCTGGGCCTGCACGGCAGATATGAACACGAACACGAGTATGAAGGGTAACAAGGCGGTAAGACATATCTTTTTCATGATTCATCCCTCCTGATGAAACATCTTATTTTTCACTCTTTCTCCATGTTGATTCATACGTGCGCATCTCCTGAATGAACATCCCGATAAACTTGTCCTCCGGCTGCAAGCGCCGTGCGGCTTCAAGCAGGTCAATCGCTACGGCGTAATGTCTTTTGTATATCGAAACAAGGCCGCCGGAAACCAGTTGGTATGCCTCTTTTCGCTTGGGATATGAAGCAGTTGTTCCCATTTCAGCGTTAGCAAGCGATTGAATAAATTTCGCGGTATTATTGGATGGGTCATATTGGCGGGCCTGTCCAATGTAATCCCGTGCGACTAAGGTGTCGCCCATCATCATTGCGGCGTAGCTCTGCAGGATAAAATAGACGGCTTTTGCCTTATCGTCTTTTTCTTTTTGTTGACGGGCCTTATGTATGTCCTGAGCAAGATATAGCCCATTGCGGACCATCGGGTCGTTCGGCCGTTCTTTCCGGGCCTGCTCGAAATATTTGACAGCCTGGGCGGCAGAGGCGACATCAAAGAGCTTCAATGCCGCGAACCCCTTGTTGTAGTTGACATTCTTGAATGTGGTCGGATCGATCTGAGCCGGGAACGCCCGCTCTTTGCCCCTGACGACGTGCGGATCAACCGCAATGGGCTTGTTGAGATCCAGGCCAAGGCATCGGAGGTCGACCGCGGAAGCACCCATGGCGCCCCACTCGCAGTTTGCTTTTTTCGGCCGATCCACCTTGGCGGATGTCATCGCATCCTTTAATCCGAAGTCGCCCGTGCCCGTGTCACCAATGCCTTTCAAACCGAAACCGCCGGCATCGGCGCCCTTGAGCCCGAGTTCGCCCTCGGCAATCCCTTTCATGCTCTTCAGTGCTTCCTGCTTGTTCCGTTCAAACTCCTCCTGCCTGCGTTTTGCCTCCTCTTCTTCCCGCTTTCGCTGCTCTTCAAGCTCCTGTTGGCGCTGCTGTTCCGCTTCCAGTTGCCGCTGATACTCGGCTTCCTGCCGCAGACGTTCAGCCTCGTAGTCGTATGAAGTGCCGCTGGAGCCCTGACTGCCCTGCTGCCCACATCCCCAGTTTGTCCCCGGGTCACACTTGATCCCTGGGCCACTGCCGTAGACTGTGCCGCAACATCCTTCACACCATTCTCTAAAATTGCTTTCCCAGCTTCCTCCAAAGCCGGCGGGGGGACGGCTTCAGTCCAGGTCCAGAGCAAAGGAACTATACGATAATACGCTGACCGATAGCACTCCTGCCAGCAGGAAAATGGATATCTTACGCATGATCGCCTCCGATTCAAAAACAAGAAAAACAAAACCAAGGAATCCCCGGAATTAAAAGAGTAACTTGCAAAAATAGGCCGGTTCTCCAACACCTATCCTTCTTCTGTCTCCACCCCCTGCCTGATTAGTCTCTTGCGGAAGGTCTTTTTGCTCTCCATCTTTTGCGCTTCGGATCGATGTGGAACCTCTTCCGCCGTCTCTGGCGGGGAAGACCGGTCCTTATATTCCCACTTGCACCGGCTTCGGGCGCAGAATCCGCGCCATATCCGCAGGGTTCATCTCGGCGAGGAGGCCCCGGTGTCCGGCGTTTATGAATATGCGCGGCAGGTGCAGGATGCTCTCCTCCACATAGATCGGCATGGCCCTGCGTATGCCGAAGGGAGAGGTTCCCCCCACCATGTACCCCGTGTGTTTCTGCGCTACGGCAGGATCGCAGGGAGTGACCGATTTCGTTCCGATAGTCCGGGCCAGGTTCTTTGTCGACACCTCCTGGTCGCCGTGCATGAGGATGATGAGCGGTTTCTTATGTTCGTCCTCCATGACGAGCGTCTTGACTGTTTCGTGCTCGTCGCATCCCAGTTCTCGCGCGGCCACGGCGGTTCCTCCCCGCTCTTCGTACTTGTAAGGGCGGAGGGTAAAGGTAACGCCGTGTTCTTTAAGGGCGCGGATGGCCGGAGTCGATGGGATCTTTTCTTTCGCCATGGGTTTCTCTGTTATCCATGTTCCATATCGGGGGTTGATGCCGTCAGTGCGTGGGCGGGGAAACGGAGGTTACGGCTTGGAGAGGGCGCTCCAGAAGGAACGGGTGCGTTCTTTAAGCTCGGGCAGTTTCGTGATCAGTCGCTGGACATGGGGGTCGCTCCAGACGCGGTCGAACTTGATGACGGTCTTGCATGCCTGCAATTTCGCGGGGTCTTTCATCAGCTCTTCCAGGAAGGGTCTCTGGCTCTTGACGAAGGCGTCGAATTGCAGGAGACCTCGCTGATCATCTGAGAAGGGCTTGCCGCTGAGCCGTTCAACCTCATCCGTGGTCAGGCCGACCCCTTCGATCATCTTGAGAAAATACTCGCCCGTAATGTTTCTGCTTCCCTGCGAGAATTCGCTGAAGCGCTGGGGAGAAAGACCGGATTCCTTCATGAACGCGCCCTTGCTGATCTTCCTGGACCGGGCGTATTCCCACAGAAAGTCGAAATAGTCATTAAAATCGGTCTCTTTTTTTCTCGCTGCCATGGCGGAAATATACCATGATTGTGACAGGTGTCAAATCAAAATGTGGCGCTTTTTCAGTTATTCTTGCCGTAAGACCGGGATGGGGACCGGTTTCTCCTGTTGACTTTGCCTGGCCGTTTGTGGCAGAGTAGCCGGGCTTTGGCACTTCCGGAGACGGGGGAGTCTGCAAGGACGAGATTAGAAAGAGGAGGAATGTATGGCTTCTAAAGATAAAAGCGCACGGGATGCCCAGAAGACTCGCTGGGAAGGTGTATTAAGCCGCCGTATGGAAACCTTGAAGGAACTGGGCCTCGACGGGGGAAAGATAGCGCGTGATGCCACAGTGAGAAAGATACGGGCCGAACTAAGAAAAATCGGCGCCAGGTTCGCCAGTATAGACAAAAAAGAGCAAAAGATAGAAGAAAAGGCGAAAATGAAGGCGGAAAAGATGGCCGTTCCCAAGGAGGAAAAGACGAAGAAGGCAAAGGCTGAGGAAGAATCCGCTGAGGTAAGCAAGCGACAGCAAAAACTGGAAAAGAAGCTGGAGAAGAAGAGGGAAAAGAAACAGGCGGCGGAAAGCGAGAGCTGACGTACGTTTCTGTGTGTTGAGCAGGTGCGATATGCAACGCCCACCGACTGATGGCCGGTGGGCGTTTTGATTGAAACCGCTTTTTGTTAACCCTTCTTCCGCCGTATCAGCCCGACCCCCGCCAGACCGCATCCGAGGAGCAGCATGGTGGCCGGTTCGGGAACCGGAGCGCTTGATGTCCCCACATTGAATGATATGCCGCTGTTATAGAAATGACAGTCGGGATCGAACCCCAGTCCGAAAACGCTGTCATTTTCCAGGTACGCGATCAGCGTGCCGATCTCAGAAGCGTCAAATGCGTAGGTTATGTCCTGCGCGATGGGCGGGAGATTCTCCCAGTGTTCCAGGGCGACCTGAATCCCGCTGTAGCCCCAGCTCGTAAAATAGGAGCCATCCCTTGACCCGTCCCACCCTGTGTTTACGCCGTCAACCGCTGTATCCAGAAGATGCAGGTACAGGTCATTCGAACTCCAGTCGTCATTGCGGATGCCGTGAAAGGTTACGGATGCCGATGTTATGGATTCCCCCGTGGGGATCGCCCAGTCGTCTTCACCCCAGGTGTAATAATAGTTGTGATCCAAGTCATACAGATCGCCGAGATTCCATTCGAATGTCGTGCCGCGGGCCATTCCGGACAGTGACAATACAAACAGCGCCGATACAATACACAATAATCGTTTCATTTCTCGATTCCCCCCATCAAGGTATTTCCCGGTTGTTTCACGGTTCGGTGTATCTTTTACACGGTCCCAGTTTTTCCAGATTCGGAACTTGTTGTAAATACTACTAAAGTAGTATTTTTAAGTGTTTTCGATGGGTTAAGGAGTGATTTCCTCCGGGGAGGGTTTCGCGGAAGGAGACGGAAAGGGTGCGGTGCTGACGGATGTGGAAATTATGGGGGACGTGAACTGATCGGAGTGGGGATCTTGTTCCGGGTTTGTTTTAGCTGAGGGAGCGAATGAAGGGAGGGAAAAACCATGAGCCGGTGTCGGTGATACTTATGCCGGCAGTGGTGGTGGGAGCTTTTCTAAAGGTTTGTCGGAGACGGCGAGACTTTTGTCAATGCAGACGACGGATGGTTTTGGGGATATTGAGGGCGAGACGGTTTGTCCCGGCTGGGTAGGGCTGTCGGGATATAGAAATAAGCGGGGTCGAGAACGGCTCCGCCGGCCAGCGTTTCACCGGGGATAGCCGGTGATTTCCCTGATTCGCTTATAGAGGGGTTTTAGATGCTTGTACATCTTTTCGTATACTTCGCGGTAGAGTCGATCATAGATCTCGTGATTTTCCTGATTTGGTTCGAATACCTCGCCCACGTGCGTCATGGCTCTGACCGCCGATTCAAAATCGGGATGCAGACCGAGACCCACGGCGGTATCGATGGCCGCGCCGAGCCCCGATGTTTCATAGACGTGGGGCCGGGCGGTGGGCAAGCCGAAGATATCCGCCGCCGCCCGCATGGCGTTTCTGCTCTGCGAGCCTCCGCCGGATACGCGGAGACTGGTGATGGGAATATGGGTCCGTTTTTCTATCCGTTCTTTCCCTTCTCTGAGCGCGTACCCCAATCCTTCCAGGATGGCCCGGTAAAAATGCCCCTTCGTGTGCACATCGCCGAAGCCGATGATGGCGCCCTTGGCCTCCGGTCCGGGGAGTTTTAACCCCGGGGTCCAATAGGGTTGCAAGACCAGCCCCATGGAGCCAGGAGGGATGTCATCCACCATTTTGTCAAAGAGGGTTTCCGGCGTGACCCCCTGCCGGGACGCCTCCTGCTGTTCCTGATAACCAAATTCCCTGTTGAACCAGCTTACCATCCAGAATCCGCGGTAGATCTGCACCTCGATCGTATAGTACCCAGGCACCGGGGAAGGGTAAGGGGGGAGGATGGGGATCGGTTCCACGTACTTTTTGCTGGTCACATTGATCGTGGCGGTTGTGCTGAAACTGAGACAGCCGATGGAAGGATCGAGACTTCCCGAGCCGATCACCTCGCACGCCTTGTCCGTCGCCGCCGCTATGAGAGGAAGCCCCTCTGGAATGCCCGTTTCCTCGGCGGCCTTCCGGCTGATGTTCCCCAGCGGCTGGCCCGGCGGGACGAGTTCCGGGAGGAGTTCACGCCCTACGGGAATCACTTTCCATTTCCAGTTCCAGTCGGAGGCCCAGCGCAGATGTTTGTAGTCAAAAGGGATCATGGCAACCTGGCACCCAATGGAGTCGACGAATTCTCCGGTGAGGCGGTAGGTGAGATAGCCAGACAGAAGGAGATATTTGTATGTCTTTTTCCAGATGTCGGGCTGATAGGTGCGGATCCAGTTGGCCTCGGCCTCGGCCTGGAGGTAGGAGACCGTGTCGCTGACGCGCCCGATCTTGAAGAGAAGGCCCCACAGCCCTCCCAGGGGGGGCAGTCCGTGGGTCTTGCGCTGATCCAGCCATATCATGGCGGGTCGGAGGGGCGTTCCGTTCCGGTCCACGTTGATGAGCGTGCTTCTCTGCGTCGTGATGGAAACGCCGGCAACCCGTTCCCGGAATGGCCCCTCTTTCCATAATTCCTGACAGGCCCGGCAGAGGGCGTCCCAGAATACGGCGGGGTTCTGCTCCGCCCATCCCGGCTGCTCCGAATAGTAAGGCTCAAAGACGACCTGCTGGCGTGCCACCAGTTCCCCGTTCAGGTCGAAGAGAAGGGCTTTCAGGCTCTGCGTTCCGTTATCGATGGAGAGAAGGAGATCTCGATTCCCCACGGTATACCCCCGATTCTGATGTTGCTTTTCTTCCTTCCGTACAGTCAGGACGATTCATCGTGCGATTCTTCCTCTATGAACGCAAGGACATGCCGGTATATCTCTTTCCTCGGCATGTTCATTTCCTCCGAGAGCGTGTTGATGATATCGCGGGTAGAGGACGTGGAATCCGTGCGCGCCTCGCGGAACCGTGCCTGTATCGCTTCGGGCGAAACGTTCGCACGTTCGACGGCGGCACCCGAAACAACGATCGTGATCTCCCCCTTGACCCGTTTCCCTCGGAAGGATTCGATGATGTCATTGGCGGTGCCGCGCAGTGTCTCTTCGTACAGCTTCGTCAATTCTCTGGATACGGCAATCTGACGCTCCCCGAGAATTCCCCGGATATCCTCCAGTGCGGAGACGAGCCGGTTGGGAGATTCGTAGAAGACCATGGTTTTCGGTTCTTCCCGCACGGATTCGATGAACTGTCTTCTCTTCCCAGGGCGGGAGGGAAGGAAGCCGAAGAAGATGAAACTGTCCATGGGAAGGCCGGAGGCATTGAGAGCGGCGACGGCGGCGACGGGCCCGGGGACCGGAACGACCGTGATGGACCGGGCGATGGCGTGATTGACGAAGAGGTATCCGGGATCTGATATCCCCGGGGTCCCCGCGTCCGATACGTAGGCAATATCGGTCCCTTCACGCAGCCTGGATATGAGGGATTCGCTCTTTTTCAGTTCATTGTGCTCGTGGAGGCTGGTCATAGGGGTGTCAATCCCGTGGGCATCGAGGAGGATTTTTGTTCTTCGCGTGTCCTCCGCCGCTATCAGCCCCACTTCTTTGAGGATGCGGATGGCCCGGAGGGTAATATCCTCCAGATTACCGATGGGGGTGGCGACGATATACAGGGTTCCCTGTTTCATGATGATCCGGCATCACGCGTTCAAGTCGAAGGCGTTTCGTATCAGTGTTACCCGGTTTCCCTGGGGAGTGAACCGTATGGTCACCACATCAAATCTCGCGTTACGGTCGGTGATCCCTCTTTCCTGGAGGTAGCGCAGCGCCGTTCTGGAGATTTTTTTCTGCTTGTCGGCGCCGATGGCTTCTTCGGGCGAGCCGAAAAAGTCCGATTCTCTTCCCTTGACCTCGACAAAGGCCACTTCCTGTTTGTCCATGGCGATAATGTCGATCTCTCCGTACCGGCACCGGTAATTTCTCTCGATGATCCGATACCCCTCCTTTTTCAGACAGGCCACGGCCGCATCCTCTCCCCTGATCCCCTTTGCTCTGTTAGCTGATCTTGAAGGACCGTCTGTGGATCTTGCATCGGCCATATTCTTTCAGGGCCTCCCGATGTTCTTTTGTTCCGTACCCCTTGTTTTTCAGGAAGTTATACTGAGGATACAGGGTATGATACCTGTCCATGATCTGATCTCTGGATACCTTTGCGATGATGGACGCGGCCGCCACGGAAAGGCTGAGGGAATCACCCCCGATGATCGTCTCCTGCGCGATGGACGTGTTGATGGTATGTATTCCGTCAATGAGGATGTAATCAGGCTGGGGGGAGAGGTTCGAAACGGCTATCAGCATGGCGGACAGCGCCGCCTGAAGGATATTCATCCTGTCGATGGAGGCGGCGTCCACAATCCCCAGACCGACGGAGACTGCCTCATTTCGTATTGTTGTGTACAGGGATTCGCGTTTCCGGGGAGTCAGCTTCTTTGAATCTCTGATCTCCCCGTTGATATAATCCGGAGGGAACATGACTGCCGCGGCAACGACGGGACCGGCGAGAGGACCCCTCCCGGCCTCGTCAACGCCGGCGATAGCGCTGAAACCGCGCCGGCGGGCGCGCAGTTCGAATTGATGCATCTCACCTTCTGCCCAGTTCCTTTATCCGTGCCTTCTTGCCTTTGAGGCCTCTCAGATAATACAGCCTCGACTGGCGTACTTTGCCTCTCATGACCACTTCTATCTTGTCAATCGTGGGGGAATGAAGAGGAAAGGTTCTTTCCACGCCGACGCCTGACGATATCTTCCGCACGGTGAAGTTAGCTCGGTTCTGCCCCGCTCTCTTGCGTATGACGGAGCCCTGAAATACCTGGATGCGCTCCTTTTGTCCTTCAACGATCTTTACATGCACCTTCACGGTATCACCCGGTCTGAAGCCGGGAATATCCATCCGCATCTGTTCTTTTTCGATGTTATCAAGAACATTCATAATATAAAATCCTCCTCTGATATAGCATAGTAATAATTTGTCAGTGTCCGCACAGCCTGTCCAGCATGACGGCCGCTGCCGCCCTGACGGACAGGTGATTGTAATCGGCATTGCCCCGTATCGGTTCCACGGCGAAATCCGCTTTTTCGAGAGCCTCTTCGGCTATCCCCCATCCCGTTCCAAAAAGAATGAGAAATGGCTCGCTGCCCTGAGACATCTTTTTCCTCACCTCTTCACAGCTCAAAGATGCCCTCCGTGAAGCGGCGCTTGTGGCCGCCACATGAACCCGCTGCCCCGTCTCTTCCGAAACAGCCTGTATGACATCGTCAAGTGTATCCGCCACCCTCACGATGTCGAAGGCCTCTTTCCGGGAAGGGTTGTAGCTGGCGCCATAGCCTTTCTGCCAGTGACTCAGAATGCGTTCTACAAACTGTTTCTGCTTTTCTATGGGCGTTACGATATAAAACCGTTTTACGCCATAGGTCCGGGCGGTCCGTGAGATGTCGTGAATATCCATGTTGGTTACCGCCGTTGTCACGATATCTCCCCGTTTGTTGTAGACGGGGTAATGTAAAAGAGCGATGTACAGGTTTCCGGTGCTCATGATGAAGGGTGCGAGCCTTCCGCCCTGAGCTCTTCAAGGATCCTTCGGTCTTCTTCCGCAAGATCGGCGTGTTCGAGCAGATCCGGTCTCCTCTGGAGGGTTCGTCTGAGGGATTCCCGACGCCGCCATCCGTCAATTTTTTTCTGGTGGCCCGAGACGAGTATATCGGGGACCTTCCATCCCTCGTACTCCCGGGGCTTCGTATAGTGGGGGCCTTCCAGGAGACCGGTCGAAAAAGAGTCGTACAGGACCGATTCGCTGTTTCCCACAAATCCCGGCACAAGACGGGAGACCGCGTCGATCACGATCATGGCGGGCAATTCCCCTCCGCTCAGGATATAATCACCGATCGATATCTCACGATCAACCAGATGCTCCCTGATTCGTTCGTCGATCCCCTCGTAGTGCCCGCATATGAGGATGACCCGTGAGCAGCGGGAGAGTTCCTCCGCGATCTTCTGCTTGAACGGTTCCCCCTGCGGCGACAGAAGGATGATGGATGCCCCGTCTCGAGCGGGATCGAGGGCATGAAGGGCACGCGCGACCGGTTCCACTTTCATGACCATGCCGCCGCCGCCCCCGTATGGGGTGTCGTCTGTCGTCCTGTGTTTGTCTTCGGCGTAATCCCTGATATTATGGAGGTTTACTTCGACGATTCCCCTGTCTATTGCTTTTTTCAGGAGGCTGCATGCAAGGGGGGAGTGAAACATCTCCGGGAAGACGGACAGGATATCAAAGGAGATCATTCTACAACCCTTCGGGGAGTCTCACGACCATAACGCCTTTTTCAATGTCGATTTCTCGTACCACGTCGTCAAATGCCGGGATGAGAATCTCCCCTTCACCGCCGCTGCAGATATAGACATCGTTACTTCCCGTTGGCAGAACCGTCGTAATGGAGCCGAGTTTCAGACCGCTTTCCGTCACAATATCGAGTCCGATGATATCTTTCCAGTAGTACTCGCCGTCGGGCAGCCGCTCCGGCGCGATAAAGACGGATTGCCCCACCAGCCCACCGGCTGCCTCTATGGTATCAATCCCCTCAAGTTCGAGGGTGAACGAGCCGCCTTTGGCGCGGAGATATCTCACGGTGAACGAAGATACGTACTCCCTGTCTTCTCCGATAAAAACACGCTCTGGAGTTTTGAGCTCCCGTGTCGATTCACAATATGAAAGAACTTTAAGCCGGCCTTTCAGACCGCTGGATTTAACGATTTTACCTATCTCAATAAGATCATTCACTTATTCTATAATTTCTAGGACCGCCCTTTTGTGCAGCTTGGATGAAGCCGCGCTCAGGATGGTTCTCATCGCCTTCGCGGTTTTTCCCTGCTTTCCGATGACCTTCCCCAGGTCATCCTTCGCAACCCGCAGTTCAATCACAGAAGTCTGCTCGCCGATCACCTCGGTGCAATCCACATCTTCAGGATGATCTACCAACGCCTGAGCCATATACTTGACCAATTCTTTCATCGCAGCACCCCTCCCCGTGATCATTAGAATAAGTAAGATGAAGATGGTTCCGTATCACTCAAAATCTATGCCTGCGTCTTTTTGGCTTCTTCTGTTTTTGCTACGATTCCCTTCTTTTTCAGGAGGCTGAGTACCGTCTGTGTCGGTTTGGCTCCTCTGGACATCCAGTCCGCCACCCGGTCTTCCTTGATGGTTATCTCAGCAGGGTCCGTCAAGGGGTTGTAATTTCCCACTATTTCAATGAACCTTCCATCCCTCGGCGCTTCGCTGTCAGCCACGACGATCCGGTAAAACGGTCTCTTTTTTGCGCCCATTCGTGTCAATCGTATTTTAACTGCCATTCCGGTGATTATCACCTCCCGATAGTTATGGATTAAGTTTGCTTATTAGCACATGTTTTCTTTTATTTAAAGGGCAAATTTCCTCTCATCATCGATTTCATGCCCCCCTTCGATAACTTTTTCATCATCTTTCTCATCTCGATATAGTTTTTGAGAACCGTGTTCACATCCTGCACCGTGGTGCCGCTCCCTCTGGCGATTCTTTTTCTCCTCTGGCCGTTGATGATTTTATAATTGAGGCGTTCCTCTTCCGTCATGGAATCAATGACGGCCGTTGTCTTAATCAGTTCGCGCGCATCCGGGGTGGCGTTCTTCAGGGCTTTTATCTTTCCGAGACCGGGTATCATCCCGATAATATCTTGGAGGGACCCCATTTTCTGTATCTGCCCCAACTGCTTTTTCAGATCGTTCAGGGTGAATGAATCCTTCCGGATCTTTCGTTCGAGTTCCCGGGCGGCCTTCTCGTCCATCGCCGTCTGGGCCTTTTCGACCAGGGTCAGAATGTCGCCCATGCCCAGAATCCGGGACGCCATGCGTTCGGGGTGAAATACCTCCAGAGCGTCGCTCTTCTCCCCCATCCCGATGAACTTGACCGGTTTCCCGGTCACCTTCTTCAGAGACAGTGCGGCTCCCCCGCGGGCGTCGCCGTCCATCTTTGTCAGAATGACGCCGTCTATGTCGAGCAGGGCGTCAAATTTTTCCGCCACCGACACGGCATCCTGCCCTGTCATGGCATCGGCGACGAAGAGTATTTCGGCCGGATTGACGGCATCCTGTATCCGCTTCAATTCACCCATCAGTTCGTCATCGATATGAAGCCGACCCGCAGTGTCGATGATCAGAGTGTCAAAGCCGTTCGCCTTTCCATGTTCCACCGCATCGACGCAGATCCTGACCGGATCCTTCTGCCCCTGTGAATCGTATACGTTCACCCCCGTCTTATCGCCCAGGACCCGCAACTGCTCGATGGCCGCGGGGCGGTAGACGTCCGCGGAAACCAGAGAAACCCTGCGGTCCTTGTTCTTCAGGTAACGGGCCAGCTTCGCGGCGGTGGTTGTCTTGCCGCATCCCTGAAGACCCACGAGCATGACGGGGGCGGGGAATCGGTTGGAGAGGTTGAGGTGGCTGCTTTCGCTCCCCATCAGTTCGATGAGTCTGTCGTGGACGATTTTGACGATCTGCTGTCCGGGGGTTATGCTGTCCAGAACTTCCCGTCCGACCGCACGCCGGCTCACATCCTCGATGAACTCCTTTGTGACCCGGAAATTGACGTCAGCCTCGAGCAGCGCCATACGAATGCTTTTCATGGCCGTCGCGACTGTTTCTTCGTCGAGCATGCCCCGCCCCTTCAATTTTTTGAAGACGGCGTCCAGTTTCTCGGTGAGATTTTCAAACATGGTCGTTTATTCCGATTCCCTGTTCTTGATGATCAGGCACTTGATCCCCTTTACCTCTTCTTCCACCCGGGACGCAGCCGTTCTTGCCTCATCGTATGTGGCAAAGCCCGGGAGCTTTAAACGGAACCATCTTCCGCTTGACTGGAGATTGATCTCGTCTATCCGATGTGTATAGCCCAGATGAGAGAGCCGTTCTCCCAGCGTCCCCGTCATGGCCTTGTCTCTGAAAGATGCCACCTGCACCGTGTAGAGACCGTCGGCCTGTTTATTTGCAGGGGAAGACGTTTCAGGGGAAGGCGCCTTCGGGGGCGTGAAGGTTTCATGCGCTGCCGATTCATCGGTTTTCTTTAATGTGTCGTAAAAGGTGAACTCGACCTTTTCTTCCTTTTGAGCCGTATCCGGAGCGGGATCGCTGAGGGGCTCGTCGGAAGCGATGGCGTTTCCATCCGTCCGGGCCGGTCCCGTTTCCACCCGTTCCGTGATTGTTTTTCTGATGACGTTCGGTATTCCCCGGGCGATCTTTTCCGGATAACTTTCAATGTTCTTTCCCACCATCACCCCGCACACAAAGGAAAAGAGCAACACCAGGGCGATGACAAAGGTGAAGAACACCAGGCCGGACCTGCCCAGTTTGAATTCGAACTCTCCGGTTTTCTGCGCCATCGTCTCCCCTTTGTCGCGGATCTGAACCCTGGACGCTTGATCCTCACATACGCTCCGGAGCTGAAACACCCAGCAATTTTAAGGCGTTTCTGATTACTGTGCCGGTGGATTTGATTAAAAACAACCTCGCCTGTGTCAATTCGACGTTGTCGGAGACGACCTTGTGCTTGTTGTAAAAGCTGTGAAAAACGGAGGCAAGGTCATTGATGTAGTACGGTATGCGGTGCGGCTCGAGGGCCTGCGCGCTTCCCTCGACAATTTCCGGAAAGGTATCGATCATCTTGATAAGTTCGTGTTCCTCCGGCGCGGCAAGGAGGTCGAGCCTGATGTCACCGTAAGACGGGATCCTGTGTCCCTGTTCTTCGGCGTTTCTCATGATGCTGCATATCCTGGCATGGGCGTACTGCACGTAATAGACCGGATTTTCGTTGGATTGCGCCTTAGCGATCTCCAGATCAAAATCGAGATGGCTGTTGGATCTCCGCATCAGGAAATTGTACCGGGCCGCGTCCCTCCCCACCTCGTCGGTCACCTCGCGTATGGTGACGAATTCGCCCGCTCTGGTGGACATGGGGACGGGAACTCCTCCTCTCAGGAGGTTGACCAACTGGACCAGGACAACGTCGAGGTCTTCCTTTTTCCTGCCCAGGGCCTGAATACAGGCCTGCATTCTCGGTATATATCCGTGATGGTCCGCCCCCCATACATTGATGATCCGGTCGAACCCCCGCTCGTACTTGTTGAGATGGTAGGCGATATCGGCCGCAAAATAGGTGGGATCGCCGTTTCCCCTGACCACGACGCGGTCCTTCTCATCGCCGAAGTCGGTTGTCTTGAACCACAGCGTTCCCTCTTCTTCGTAAATGAATCCCTCATCACGAAGTTTTTCTATGATCTTAGCCACTTTATTATCATGGTACAGTTCCTTCTCGCTGAAATAGCGGTCGAAGACCACCCCCAGCGTTTCCAGGTCTTCCTTGATCCCTTCGAGGATGGACCCGGCCGCGTAATCCGTCATGAAGGGAACCGCTTCATCCTTTCCCGATCTGAAGAATTTGTCTCCGTACGCGTCGTGTATCTCCCGGGCAAGATCCGTGATGTATGCCCCCTGATAACAGGTCTCGGGAAAAGAAATGATTTCCCCCATCAGTTCCAGGTACCGGTAGTACACGGATTCTCCCAGCGTGTTCATCTGGTTGCCGGCGTCGTTTATGTAATATTCCCTGGAAACGGAGAATCCCGATGCCTGGAGAATGCCTGCGATCACATCTCCGATGACGGCGCCTCTGGCGTGCCCAATGTGGAGGGGCCCTGTGGGATTGGCGCTGACAAATTCCACCTGGACCCTGGAACCTGCTCCCATGGCGGATTCTCCGTACCTGTCTCCGAGGGCGTCCACTTCCGCCAGAAGTCCCGCCCATGCAGTGCCCTTGATAAAAAGGTTGATAAACCCCGGTCCGGCTATCTCCACCTTGTCGAGAATCTTGGCACTGTCATCAATACTCTCGACGATGGATTCGGCTATCTTACGGGGAGGCCGCCGCTGTGCTGACGCGAGTATCATTGCAATATTGGATGCGTAATCGCCGTGAGCGCCTTCCCGCGGAAGATCCACCTCTATGGAGGGGATATCCGTTTCGTGCAGCGTCCCCTTTGTGAAACAGGAATAGACGGCTTTTCTCAACAGTTCTGCAAGTTTCTTCTTCATATCAGCTCTTCTCTGCAGTGTAGAAAACGAAAAAGTTGGCCCTGAGGCCAACCTTTTGAATAGAGGGAGAACGGCGCACTTCTATATGGTTTTTCTCTTCCCTGTCAACTCCGTTTTTGTTCGGTCTGTTCTAGCTTGTCTATATCCGCGTCTTTGATAGCAAGATCTCTTGTAAAATCAGGACAGTGGACCCTCCCGCTGGCATCCTTGGGAACGGAAAACCGCTTTGCGCATGTCCCCCTCCACGCACATATGGAGCAGTATCTCTTCTCTGTACCCATGAGTCCCTTCCTTTCTGCTCTTAATTTTTTCACACGTACTGCCGAATATATATATGTAACATTTTCAAGTCAAGAATTTTTGCCGGTTCCACTATCAAAAGCACCTGGTTACGGCTGTTTGCTCCTCTCATCACCGATGAAAATGATTGACATAACGCCCAATTTCCTGTATGTTTTCGCATATATATTGAAGGATGGTCCCCGTAGTATGAAAAAACTGACTGTGATTATTATAGCGCTCATTTCGTTTCTGGCAATCCCCGCCGGCGGCGAGGCATCATATCGTATTCTGCTCAAAAATGGGGGGGAATTCAAGACCGACCGGTACTGGAAGGAAGGGGAAAAGATACTGTTTTACACCGATGGCGGGGTTGCCGGGATGAGCAGAAGCCTGGTCCAGGAAATCAGGAAGTTTGATCCGCCATACACCACGGAAAAACCACCGCCGACAACAAGGACCGCAGATGAATCACTGGAAAAGATTGATGATGAACAGATTTACAAAAACAAGGCAATTATCTTATCCGGGAAGGTAAGAGAGGCTCTCGGCAACTATAAAAGGGCAAAGGATACCGGCGATAAAGAAAGGATCGCCGAAGAATTTCAAAGAGTTTCTCAGATATCAAGCGAGCTTGAAGACTTGAGAAAAGAGGTGCAAGCAAAAAATGGCGGCATCCTTCCTTTGTGGTGGTTGGAGGAGCCTGAGCGCAGTCAATAAATACCCGCGATCTGAGGCTCAATGGGCGGCATCCTTCTTTGGCTCCGCAATGCCCCTCATTGGGAGCCTCAGATCTTCTGTTCCCATGACAGGAGTTTGAGATCAGAATTGCCGGGACCAACATTCTGAAGGGCTTCGTCATAATGGATGTTTCCGTTACCGGAAATATTCATGGTTGATCCGATTATTGATCCGTAAATGTCCCCATTACCGGTAATGGATATGCCTGCCAAGGGTGCATAGATGGCACCGTAGATATTACCGTTTCCACTGATACTCACATTTGTACAGGTTGAAGTACCGTAGACCTGAAGTTTCTCGGGGGAGGTGGTATCGTTGGCGATCCCATTCCCGCTGATGTTCATGGATCCCGCAACGTATATGGTCAACGAACCCCCCGGTAAGATCTGCAATTTCCCATTTCCTGAGGTTGCAATATTCCCCGTGACGTACAATGTTACGTCGCCGCTGATATATCCTTTCCCATTGCCGTTGATGTTTATGCCTGGCAAGCGATACGTCCCGGAACTAAGGGTATCGCTATTATTCCCTGAAATATTCCAGGCGGACATAGAGGTTCCTCCGCTGGGGAGAGTAAGAGGAGTCATGTCCTTGGGTTCATCCGCAGCAAGTTTTTGCCCTAATACCTGTGCATTGCCACTGGTTGTGACATCAGTGCTTGGAAACCCTCCTTGCCCCACTACGGCGTTTCCATAGATTGTAGCATTTCCGGACAGGGCTATCGCCCCTGTGCCTGTATCATTGGTTCCGACATCCCCATTTGTATTGTGTGTTGCCCAGGTATATGGGCCAACGGAAGAATCGTAGCTGTCCGTTTTACCGTTTCCGCTCATGGTTACGCCAAGGTTGCCGAAGATCCCGTAATTAAAAATGCCGGCGGTCACGGTAAAGGTTGCGGTGACGGCGGCCGTTGCATTGTTGGGACCGCTTCCGGTACTTGTGAATGAGTAAATGTCCGGCGCTAACATGGTTATGTCAGAGATGACAAAGGAGAAGCCTGACGGTACGGAATAATTCAGCGTGCTGCTATTGTTGGCATCCGATGGATCCGCTGACGTCGGAAGGCTAAACGTGGCCGGGCTGGCACCAAGCCCTGCCTCCATCATTGAAAGGGCGTAATGCACGCCCGCATCGGCATTATAGAAGGCTTCCTTTCCTGTCTTGTAGTTTGTGCTGATCTTCAGATCGGTCGATGTCTGCATGACGGCCGTGGTTCCAAGAATGATCGAAACAGCAATCAGCAGGAGGACCGTCACGAGTACCATCCCCTTTTCGTTTCCTGACAGCGTTTTATCGTTCATGGCAGTATGCTCCTTACAGACCGAGATTTCTCGGTGTGATAACCGACGAGAGGGTGTATGTTCGGTACCCGCCGTTGGTTGTATATTTCGGATCGGGTTTCGAGGTCCGCACCACGATGGTAACTTTTATCCTGCGTATGTTTGCCGTTGTGGCAGTCGCGGTCCCGGCCCCGTCAAAGTATTCAAATGCGAGCGATTGAGCATGCTCGGCAACGGGTTGATTCGTGGCGCTTGCGGTCGACTTCCGTCCGAGTTTCTGGATGCCGTCCGTTGTATAGAGGGAGTAGGTGACATATTCATTAGAATCTCCCGTGTCCCCGTCGGGAGACCCCGTCCCTCCGTCATCGGTTGTATCGAGAGAAAAGGTGAGGGAGTTGGAGGAAGCGCTCACAATCCCCGCCGATGCCGAACCGGTGGGATCGTACCCGGCCATCCGAATCTCTCTGGTCATGATGTCAATGGCAACCCTGGTCGTCTGCTGCATCTCGGCAATCTGTTCCTGCACACCCACCGTTTTGTTATACATAGTGAAAACGCCGTACATGACGCCGAGAAGGATGAGCCCGACCGCCATGGCAATCAGCAGTTCGATCAGGGTGAATCCGCGGTCGATTTGCAGCGAGCGACTTGATTTTATTTTATTTTTCTCGAAAGACTCCATTACTGTGCCACCATTGTCTTGAGTGTAACGGTTCGCGTAGCTCCCTTCCAGGGAAATGCCACTGAAACCGCGATGGTTTTCATGCCGGCAACGGGCGAGTCAGAGGTGACGGTCCATGTTCTCGTATAGATGGACTGTTGCGTGTCGGAGCCGGAGGAGATGCTCCCATAGGCTGTACTTTTCAGATCTTCTATTTTGTCCTGGGCCAGCGTCGTGGCGGTAGTCATCTCTTTCGCTAACGTATTGCCGTTGATAACGGTTGTCGCCACGCCTGCGACGCCCAGCAGACCGACAACGATGACCAGAATGGCGATCATGACCTCTATGAGAGTAAATCCGCTGGAATCGGCTATCCGTTTCATCTGTTATTCCTCTACTGTATCTTCACCCGTCCCGCCGTTGAAACACTGACGGACTTCGATCCGCTGGTATTTGTCAGGGTGACCGTCGTTCCCCACGCTGTTCCGCGGGGATAGAAGATCGGATGAGCGGAAGCGCTCAGGGTCACACCGGGATAGTTGCTCTGGATATCTTTCGTGACGCTCGTTTCGCCGGTGTCTTCAGTACCGTTGTTGTTTTCATCATCGAGCATCTTATATTGGTGGGTATCCAGAAAAAACACCTTGAACTGGTTGTTCTCGCTGACCGCCTTCATCCGAGCGTCCATGAGGTCCGTCATGACCAGCCGCGCCGCTCCGTTCAACCGCCGCTGCGCCATGTACGTCTGAAAATTAGGCGCCGCGATAGCCGCGATGATTGCCAGAACGGCGATCACGATCATCATCTCCACGAGGGTGAACCCTCTTTTGCCGGCATGTCGTATCATCGTAAAAATATCCATCTCATACAGGCCTCGCCGCAGAAGATGTACGCGACGGCGGCGGCTGAAAGAAAAGGACCGAAAGGGATGGCGTATTTTGTGTCCTTTTTCTTCCATATCATGGTCGTTATGCCGGCGGCCGCTCCGATCAGGGACGCCGCCATGATAATAAACCAGAGGGACTGCCATCCCAGAAATCCTCCAAGCATGGCCAGAAGCTTGATGTCGCCCCCACCCATCCCCTCTCGCTTTCTCAAAAACTGATATCCCATGGCAATCAAAAAAAGGAATCCTCCTCCCGCAACGATGCCGATCAGGGAGTCCCTGATCGTGACATCCATGAATATAATGGCCGCCAGCGCGAAAAACGGTATCCCGGGGAGGGTGATCACATCGGGGATGATCCGGTGCCTGAGATCGATAAAAGTGATGACAATGAGGGAGCATGTGAACAGAAAGGCGAAGAGGTAGCGGAGCGACAGGCCGTATCGCAGGAAGAGGAGCACGGACAGGACGGCGGTCAGGAGTTCGACGGTCGGATAGACAGGGGATATTTTTTCATGGCAATTTCGGCATCTTCCTCCCAATATCACGTAGCTGATTATCGGTATATTGTCATAAAACTTGAGGGAATATCCGCAGGAGGTGCAGTGGGAAGCCGGCAGCACGATGGAGCTTCCCGAAGGAATCCGGTAGATGCATACGTTGAGGAAGCTTCCGACGACGGCACCCACAATCGCCAAAAAAATTCCCATAAGATATTCCGCGCAAAGTCCCATTCATCTCCTCGCAGGTGTATAAAATCTCGCAACTGGCACATTTGTTTTGGGAAATGTATACTAAAGATGGTGGTTGAAAGCAATGAAGCGCTTCATTGCCCGGGTGTGAAGCGTATCACAGGGGGCGCTGTTACAGGCGGGCCCGTTTCTCAAGTCGTTCCATATCGAGGATCTGAAGGGTGTCCCCTTCGGCAGCGACCAGCCCCTTTTCGCGGAGCACTCTCAATTCCTTGTTGATGCTTTCCCGTGTCGTGCCGACGATGCTCGCGAGGTCTCTCTGGGTCAGACGCAGGCCGATCTCGACAGGGCCTCCCGCTTCAGCCGCGCCGCCGTATTTTCTGCCCAGCTCCACGAGTCTTCGGGCGAAGCGCGTCGGGATATTGAGAAAATGGGCGTCCTCGAGAAGTTCATCCGTCCTGCGCAACTGCATGGAAAGGTAGGAAAAGATCGCCACGATGGCCCCTTCGTTGCCCGTCAGGAATGCGATAAAATCATTCCTGTTCAGGGCGAGCAGTTCGGAAGGTTCAAGGGCGATCACATCGGCCGAGCGGGGCATGCCGTCCAGAAGCGCCAGCTCGCCGAAGAAATCCCCCTTTGACAGGATCGCGGCCGCAACCTCGTCGCCCATTTCCGACGGAAGAACAATCTTGACACTCCCCGCTTTTACTATATACAGTGTAGACCCCTCGTCCCCCTTGCGGAAGAGGGCCTCCCCCTTTTTCAGGGAACGGCGTTTGAGCGAGGCGGCGAGGGCTTCCCTGTCGCTGTCGCTGAGGGAGTGAAAGAGGGATACCCCCTGCAAGAACTCTTCAGGTTTCATAGTATGCGCACCGCAAATCTTTTGTGTCCTTATGGAGAAATGAACATGTCGCACGCTGTCTCTCGGAAGATGCCTGCGCTCAAATACAACATGGTGGATAAAGTATAGACAATACGCTACAGCAAGTCAAAAAATATATTGGCAGGGAGAAATCTCCGCCGCGATTTCCCAATCCCGAGGAGGGCGAGATATGAACCAGTTCACGGTACGAACCGGCTCGCAGTTTGAAATGATCGACATCACCGGAGAGATACGGGCAATGCTGATGAAAAGCGGGATGAAGAATGGGGTGTGTCATCTGTTTGTGCCCCACACGACCGCCGCCGTCACCATCAATGAAAACGCAGACCCCGATGTGCCGAAAGATATTCTGGCTGAGCT
>ENA-OSEO01002546-OSEO01002546.1-sediment-metagenome-genome-assembly--contig:-NODE-2546-length-25135-cov-5.498404_pt1 | contig 25135 bp, 20 predicted proteins | sample MGYA00237883_ERZ534232 | MGnify/ENA metagenome assembly ERZ534232
CCCAATCAGGTCAGCAGCTTTCTCATCGCCGGTCTGGGGGAGACCTCCGATACGCTCTTACGGGGCTGCGACTATCTGGCCGATCTGGGCGTCTATCCCTTTGTGGTCCCCCTGCGGCCCATCCCCGGCTCGTTTCTGGAAGATGCCCGCCCCCCTGATCCGCGCATCATGATGGCCATCTATGAACAGGCGGCTGGCATACTGGAGAGGGCAGGGCTGTCCGCCGGTCGGTCCCTGGCTGGGTGCGTCCGGTGCGGGGCCTGTTCGGGGCTCCCCTTTTTCGAGCGTCAGGACGTAATCCTGACGTGTCATCCGGCCAGGACGTCCGAGGAACTGAGCCAGGCCTTCGACATCCGACAAGAGGTGTTTGTTCGGGAACAGGGGATCTTTGAGATCTCGGACCGGGACGGGAACGACCCTCACAGTATCCATTTAGTGGCCAGGCAGGGCCCGGAGGTGGTGGGCACGGTAAGGGTCTTTCCCAATGGGAATGGGAACGGAAACGGCAACGGTCACTGGATCGGGGGCCGGCTTGCGGTCAAAAAGATCTACCGGACATCCGGGGCCGGGGAACTCCTGGTCCGAAGGGCTGTGGAAACCGTCAAGCGGAAGGGGTGCACCCGATTCACGGCCCACATCCAGTTGGAAAACATCGCCTTTTTCTCGCGGCTGGGCTGGCGGGCCGTTGAATCGCCCACGGTCTATTTTGGCAAAGTGCATCAAGTGATGGAAGCGAATCTGGATACTCCAGAACCAACCCAACCAATACCCGGGCAGGAACAACCATCCCAACAAAGCACAACTGCGCCCAATCCACAACCTGTTTATACGCCCGCCCCAGTAGACAGTGATGCTCCCTGTGATCGGGCTTTATTTGTGGAAGATATCACCATTCCGGATAATACAGAGATTGATCCCGGTAGTACTTTCACCAAAATCTGGCTCATTCAAAATGACGGATCCTGTACCTGGACGAAAGATTATGCCATTGTCTTTGACAGCGGTGATCAGATGGATGGTCCAGAAACGATAGACATCAGTAATGATGTTCCTCCCGGATATGCCCTTGAAATCAGTGTCAACCTGAAAGCACCAACTGAATCAAAAACATATCGGGGAAACTGGATGCTCAGAAATGCATCCGGTGAAACATTTGGTTTGACAGATTTCAATGATCCATTCTGGGTCATTATTAAAGTGGATGCTCCGCCAATTCCCTCTTTTGCAGTATCCTCAGCCTCATTTGAAATGATTCCCGGTAGTTACACCGGCGTGTGTCCATTCCCGGTGACCTTACGCGGAAAAATTACCGCCAGTGGCGCTGGGAAAGTCACCTATTATTACCAACGCGAAGATGGCTACCGGTCAGACACGATGGAAATCACCTTTGACGCTGGTGGACAAAAAACGCTACCAGATTTTTCCATGCCGATTGGCAGCGGAGCAGGCTACGCCTGGACAGGCAAAGTGTGGCTTTATATAGATAATCCTAATCACCAGGCTTTTGGTGAACAGGTATTCTCGGTAAACTGCGTCTCGCCCTAATAAATAAAAATTAAATGTCTATTCGATATATACGGTGATTTTTAACTTCAGCCCCGCCCAGGGTGATTAAGTCTTTGCGCATCTGCTCTGCGCTCTCAGCTACCTGGGTGAACTCTGCATACTTGAAATGCTTTGATTTGACTGTTTTTTCCATTTCATAATACAGTAAAGCGTTTCCACCACGACCATGGTACTCCTCCATGACACCCATTCCATTCACTGAGACCATATCTGTACGCTTTGATTCTCTCAGTAAATCCAGAATGCTGAGCGGGTTGAGTTGTCCTTTATGGCGTTGGATTGCTCGTGATACATCCGGGAAAGCAAATAAGAATCCGATGATATTCTCGCCATCCATTAAAACTTTTATCAATTTTGGATCGGCAAATAAGATCACATTTTCGATTGCCGTTTCTATTTCCCTTTTTGTATAGGGGTAATATTCCCAATTCTTTACAAAAACCTTGTTATAGATTTCGCCGATCTCTTTTCCTACTGTCCTCAATTCTGATCTCGTTCGAAAACCTCGCACTCTGATGGTACCTTTTTCCAATACGCGTTCCGCAACACGTTTAACCTTCTCTGGCAAGGAGAATTTTGCTATCTCAATCTGGCAGGACACAAAATCGACTTCTTTCTCAAATCCATATTCTTCCATTAATCGAGGTAAGTAGGGTAGATTGTAGTTCATCATGATCATCATCTGGCGCTTATCAAACCCTTCCACCAGAATGCCATATCCATCTCCCAGCCCAAAAGGTTTGGGACCCACAATCCTGGATAACCCGCGTTTCGATGCCCACTCTTTCCCTGTTTCAAACAGAGATTTGATTACCTCAATATCATTTTCTGCTTCCAATAAATTAAAACTGGCAACCTTTTTATTCTGAACCTGGTTATACAGTTTATTTTCCAGCATGGCGATACGACCGACTGTTTGACCATTTCGAACAGCTATGAAAGCCTGTGCATCAGAATGTTCATAAAAAGGATGTTTTTTGGGATCCAGCATATTGCGCACATCCACTTTCATAAATGGTACCCATTGTGGCACTCCCTGGTACAATCGATAGGGTAATTCAACAAACTCCCCTACTAAAGATCGGTTTTGACGGTTCACAGCTTCAATTTTTATCATTTTATTTCCTCTTTTTGGTTAACAACTCATATAATAATAGCACTGGATACAATAATTGTTAATCCAAAGCAACCCTGATTTCACAAATTTCATCAACTAAAGGAGACTTCATGACAACGCTAATTCAGGAGAAAGTAAGCCAGGCACTCGATATATTAAAGGAAAAAGACATTGATCTCTGGTTAATCTTTGTCCGGGAAACATCGGTTAATTCGGACCCCATCCTCCCTGTTATTTATGGGAACGAGACCCTTACCCGCCAGAGTGCATTATTAATGCACCAATCCGGTGAAACCATCGCGATCGTTGGACGCATTGACGCGGAGACCACCCGTTTAATCGGAGCTTACCAGACAGTTATTCCCTGCGATGCTGGTATCAGACAATACCTGTTATCTGAGTTACAGCGACTCAATCCTGCAAAAATCGCGATCAACACCAGCCTCAGCAATGTCATGGCAGATGGATTAAGCTATGGAATGTACCAACTCCTGTTAAAGATGTTGGCGGACACTCCTTTTGTTGATCGACTTTGTTCTGCTGAGGAAATCATCTCAGCATTGAATGGTCGTAAAACACCCGGCGAAATTTCTCTTATCCAGGCCGCTGTGGATGAAACCTTCAAAATCTACCAGCAAACCTATAACTTCATGCAACCCGGTCAGACAGAAAAAGACGTGTCGGATTTTATGCATCAACAATTAGCTGATCGTAATCTCCTGGCTGCCTGGACTTATGAAGGCTGCCCGGCAGTCAATAGCGGCCCCGATTCCCCGGTCGGTCATGCCGCGCCAACAGCCATCCAGCTCGAACGTGGTCACCTCGTACACTTTGATTTTGGCGTCCAGAAGGATGGTTATTGCTCCGACATTCAACGCATGGTCTACCTGTTAAGACCCGGGGAAAACGAAGCTCCAATTGAAGTGCAGGAAGGTTTCGACCTGGTACGCCAGGCCATCGAAGCGGCCCGAGAGGTTTTACGCCCCGGCGTCACCGGTCTGGAAGTTGACATGGCTGCCCGCAAGGTTATTACTGACGCTGGATACCCCGAGTACCACTATGCCACCGGTCACCAATTGGGTAAGCGCGCCCATGATGGCGGTGGGATTCTTGGTCCGCAATGGGAAGTGTATGGTGATCTACCCAACCAGATCATTGAGAAAGATCAGGTCTACACCATCGAGCTGGGGATTGCCTTACCAGGCTATGGCTACATCGGTTTGGAAGAGGATGTCCTGGTAACAGAAATTGGAAATGAGTATCTGGGTGAACCACAAACAAAACTGGTGCTGTTATAAGACTCATTGATGTAAATTTAATTCAATTAATCCGTATCACCCAGAATCATATCCAACGTAATCCCCAATTCTTTTGTAATATCTGTTAACACCTTAATGGATCCGCGACGTTTATTCGTTTCCAATTGGGAGAGATACGGAATGCTGATGTTAATTTTCTTTGCCAGTTCATCCTGTGTCATACCCCGATATTCTCTGAATACTTTAATTGGATTTTGGACTTCCAGTAACTTAACTACGACCTCAACAGGAAACAACTGCTCTTCACCCTGTGCTAATGCACTTTGAAAGCGATCAAAATCCTGAATATCATCTAACATTTCTGCTTTTTCTACCAAATGGAGATACTCATCATATGGAATAACAGCCCATTCTAATTCATCTTTATTCTTAATGATCTGAACATTCATTCGAAAACATCTCCATTGGATCCAATCTTCACAATAATTATGATCAATTCATCATTCTTTAGTTCATAAATGCTCCGCCAATCACCAACTCTTAATCGATATCCTGGTCTACCATGAAGTTTTTTTGTGTCCAAATTTGGATTGTGTTTATCCACCGCCCAAATAAGCTTCCTTCACCATCGGATCTTCCAACAAGTCGCCGGCGTCGCCTTCCAGCACGATCTTGCCGGTCTCGAACACGTAACCACGATCTGCAATCGACAACGCCATCTGGGCATTCTGCTCTACCAGCAAAATCGAAGTTCCCTGCTGATTAATCTCGCGAATGATATCAAAGATCTGTTCCACGATGATAGGTGCCAGACCCATGGAAGGCTCATCCAGCAGTAACAATTGTGGACGCGCCATCAATCCACGGGCAATCGCCAGCATTTGTTGTTCGCCACCCGAGAGTGTACCTCCCAGTTGTTTTCGTCTTTCGCGCAAACGCGGGAACTTTCCAAATACCATTTCGATATCAGCTTCAATCTGTTGACGATCCGAAAAAATATAGGCGCCCATTTCCAGATTTTCCACCACCGACATCTTGGGGAAAATTCTCCTTCCCTCAGGTACCTGTACAATTCCCCTGGTAACAATATCCTGAGGTGGTGTTTCCACAATCGATGCGCCTCTGTAACGGATGTCACCGGAAGTGGGTTTATTCAGGCGGGATATGGTGTTCAATGTGGTTGATTTTCCAGCTCCATTGGCACCAATCAAAGCCACAATCTCACCTTCTTCGAGATGAAAGGAGACCCCTTTTAACGCGTGGATTGCGCCATAATGTACGTTTAGATTTTCAACTTCAAGCATCATGCAATTTCTCCCGTCGATATTTTTCGGACAGAGCTGCAGCCCCAGGTCCCAGATAGGCTTCAATCACGCGCGGATTTGCCTGTATTTCTTTGGGGTTCCCCTCGGCAATTTTTTGTCCATAATCCAGTACAGAAATCTGATCAGAAATGTTCATCACCACGCGCATGTCATGTTCGATCAGAATGATGGTGATTCCCAGATCATCGCGAATTTGACGGATGAAATCTTTCATAGCATCTGTTTCCTGAGGATTCATCCCAGCAGTAGGTTCATCCAGCAATAATAATGTGGGCTGGTTGGCTAATGCCCGTGCAATTTCCAGACGTCGTTGAGCTCCATATGGTAGGTTTAATGCCAGGTTATCCCCCAACCCAGCCAGGCCTACATAATGTAATAAGCGGCTAGCTTCGTTGATGATGTGTTTCTGTTCTTTCTGGTAATCTGGTGTTTTTAACATCGCTTTCATCCAGCCATGTTTCAGACGAGGTTCAAAACCCACCATTACATTCTCTACAGCAGACATATTTTTAAACAAGCGAATATTCTGATACGTTCGGGCAATCCCCATAGCTGCCACCTTATCAGTAAGCATACCCTGGATTTTTCGTCCATTAAACAAAACATCTCCAAGTTCAGGTGTGTAAAATCCAGAAATGCAATTGAACAATGTTGTCTTTCCAGCACCATTTGGACCAATAATACTGGCAATTGAACCTTCTGGAACGACGAGATCAACTTTATTTACTGCTACCAGTCCACCAAATATTTTGGATACCTGACGAGCTTCGAGTACCGTTTTCATTTCTCACCTCCAGTGGTAGCAGGCAAGGGTACTGGTTCATTTTCTTGTCCGACAGGCATCTCCAGTTTGGGTCGCCTGGCTGGCCATAACCCTTCAGGGCGGATGATCATCATCACCACCAGCAATGCACCAAATACCAATAAACGGTAATTTTCTAACTCTCTCAGAATCTCTGGCAGTCCTTTTAAGGTGAAGGCTCCTAAAATAACACCCGGGATACTGCCCATACCGCCTACAATCACCAAGACCAACACATTAATTGAGACCATTAAGGCATGATCTTCAGGACCGGTGAATTGGTTGCGCGAAGCGAACAATGCGCCTCCCAGTCCCGCAAAAGCAGCGCCCAGGGATAATGCTAACAATTTATACTTTTGGGTATTAACGCCTGTTGCCTGTGCAACCGTCTCATCCTGACTGATTGCCAGCCATGCGCGTCCAATACTGGATTCCTGCCAGCGTCTTGCAAGGAAGATCGAAAGCAAGACAGCCAGAATAATCAAATACATGAAATCGACATCTGATGTAAATGACTGGCCAAATAATGTGGGGCCGGCAATATTTCGTACACCTCTTGGTCCCATGGTGAAGTCCTTTAATATATCACTCTTCAATAAAATTCGGATGATCTCACCAAAGCCCAATGTCACAATCGCCAGATAATCACCGCGCAACCGCATGATGGGTAGACCAATCAAAATACCCGATAAAGCAGCCGCCAGAACTGCTGCCCCCAGAGCAACCCAGAAATTCCAGACCAGGTTATGTGGTTCAGGTGCAGTGGTCAGAGCGAAGGTGTAAGCGCCAATGGCAAAGAAAGCTACATAGCCCAACACCAATTGCCCAGAGAATCCAACAATAATATTCAAACCCAGACCGAGCAAAACATATATCCCGACTGTACCCATCACATAATTCCAATAGGCTCCCCAGGTGCGTGGTAACAATACCAATAAAAGCAGCACCACACCCATCAGAACATAACTAACATAGGGGTTTCCCCGCAACTTGCCCAACCAGCGATCCTGCGACCATTTTTGAATAGACTCACGCGTTGATTTCACGCGTTCGCGGCTGCGTTCGCTGGCTAAAGCTAGCAATCCTCCCATGACTGCCATTAATGTGCTATAGAAAACGTGAATTAATCCACCTACAACAATGGTCTGATTAAATAGGAAGAATTTGATAGACTCTGAGGAGAGTTGACTCAGGTAAGTACGCAAATTGATTCCGCGATTATCTAGCGCTCCAACGATCAGTGCATAAGCCATCACCAATACACCTGCCACTAGACCAGCAATCACTGATCGACCAAGAACCTTTTTTGTATTAAGTGTCTCATGTTTATCCTGTCGGGATGCACGCCAACCATTCCATATTCCCAATAAACCCAAGAATATAAGTAAACTACTGGTGGAAGGTATTTGTCCTACCCCTAAAGATTGCCCTAATGCTTTCTGTATTAGACCTGAAAATACGACTGTGAAACCAATTAATGCGAAAAATATTACAATGACGCCAAACACCATACCACTCGCGGCGGATTTTTGAATAGATTGCTTGTTCATACCTTCTCCTCCGTAAGTGCTTCACCTAATATTCCTGATGGACGGAAAATCAATACCAGAATCAGAATGGTAAAAGCTAGAACATCTTTCAACTGGAAATCGATCCCAAGTACTGCTGGTCCAACCGACTCCACGATTCCCAGGACCATCCCGCCTAACATAGCACCCGGTATGTTGCCAATCCCACCTAATACCGCAGCCGTGAATGCTTTAATACCTGGTAAAAATCCAACATAATAGTTAAACAACCCATTGTGAATACCCCACATCACTCCTGCTGCACCAGCCAATGCACCGCTGATTACAAATGTGCGGCTGATGATTTGGTCAACATTGATACCCATCAAGGCTGCAGTTTTCTTATCCTGTGCAACCGCGCGCATCGCGCGACCCAATTTCGTGCGTTGTACCAATAGATAAAGGCCTACCATTAAGATTGCAGATAAAATTAAAGAAAATATACCTGTATATGTCAGAACAACCGTACTGCCAGCAACTTCGAGATTCCAACCTATTCCACGATCTAAAACCACCGGGTTGATGTATTGGCGACGTTGAGGTCCAAATAATAATTGACCAGCATTTTGCAGGAAAATGGAGGCACCGATCGCGCTAATCAAGGGCACCAAACGTGGTGCGCCTCGTAAAGGACGGTAAGCAAACTTCTCAAGGAATAGCCCTGAGAGTGCCGCGATCAGCATCCCAGCTAAAAACGCGAGCAGAATCGCAATAACCGGATAGGCATTTAGGAAAGATAATTGACTACCATCTACCCCACTCACCTGGATGGCATTGAATGCTTCAAATACAAAATAACCACCAAATGTGCCAATCATCATGACTTCACCATGCGCAAAATTGATCATGAACAAAATACCATATACCAATGTATAACCAATAGCAATCAGCGCATACATACCACCGATGATCAACCCAGAAACAGAAAGTCGCAGCCAGGTGTCAGCCCCGAACTGCGACTTTGCAGCAACATCCATTGCACGCACAATAATAAGCGCAAGCAATAGAAGCGCTGCAATGATTCGAATAATTCGGATACTATTCTGGGGCAATGTTAGCGGCTTTTTTTTCCTTGTAGCTTCCATTAAGCCTCCATTTAGAAAAATTTATGATTTAAAAAATAATAACACAGGGTAACTGCGGAAAGAGAAATTCTCTTTCCGCAGTGATTCCCTTAAATCATGCAATGTTTTAATTCTCAGCCTGTGCCCAATCACCATCTTTTACGACATAGAATGTTGGGCCAGCTGTGTTACATTCACCAACAGCGTCACAGGTGATATCACCGGTAATGCTGGTGAAGCCTGATGTACCACGTACAGCAGCAACCAGAGCACCACGAGGTACATAGAGCGCACCATCGGAACCCAGGACTGCTACTTCTTTGACCTTTGCCATTAACACTGCGGCTGAGTCATATCCACTCCAGGTATAGGGGGATAATGTTCCAGCGCCAACACCATAGGCTGCCAGATAATCGGCATCAAATTTCAGTTTTGCTTCAGATTCTGGTGGGATCAGGGAAGCCGCATAAGCACCTTCACCATTGGCACCCGTTTTCGCAACAAATTCAGCGCCAAAGGTTCCATCACAACCGAAGAAGACAGCATTTTCCAGACCACTTTGTTTCATGTTATTGGTTAATACAACACCTTCAGCTACATAGCCACCAAAGTAGACAGCTTCAGGAGCGTTGGCAGCCAGGGCAGATAATGTAGCGGTGTAATCAGTTTCGCCTGGGGTAATTGCTTCGTATCCGACAACTTCTCCACCTAAGGCTGTGAATTCAGATCGAACTACATCAGCCAATCCCTGTCCATAAGCGCCACCATCATGCATTACAGCAATCTTGCGGAAACCTAATTTCGAATAGAGGTAATCAGCAGCAAATTTACCCTGTACTGCATCGGTAAATGCTACGCGGTTGAAGACTTTTGAACCGAGTGTGGTCAATGGAGGGTTGGTAGCGGAAGGAGACATCATTGGGATTCCGACTTTATCATAAACCGGGATGGCTGCTTCGGTTGCACCAGAGAAAATATGGCCGGCAACTGCCACAACGGTTGGATCTGTTGCGAGCTTGTTAGCAACAGCAGCGCCACCTTCGGGGGCACCCTGGTCATCCTGCGCAACAAGTTCGAATGCAAAACCTTCAACAGTACCAGCATCCTTTACTGCAATAGCGGCACCCTGGGAGATATCCACACCAAATGAGGCGTAATCACCGGTCATCGGAGCACCCATACCTATTTTCACTGTCTGACCAGCCGGGATTTTGGCACAACCAAATTCATCCGTGGCACAAACTTCAGGTTCGCCACCAGCTGGGGCTGCACCATTACAACTTGCCAAAACCATGGCAAAAACGACAAACACAAAAAACAATACACTTTTCTTCATTACTTCCTCCTATGGTTTATTACGGGATTTCTACAAATTTTGGAACGACAATTTTGAGATTGAAATATGCTAACTTTGATATGGCGTGCCTCCTTTACGGAAGTGAGTTGATCTTAATTATCCCAGGAATGTTTTTGTCAAAAAAAAAACCACCCTTTGGTGATCGTTGGGTGGCTTCTTTGCTTCTACTTTTTATTTTCTTAACTTATCTTGATTTTTATCTTTTCAGCTCGCCCAACATCAAACCTGGCCTTCATAATAATATGGAGGAACCAATAAAGCATGATAATAATAACAGCGAAAGTAGTATTTAACATGACATTCATCACATTCGTTCAGGATTTTGCTGATTATACAGCGTTTTAATGATCTGTCAACCCTTTTTGTGTATTTTTATACATTTTGGTTTATTTAATATCATCTGTTACTCATCCTGATGTATCAAAGCTGATGATTACTTTCTTAAATCACTGGCTCTTACGGTTTGAGAACAAACTTTTATGTGTTCACTTTTTGCATTTGGAGGTATTTCACAACCTGATGAAAGGAAAAAATTTGGAAATTGGCTGGTTGCTTCTAATAATTCATTCGTTTTAAAGACCACGTTATCAACATTTCCAGAAGCAAATACAGCTGATGGGTCAAGATTGCCTCCCAGGATAACTTTCCTATCCACTTGAGCAAGTGCCGCAGGCATATCCATTGGTTCACCAAAATGGTAGATCTCAGCTCTTGCTTCAAGAATTTTATTCAAATGGACTAATTTTGCACCACAATTGTGCAAAACAATCGTGAAATCTTCATTTTGTGTGGCTTCGATAATCTGCCTTACATAAGGTGATGAAAATTTTCCCAACCCTCTCGGAGAGAGTAAACCGGCTGCTGGCTCGGCAATGATCACCCCATTGGTCCCAGCATTTTTGAATGCACTTGCATACTGAATGAGAAAGGGGGTGATCTTCTCCAGTAGTAAAGATAATTCATCCGGACCTGTCAAACTGAGTTCCAGCGCTTCTGAAACTCCAAAAATACGTCCTGCCAAAGAAAAAGGTCCAATCATACCACCGAGAACCGGTACACCTCTTTCTTTTCCGATTCGTGACAACCTTTTCGCTGCATCCAGATAGACACCCGTGCGAGCATCCCCTATGTTTGGGACATTCAGATTTAATATTTCTTCAGTCGACCTAGCTTTTCTTCCAATCACAGTAGGGACTTCGTCTGTAGAGAAGCGAATCTCACACCCAAAAGCTTCCGCCTCCACAGAAAGATCCATGCCTGTAAGTATCACAGGTGTGTTAAACAACTCATGCATGCGTAACGAGACGGCGAATTGAGCCTCGGCATTTGTCGCAGCCTCAACTACTGTGTAATTTGATTCTGACAATCCGCCATAAATTCCAACAGGCAGGAAAACACGTTCTTTTTTGTTGAAGAAAAATTCAGATAAATTTGTACTCATTCAGATCATTACCACTTTATCTATCATTTTTGAATAAATTAAGTATATCAAATATGACAACGTTGTCAAATCTTTTAACGAAAACTTCCTCCATTTTATTACTTTATCCAAGTGTGCCTGGAGTCGATTTCCATAAAACCTGATCCTAATCACCCATTTGATCCCATCTGGAAATTCCCATCTATCAACAAAATAAGTCAACCCTGTCATAATTTTCTTACAAAACGAGCAATAATCCAAATTAACGATTGCATTTTTTTTCAAATTGAGTATAGTATCCATATTCTCGTGCACTTTTTTATTTTATTCACATAAAAAACTTGAATAAATCGCTAAATATCCATATCAATCCCCATAAAAAACTCATAGCTGACAAAGAGTGACATGGTATTTGTTTAAGTGCACCTGAAAAATTTTTTGGGAGGGTTTTTGCTATGTCGAAGAAGATTTTAAAAGTCATCAGTTTGTTGTTAGCCTTTGTTTTTCTCGTTTCGGTTGCCCAACCGGCGTACACCAGCAACGAAGGCAAAATGCGCGTCTGGGTGGAATTCAGGCCAGGTCAAGGAGCAAGAGTCGAGAAATCACTCAACGCACTCGGTGCAGAGTTCCATTATCGTTTCGAGGATCTCAACAGCTTCGTGGTCACCGTCCCCGAGCAGACCCTGGCTGGATTGAGAAACAATCCGAATGTGGTCACGATTGAGGAAGACGCCATCCGTTATCCGTCTGCGGAGACTGTTCCTTATGGTATTGACATGGTTCAGGCTCGTGATGTTTGGGATGCTAATAGAGATAATGTTGTTGATGCGGGTGCACCCTCGGGTGATGGGATTAAGGTATGCATTATAGATTCAGGAATAAAGGCAGATCATGAAGACCTTCAAAATGTTCCTAAAAGTGGCTATTCGACCAATTGGAATACCGATACCTGTGGACACGGAACCCATGTTGCTGGAACAATTACAGCATCCCTCAATGAATTAGGTGTGGTTGGAGTAAACCCAGGTGGTGCTGATAGTGTTGATTTGTACATCGTCAAAGTATTTGATGGCCCTGATTGTGGCTGGTCTTATAGTTCAACCCTGGCCAATGCTGCCCAACAATGTCAGACAGCTGGTGCTAACATCATCAGCATGAGTTTAGGTGGTGCACAAAAGAATAGATTAGAGGAGATTGCCTTTAACAATTTATACTCTGCTGGAATCCTCTCTATTGCAGCAGCAGGTAATGAAGGTACTACAGCCTATAATTATCCAGCCAGCTATTCGTCTGTCGTTTCGGTTGCAGCAATCGATGCTGACAAAGTCGTGGCAGAATTCTCTCAATACAATAATCAGGTGGAACTGGCGGCTCCAGGGGTAAGCGTGTTGAGCACGGTGCCATTCCTCAATGAAGCTTCCGTTACAGTCGACGGTGTGAAGTATGATGGTCACCCGGTAGAATTTGCAAAATTAGGTTCAGCGAGTGGGGCACTTATGGATGGTGGCTTATGCACTTCCACCGGAGCTTGGGCAGGGAAAGTTGTTCTTTGCCAGCGTGGAGATATCTCCTTCTATGATAAAGTTATGAATGTTCAGAATAGCGGCGGCGCAGCTGCAGTTATTTATAACAATGTTGAAGGAGAATTACTGGCTACCCTGGGTGAGGGGTATTCCTCAACAATTCCAGCAATCGGATTAACTCAATCACAAGGCACAGAATTATTAGGAAAATTAACTTTCTCAGCTTCAGTAGAAAATTCCTTCACTCCTAATGTCAGTTCATATGAAAAATGGGATGGTACCTCCATGGCAACTCCGCATGTTTCTGGCGTAGCAGCCTTAATCTGGAGTGCAAATCCAAGTTGGACAAATGTCCAGATCCGAAGTGCATTAACAGAATCAGCAATGGATTTAGGAACTGCCGGGCGAGATGTTTACTATGGTTTTGGACTGGTACAGGCAAAAGCAGCATTAGATTTATTAGGTTGGTCATCTCCGACACCAACAGATACACCAACCTCAACACCAACTACAACTACTCCAACTCCCACTGATACTCCTACACCCACACCTGAACCAACTGATACACCTACACCAGTTGTTAAAATCATGGATCTGTCGGTAGATACTGATAAGGATACCTACTCCGACAGACAGACCGTCTATATCACCGTTACAGCTAAGAACACAGATGGTACTCTAATCTCTGGAGCAAGTGTAAACATCACCATCAAAAATTCGGTTACTACATTGGCGACAGGAACTAGCACAACAGGTTCAAGTGGTGTAGTTACTTTTACATATCGTATTAAGACCAGAACAACCGGTACTGGACCAATGACTGTATATGCTTCTGCAAGCATGCCTGGTTACGAAACCGCAACAGATAGTACTACATTCACTATTCAATAATTAATAGTTATCCTTAATAAAACCCTGCGAGAGGAAATTCGCAGGGTTTTTTATATCCCCAACAAACTCAACTGCCTGACCTGCTCATTTAACTTATACTGTGGCACCATTAATGCCATCCCCTTCTGCGCGCGCAACTCTAAAAACGCTCACTCAATTTTTGTGCCCCATTGGCTGCACACTCATAACGGTTACCAAATGCCCGCAGGTGTTTTTCCTTCATACCCGGGAATAAGCGTTCCAATTGCCGCAAATAATACTCCTGAGAGCTTTTGCGCTGGGTCATGCCAAAGACAGCCAGGATCTACCCAGCGCCATGGGCATGCGCCAGTTCCACAATGGCTCGAATATTCTCCCAGTTGTCTTCTATAAAGGGCAACACCGGCATTAACAACAACACCACCTTGATGTCCTGTTCCGCCAGAAATCGCATGACTGCCAGCCGTTCTGAGACCAGCGCTGCCCCCGGTTCCAGTTTTTTTCCCAAATCATCATTGATGCATTGATGTTGACAGCCACGATATAGGTTCATCATGTATTGAATCCCAAACCAGGGATCTGGTTATTTGGAATGCGAGAGGATGGTTTTAGCCTGAATTTTTTTGATTATGCTGATTCATCGACATGATTTTAGTACAAATTTCCTAAGACCGCAAGTTCTAATTTCTAACCGATTTCCCAGATACAAACCTTGAGTTAAATTGTATTCCCCAGGGTGTGTTGGGTCAGATGTCCAATGGCGAATGTGTTCTTCCTGTGGCGAAGGTGTTCTTCCGGTCTGTTATGTATTTTGTACTGAAGGTAACGATTATGGCATATTTGTCAATCAAAATAGGACTTTTGAGGTAACAATTAAAATTAGCGAACATCCTTAATTATGTGTGGGTTAGGTTTCGTTATAAAGTTTTTCTAGTCAAACCCTGATTTCAATTCTCGTAATAAAGTACAATTGATTTGGAGCCCATTCGGGTAACTTCCCTTTGAAAGGACGATATGCCAAAAAAGACTTTGATCTTTTCAGCGTTAATAATAGCGTTAATTATTCTTTCCGGCTGTCAACCGCCTGCCACCACCACCGAATCTACATCAACCGTGAAAGCGACACCTCCAACCATTTTAATTCCGACTATCACAGCAACACCTGCTGAAGGCTTATCCATTGTTTCTCCATTGCAGAAACTGCGCATTATTAATCAGAGCAATATCCAACTCCAAAATCTGGTTGTCGTTTTTCCTGACGAGAGAATAGAGTTTGGAGACGTTCCAGGTGTAACATCTACGAATTATCGGGATGTACCTCAAGGTGTCTACCGTTATGCCGCTTACAACTTCGAAGTGAACGGGCAAAAATACGCGCAGCCGGTAGTCGATTGGGCAGGCGAAACTCCAATGCAGGGAGAAAATTTTACCTATATCATCGATGTGGATCCTTCGCGCTGGCAGACGGAAGGACAGGTGATTCAACTTGTCAAGGTGAGTATAGACCAATCAGAAGAAGTTCCCCTGACAGTAGAAAATCCCACCTTACGAATCGGCAAAGGCAGCCCGACATCTCTGGCTGTCTCGCCTGATGGAGAATGGATGGCCATCAGTACACAGTTCGGGGTTTACCTGTATCATGCCAGTACATTTTCGGAGTCCTGGTTCACTCCCTTATCGGAAAGGGCTAGGCTTGTAATTTTTGATCCTAAAAGTGAACGCCTGGGTGTTGTATCAGACAATGCCATTGTCATTCTGGATGTGGACAATGGCAAGCTGGTAACCAGGTTGGATGACGCGGGAAATTCCTTTGCCTGGTCACCGGATGGACAACGGCTGGTTAGCGGCAGTGGTTGCAGACAAGTGATTGTTTGGGATACACTTAACGGCGCATCACTCAAAGAACTCAGCGGCGGTAAGTGTTCCGAAGGATATAGCGGCATAAAAGTTACCTGGGGAGCGGATGGACGTATTTATGGGGTTTCAATGGGAACAAAAATATTCGCTTGGGAGGGTGATACTTACGCACCGGTGGATGATTTTTCAGCCGAAGGTGCAAAAGATACCTGGATTAGCAACATCATCGCCGCTCCTGTCGGTAATCTATTGGCTCAGCATGCCAGTATGGGCATGCCGATCGTCGCAATCGTGGACACAAAGCAAAATCGCCAGATTCATCTACTTGATCAAGAGGTAAATTGGGGAAATACCACACTGGCCTGGGCGCAGGATGGACAGTATCTGGCAGTGGCATACGGGATCCAAACCGGTCTCATTCTTATCTGGAATGCCCAGACTGGCCAGGTGGAGAAGAAAATCAAAGGATATCACACCACCCCTGGTTTTGGGTGGTCGCCGGATGGGAAGACCCTCTTTGGGCTGCTATCTCTGGATGGCGAGATCAATGCTGTTTCAGTAAGCACTGGCAGTGTGCTGCGCAGTCTGGGCGGGCATGCTTCTGCAGGAACTTTTTTGACCTGGACTCAAGAAGGGTTAGCCACCACTAATGGTACAACTATCACGTGGTGGAACCCGACTAGTGGAAATTCTGTGCACAAGGATATAGTCGGTTCCCCTATGCAATGGGTGAACTCCTGGCCACCAACAGGTCCTGGAACCTATTTATTTACCATCAATCATCGATTTCATCAGGTGGGAAATTTAAATTTTATAAATCCACTCCAAGGTGATAACAGCCAGTATCCATTCCCCTCGGCATGGTCTTGGGATGGTGGTCGCCTGGCTGATCCCACGCATGTATGGGATGCCAGCACAGGTAAACTCCTCTCTCAATTGCAAGACCCCATGCAACAACATCCCCCGGATCAGGTCACCTGGTCGCCTGATGGCAAACGTATTGCTTCGGCTGATTCATTGAACATGAAGAATCCCGTCATCTGGGACGCCCAGACCGGAGAGGTGCTTTTCACTTTACAAGCAGAGACTGGCCAACTTAAACCATTGTGGCTTGAGTTGGCGTGGTCTCCAAACGGCAAAAAACTAGCCGCGGTGGGTTCGCTGTGGAATCAAGATAGTGGGAAAGATGAAAGCATGGTCCTGATCTGGGACACAGATACTGGCCAACAGGAGCGTCTGCTCACAGAGGAAATGAACGGTTACCGGCTGTGGACCGTTGCCTGGTCGCCAGACAACCGGTTTCTAGCCTGTGGGACAACTGGCAGGGAAATTTTTGTATGGAACATGGTTAACGATACACCCATGGCGAAGTTGATGGGACATCGGGATATTATCGACTGGCTGGCTTGGTCCCCCGAAAGTAATCGATTGGCTTCAGTCGCTCGTGATGGCACGCTCCAAATCTGGGATCTATCTTTTCTAGAAAAGGCTTTTAATTAACTTTGTTAGACATAAGATAGGTGACTACGTCACCTGCTTGCCGTTCTTCACTGCTATCATTTCAGTGATGATCGCCAGGGCAATTTCCTCCGGCCCTCGGGCGGCTATATCTACCCCGATCGGGGAGTGGATGCGGGCAATCTGTTGATCTGTGATCCCGGCAGCTTTCAGATCCTTTACATGCTTGGCAAATGTCTTTTTGGAGCCCAATGCTCCAATATACCGGGCTTCGTTCTGGCAGCCAATTGCCAGTGCTGGCACATCCAGCTTATCATCATGTGAGACCACCACCAGGTAAGTACCCTGATTCCAGGGAAAGCTCTGCAAAAATTCTTCCGGCCATTCCCGCACCAGGTGATCCACATGCGGAAAACGCTCCACATTTCCAAACGCCTTACGTGGATCGACCACAGTGGTGTGAAAACCTAGAATTCTGGCATAATGCACCAATGGAATGGCGATATGCACCGCTCCCACCACCACCAATTTCGGGGATGGTGCTAACATGTCAAAGAACATATCAACCAACTGGTCATTAACCTGAAATGTCTTTCGCGTACATTGTTGCTGAGAAAAAACATCCACTACATTAGCTTTCACCAAGGCAGTCAAATCTGGATCAGAAAATTCTCCCAGCATGCTGCCATCCGGATAGGCATAGACCCGTTCGCCAACATGAGAACCCGATAGAACGGTTACCACCACCGCCAGGCGCTCTTCCACCAGATCCTTCTGCATTCGCTCAAAATTCTCTCTATTTAACTTTTCAACCCACACTTCAATCGTCCCACCACATGCCAGACCAACACTGATAGCCTGATCCTGGGTGACACCATAGTGTAATAATTTCGATTTACCTGTTTTGATTACTTTTAGCGCTTCAGCGACCACTGCCCCTTCCACGCATCCCCCGCTGACGGAACCTGTCATCAGGGAATCCTGATTGACGGCCATTTTTGCACCTAATCCACGTGGCGCTGACCCATAAATTTCCACCACGGTTGCCAGGGCTACTTCTTTACCACTTTCAAACCAATCTTGCATGGGTTGTAATATTTCACGCATAATTCTTTACCTCAGGGTTTCCTTGCTAACATTCGTACCGCTAATTGTTGTTTTCCTTTGGCATTTGCCAGAACATTTTCATCATAGACCAAAAATTCCCACCCGGAAAAAGCTTGTAGTAATTCACCCGGCTGAATTAGATATTCATACCGTAAATGCGATTGATCCCGATCCGGATCAAAGCGCATGGTTTCCAGCACCAGGTAACCACCTGGCTTCAAATATTGCTGGTAAAGTGGAAACATTTCTCGATCCAGAAACCAGAAGTTGAGGATCACATCGATGCTGCCAGGCTGGAGATGAATCTGCGGTAAATTGACCAGCACTGGTTGCACGTTTGGATACCTGCTCTGCGCTTTTCGCAGTGCAACCAGCGAAAAATCCACCCCCAACACCTGAAGACCATGCTCCGCCAACAGATTGGCGTTGTGACCTTCGCCCATGGCGACATCCAGACCCCAACCTTTGCGTGGTAATTGTGGAAGCACTTCCACCAGAAATTCCCGCGGACTTGCCAGGTTATGTCCACTGGATTGGTAGCGTTCGTCCCATTCTGCAGCCTGATAGCGACTCATGCCACTTTTTCCTTCTCGCCAAAACGCCCGTTGATCAACAATGTCACCAACCGGCCTTCAATGGTCAGCACTTTCACTTCTGTACCATAGGTTTGGGTCAATTTCTCACTGGTCAGGACCTGGTCAATCAAACCCGCATCCAACACAGCACCTGCTTTGAGTAGAATAACGTGATCCGCAATCATGGCGGCCGCATCCGGATCGTGTGTACTGAACACAATCGTTACCCCGCGTTGTGCCAGTGTCTGCAAAATTTTCAACAGACGACCTTTATTGCTTAGATCCAGATGTGAAGTTGGCTCATCCAGTAGGAGCACCTGCGGTTCCTGCACCAACGCACGTGCCAATACCACCATCTGTTGCTCACCGCCACTCAGTTCTGTCACCGGCCGTTGCTCCAGGTGCTGGACTTCCAGCATTTCCAGTGTCTCACACACCAATTCAATATCATGTTCGCTGGGCATATCCAGGAAACCCAATTGCGGTGTTCGCCCTAATAAAACATATTCAATCACGTTGAAATTGAAGGGTACCACTTCCGATTGCGGCACGAGTGACATCACCTGTGACAACTCGGAGCGTTTGTATTCGCTGATATTCTTGCCAGCAATCCAGATTTCTCCTGACTGAGGTGCTAATAATCCCAGAATGGTGTGCAGCAGGGTGGTCTTTCCGGTGCCATTCGGTCCCAGGATAGCGGTGATGCTGCCCTTTTCGACCGAAAGTGAGAGATCATTCAAGATGGTCTTGCCAGGATCGTAATGGAATTGAATATTTTTTAGAGCAATCATCTCATTCATCGCAATTTAATCCTGGAGCGATTGATAATCACCACAAACAACATAGCACCTATGAATGAAGTCAAAATACCTAAGGGAATTTCACCCGCCAGTAATGTGCGTGCCAGATTATCACTTACCACACCAAAAATAGCGCCGATCAACATGGAACCAGGGACTGAAAATTGTCCATTCGGGCCAAACATCTGACGGGCAATCTGCGGCACAATCAAGCCAACCCAACCAACGATGCCACTTACGGCTGTTAACACCGCGGTAGCTGAGACGGCTGCAACCAATACAACCAGACGCTCACGGGTGGTTTCAGCTCCTAAGGAAAAGGCTGTGTCCTGTCCCAATGCCAGTACATTCAAGCGCCAGCGCATCAGATACACAATCAAGAGACCAACTAACACAACTGGAGCAACATACAACAAATCCTGCCAGGTTACGCTCCATAAACCTCCCAGTAACCAGAAGGTGATCTCCTGTAACTGGGTCAGGGGATCCGCCAGATATTTCAGCACACCCAATCCGGAGGAAAACAAAGCCGATACCACAATCCCGGAAAGAATCAGACGTAAAACCCAGCCACCAAACTTAATGGTGCGAGCCAGAATAAAAGAACCAGCCAACCCTAAAAGCGCAAACATCGAAGCGGAAAGCTCAATGGTCAATCGTCCGCCACCCAGCCACAAGATTGCCACCGCTGCCCCAAAAGCTGCCCCTTGAGAAACTCCCAGGAATCCCGGTTCCACAATTGGGTTACGGAAGATCATTTGCAGCACCGTTCCACAAACCGCCAATGTTGCCCCTAATAATGCAGCCGTAAGAATACGTGGCAAACGCAGCAACCAGACCAGTCGCTGCGCCATGCTGTCTTCAATCAAAACCTGCAAAGGCATCCAGAAAGGTTGCGGGTATCTGCCAATAAATATCGATGCTGCAACAATAATCACCAGCAGGATAGCCAATATCAAAATGCGTTGATATTGTTTTGCCCACAAGCTTCTGGATGAATTCATGGCATTTATTTTATCTCATCCAGACGGGGAATGACAGATTCCTCAATTTGTGTTTCTGAAAGTAGATAAAGTTCCTGATAGAAACTTTTCACCTGGGCAAGCAAATCAATATCATTTGTAAGTTCAGGTTGGATAATCGTTGCTAACCATTGCTGCCCCAAAATCCAGCGCGGATCGATCAAGTCCCAACTGGCGAAATCTGCAGGGAAACCAAATACCTGGTCGTTTTCCACCGCCTTTAAACCTTCCCAGGTAGGGCTTTGGGACACACTTTTAGCTGTTTCAACAGAATCGCCACCGTAATTCACGATAAAAACCATTTCAGGATCCCAAACCGCAATTTGTTCTAACCCAACCTGAATCCAACCATCAGCGCCACCATCCACATCTAACCAGATAGGATTTCCACCAGCATTCTGCACCATGGTAGTTTGCAGGTAGTTGGCAGGGGGTACCTTGAAGGAGATTTCTCCTCCATCTTCACTGTATTGCAACACCAAAACTGAGGGGCGCTCTGAATCCTGTAATCCAGCCATCATCTCACTTACCTTATTTTCTATACTCTGATAATAGGCAACAATTTCTTCCGCTCTTTCTGAATTTCCAAAAACCTTCCCTAACGCACGGATGTCCTCATAGAAAAATGCTGGCGTCTCCAGGTTTAACCCCATCACCGGTATGGAGATTTCCTCCAGAGCAGCACCTAATTGTCCCAGCGAGATGTTCTTGACAATCACCAGATCCGGTTGATGCGGTGCGATTTGTTCCGGTCCGGCATCCCGTTCCAGCATATTCTTAACAGTGACATCAGGGTCAACCAGCTCTAGAAAAGCCTGGGTATCAAAACCACGCACTTCCAACGCAGCTAATTTTTTAGCGGCATCCGGGAACAGATAAATTGTATCCAGGACATACGGTGTTGCTTTACCCGCTACGACGATTCGTTCTGGCAAATTCGGTAAAGATAAATGCCTCCCGGTTGCATCTATAAATTCCAGAGAGGTCGCAACCGGATCCTCCGGTTCAGGTTGAACGGCCTCACTTTCACCCATTTCCTGTTCGGATGGATTCTCTTCAATCAAAGTGCTCTGAGTAGTAGTACAGGCGCTCAATATCAAGATCGCCATTAAGCTGAAAACTATTACTTTACTGGTATTAAGTTTCATATTGACCTCACAATTTTTTATTCAATTATTATATATTCATTTAATGAATAGTTCAATGTTGCAAAGATCATAAGAACATTCAGACACTTGTAAGGTCTTTTTCGAAAAACCTTACAAAATCAATAAGATTTTTTAATCTTTCTACCCAGGATCATGGAACAATTTAAACAAGAAACGAACAGATAGGATAAGAAAATGGGACTTTTTTCCTGGATGGTGATTGGTTTTTGCGTAGGATGGCTGACAAATTATTTTTTCAAACAGCGTTGTAAACTCATTCGTTCAGGTCGTGTATTTGCGGGGGTAAGCGGAGCATTGACAGGCGGCATTTTATCCAATATTTTATTTTATGGTGGAACCCTCAATTTTTCATTTGCATGGCAGAGTTTTATTGTGGCATTATTGAGTTCAATCCTGCTGGTCTTATTCTCCTTTGTTGAGACACGCCCAAGAAAATATTCTTACTGACCATAAGAATCCCCCTCAAAAGCGAATTTCCAGGGAAAGTCAAAAGAGTTCATTGAATATCAGATGAACTCTTTTGATTTTATTCAAATTATGATTAACTCAGTACCGGTAATGTGAATATAAAGGTTGTGGATTCCCCCTGCACGCTTTCTGCCCAGATCTTTCCCCCATGTGCATTGATGAGACTACGGGCAATCGATAAACCCAATCCACTGCCACCCTGATCACGATTGCGGGATCTTTCCAACCGGTAAAAACGATCAAATATCCGTTCCAAATCCTCTTTTGGAATCCAGGTGCCATAATTTGTAACAGATACGCGTGCAGTCCGATTTTCAACTTCAATTTTCGTGGAAATCTCATAGTCCGGTAAGGTGTGTTGAATGGCATTCGATAGCAAATTCACCATCACCTGACTTAATCGTTGGGGATCACCCATTACAAAAATTTCATTTTCTGCATATTGCGCTGTCATTTTAATTTTCCGTTCTCTGGCAGCGTTTTGTTGTCGTTCAACCATCTCACGCACCAGGGAATTCAATTCCACCGGACTTTTTTCAATCTTCAAATCACCGGCATCCGCTAATGACAACATCCGTAAATCGTCCACCAGATTGCTCAGATAACTGACTTCGCTCTGCAATGCACGCACATTTTCCGGAGAAGCTTCCATTAATCCATCTTCCATGCTTTCCAGATCGATGCGCAATACACTGAGTGGAGTACGCAATTCATGTGCCACATCCGCCATCATCTGGCGGCGCAATTCGGATTGTTGCGCCAATTCAGCTGCCATTTGGTTAAAAGCATTCGCCATATCACCGAGTTCATCGTTCCTTTGAACCTGAACGCGCTGATTGTAATCCCCTTTGGCAAGACGTTTGGATGCGCTCGCCATCTCTCGCAATGGTTGAACAATGCTTCTGGATTGCCATAAGGCAACCAGTAACACCAACAGAATCGCAATAGCTCCCACCCAGATCAACGTTCGATTCACTCTGGCTATATAAATATTCTGACTCTCACTTAAAATGCCCATCATCGAAGCCACCAGAAAGGTACCTACTTGCTTACCATTCACAATCACAGGTGTGCCAAATTTTGCTAAGTTTTCAGGATTATTGATGGGGATACCATCCGGATTCGAATCAAATATGATTTCATCGCCATCAATTAACAAAAAGCGCTCATCCTGAGCCGTAATCATCAACCCAGGTGTCATCATATTTTCATTATCCGGACGGAATCTTCCAAATCCACCTTCACGATTACCAGCCGTATCAAAAACTAAATTCTCTACCCCATCCCAGGATCCGTTCGCCTGATAATATTGTTCAAGAATCGGGACAACTCTGCGAGAGAAATTTGTTCCAGTCCTCTCCACCAGATCGGCAAAACGGTTATAAACCACCCGATTCGTAACCACAATAAATAAAACCAGGGTCAAAATTATAATTGTTAAAAAACTCAGGATTAACCTGGTTGTAATGGATAGTCGATTCATCACTGGTTTCCAGAAGGAAATACGAAGCGGTATCCTACCCCAAATACGGTGATAATAAATTGCGGATTGGTATGGTCAGCTTCAATCTTTTTGCGCAGGTTATGAATATGTACATCCACCGTGCGTTCCACCCCCTCATACACGCCTAAGTCAGTCGCTTCCAACAACTTTGATCGTGAAAAAACCTGATTGGGATGCCGTACCAGGTAAACCAGTAAATCATATTCAGTGGGGGTTAAAGAGACAATTTTTCCATCCACCTTACACTCCCGCGCATTTGTATCCAAAACGATATTTCCAAATTGATAGACACTCCGCGATTGCACCGGTTCCATTTGTGAACGTCGTAAAACCGCGCGTGCACGGGCTACCAATTCACGCGGGCTGAACGGCTTGGTTACGTAATCATCAGCACCCAGTTCCAGCCCAATCAACTTGTCGCTCTCTTCCACACGGGCGGTGAGCATGATGATCGGCACATTGGATTCGCGCCGAATCTCCCGGCAGACATCAATTCCACTCATACCTGGCAACATCCAATCTAAAACGATCAGATCAGGAGAGTCATTTAATGCAATTTTCAGTGCGCTATGGCCATCATAAGCAGCCTGAACATCAAAACCAGCCTGTTCAAAATATTTGCGCACCCCATCCGAAATTCTTTTCTCATCATCAACAATTAATACTTTCATAATCTATAGTATAGCCCAATCTGTTTAGAAATTATCGTTTAATCATCACTCGCCCAGATTGGGCGAGTGATGATTTTGTGAAATTTATATGCCCTGCGTGGATAAGGTTTACCAGCTTCCACCACTATTTCCACGGGACTGTCCGATCCCACCAGGTCGGCCACCATCCCGGAACATATCAAATGGTCTATCCATGCGATCGCGCATTCTGTCAAATATTTTCCAGGGAATCGGATTCTCCAACTGGTCGTTAAGTCTTTCACGAATTCTATCAGCCTGTGCTTCGGTAATCTTACCGTCTGCTAATGCTTGCTCAACGTCTTCGAGTTGTTTCTGGATAAATTCTTCATGCATAGCATCCAGATCGATCCCAGCTTCTGCAGCTATTTCTTCCAGTGTCTCCCCACCAGTAATTCTTGTTTTGAGATCATCAAATGTAATTTCTAACTTCTCTAAGATTTGACCAATCAGCCCATGACCACCTTCCCATACTTTTTCCATTCGGAAGTTCTTGTAGGATCGCATGGACTCTGCAAAAACCTGGTTCTGATAGAGGAACAGACCATCTTCAACCCGTTCTTCCAGGCGTTCCTGTAATAATTCAGCCTGTTCTTCTGTCAATTTGCCTTCAGC
>ENA-OSEO01002547-OSEO01002547.1-sediment-metagenome-genome-assembly--contig:-NODE-2547-length-25122-cov-36.338191_pt1 | contig 25122 bp, 25 predicted proteins | sample MGYA00237883_ERZ534232 | MGnify/ENA metagenome assembly ERZ534232
CGTCGGCGGTGGAGTCCGACGCGGCCGTCTCGTCGCTCTCCCTCGACCTCACGGACGGCTACTCCGAGCGGATCGTCCCGGGGAGCGTCCGGTTCTCCCTCGGTGGCAGGACCTACGCCGACCGGGACGGGCATCTCCTGACGGACCTCGACCCGGGCGGCTCCTCCGTGCTCGCGGGCGGGATCAATTACCTCTCCGACGTCGCGGCGCTCACCCTGTGGACCGAGGACGCCGCGCCGGCCTGCTCGATCGGCTCCCTCGCCACCACGGTGGGCGACGACCCGCAGGCGTCCGTGTCCTGGTTCCGCATCCCCGTGGCCCCGGTCCGGCCGGGCTCCGTCCAGATCCGGGGCGTCTCCCCGGAGCTCGGCGAGATCCTCGCCACGGCGGACACCGCAGGCGACCTCTCCGGGGCGAACATCGAGGGCCACGTGGACTACGACTCGGGGGTGGGCTGGGTCCGGTTCGGCCAGTGGGTGACCGCGGCCGGAAACGAGGGCGAGTGGTGGTACGACGCCGCGGCCGTGCTCCCCGATGGGACGATCTTCCGGCCGGAGCCGGTCATCGCGGACACGCTCCGCTACAACGCCGTCGGCTACACGTACATCCCCCTCTCGGCGGACATCCTCGGCATAGACCCGGTGCGGCTCCCGGTGGACGGGCGCGTGCCCGTCTTCAGGACCGGGGACGTGGTGGTGGTCCACAACACCCAGACCACCGCCTTCCCGCTGGACCCAGGCATAGGATACGTCCTTGACTGCGGCCGGGTGCGGCTCGAGTCGGCCTTTGTCGAGGACGCGGCCGGGACGAAGCTCCCGTCGGACCGCTACGGCGTGGACCTCGACGCCGGGACGGTGACCGTCCTCGACCCGGATCTCACCGGCTACGTCCAGCCCGTCCGGTGCGTCCACCGGGTGGAGGACATGGCCCTCGTGACGGACGTGCAGATCAGCGGGCTCCTCTCCCTCTCGCGCCCCCTGACCCACGAATACCCGGAGGGGACGTCCCACGTGTCGTCCGCCCTGGTCATCGGGGACATGCAGGCCTCCGTGGACACCGTCTTCGACCAGCAGACCTGGACGAACGTCTGGTCCGACAGTCTCATCGGGAGCGAGACCACGGCGGAATACAACCTCGCCCTGTACCCCATCGAGGTGACGAACATGGGGGCGATCGAGGAGCGGTGGATCGCCAAGTTCACAAGCGCCATCGACTTCGTGATCGTCGGGGAGCACGTGGGCCAGATCGCAAGCGGCGGCACGTCCGCCGACTGCCAGCCGACGAACCCGGCCGCCGGGGCGCCCTACTTCGTCATCCGGGCCGGGGGCTGGGGCGAGGGCTGGGCGGCGGGGAACGTGCTGCGGTTCAACACTCGGGGGGCCAACGCCCCGGTATGGATCGCCAGGACCGTCCTCCAGGGCGAGCCCGAGTACGACGACGACTCCTTCCGGGTCCAGATCCGGGGGGACATAGACAGGCCTTAAGGAGGTAAAAAGTGATCAAACGCTTCTATAGCTGGAATACCGGCGCGCCCACCCTCTCGGGGACGGCGGGCGCCCTGATCTCCGTCCTCGATGGCTGCCTCGTGAACGGCTACAACCTAAAGACCGTAAACTCGGCGACCTTCGCGGTGGGTATCGTTACCCTCACGCTCGACGCCGGCCACGGCTTTACAAAAGGCCAGGTGGTCCGGGTCTCGGGGGCTAACGAGGCCGACTACAATGGGGACTTCCGGCTTGCCTCAGCGGGCGTGACCGAGGTGACATATGCTATCGCAGGCTCGCCCACATCCCCCGCGACAGGGACGATCCAGGCGAAGGCCGCGCCCCTCGACTGGACAAAGCCCTTCTCCGGGACGAACCTCGCGGCCTATAGGCCCTCCGCCGGGACGCAGAGGTATCTGAGAATCCGCGACGACGGGCCTGTCCTGACCGGGTACGGCGTCTCCTACAGGACCGCCCAGGCGTACCTCCTCGAGGACATGACCGGCATCGACGCCTTCACGCCGGCAACGGGCTACGCGGCCTTCTACATCAGGAAGGCGCAGAACCTCACGGCAACGGCCCGGCCCTGGATACTGATCGGGGACGGCCAGCGCTTCTACCTGATCACGGGCTGGAGCGAGACCTTCCCCGATGTCGGATGCGTGCATTTCGCAGGGGATATCGCGCCGTGGAAGACGGATGACGCCTGGCATTTCATGGGGGGCGGGATCGCGACCCTGGCCTCGGACTCGTACTCCCCGGGCATGTACAACTACATGTCGGGGGACCTCGGGGAGGCCTACGCCGACATCCTGTCGAAGGGCATGTATTTCCTGCGCGGCATCGTCCAGACGGGCGGCATGGTCTCGGCGTACATCGCAACTGGCCACAATCGCGCCTCGACCGGCGCCGGCTATGCGAGCTTCGGGAGCAACAAATTCGTGTACCCGGGCCCGGCGGACAACGGGCTCTATTTCACGCCCGTCGTCGCCGTGGAGGTCACGAGCGATGCCTTGCGCACCATCCGGGGGGTCATGCCCGGCCTGTACGCCCCCTTCCAGCGGTGTATCCAGTCGGCGTTTTACGGGAGTTACGAGGGGGTCGTCATCAACGGGTCGGCCCGCGACGTGCTCGTGGCGCGCCTCGGGTGCCCCTTCTCGTCCGCCCCCTCCCCCTATTCCAACCTGGGCTTCGACCTCACCGGGCCGTGGGAGTAGGCCGTGGCCGCCGACTTCTTCAGGGTCTTTTCCATCGGGCGCACGCCGTACGGCGGGGCGGCCGGGGCGAACCTCGCGGGGATCGCGCCGGGGATCTGGCGGCGCTTCCAGGGGCCTGGCGCCATCACCGGGCACGTGTACAAGGACCAGGTGGCCGTGCCTTGGGCCAAGGTCACGCTCTACGACGTGGAGACCGGGCTCAAGGCGGCGGTGACGACCGCCGACGGGAACGGGAAGTACACGTTCACGCTCCTCGAGAAGGGGCGTCATTACGCGGCGATGGCGCACCACGAGGGATACAACGCGGCGGTGGCCGATTGGCTGACGCCGGCATGAGGATGCCATGAACGCTTCCCTGTCCCTGAAAAACGCCTTGGCCGTCTCCCTGGCCAACCAGCTCGCTGGCGGCGCCATGACGGTCTATTCCGGGACGATGCCCGCGACCCCGGAGGATCCGCCGCCGGTGGACGCCGTGGCCCTGGTGGTGGGGCTGCCCCTGGCCGATGTCGCGGCCAGCGGGGCCTCGGTCACCTTCTCCTGCACGCAGACGCAGATCTCGGAGACGGGCGTCGCGGCCTGGGGGCGGATCGCGGGGGCGGCCGCGACCCACTGCGACATCACCGTCGGCGGTCCGGCGAGCGGGGCAGACCTGGAATTGACCGACACCGAGCTGTACCAGGGCGGCTTCCTGACCATCACGGCCGCCGAGATCCTGGTCCAGTAAGGGGGGGCAGGCCCCGTGTCCGACCTGATCTTCAGCTCGGCGGCGGGGGGCGCCGATCTCTGCTTCGGCGAGTGCCCATCGGCGCCGTCGGTCACCGGGACGCTCGCGGCGGCCCTCCAGCCCCTTGCCTTCGCCGGGGAGGGGGAGTACACCCCATTCGAGGCGGAGGGCGCGCTCGATGCGGCCCTCCAGCCCCTTGCCTTCGCGGGGGAAGGCCTCTACAGCCCCTTTATCGCGGAGGGGGAGCTCCAGGCCGCGTTTGCGCCCCTCCTTTTCGCCGGGGCCGGCGTCTATACCCCATTCGAGGCGGAGGGCGCGCTCGATGCGGCCCTTCCGCCCCTTGCCTTCGCCGGCGAAGGGGAGTACGACAACGCGGTGACACGGCTCGTGACGCGCGTGGCTGGGCTTCCCTCGCCCTCGGCGCTCGCCCTCTTTCTCGCCTGGTCCGCGCTGTACGGGACACCCATCGCCCTCCGGGCCGCCGCCCGGGCCGGATACGCGGAGGCGGACCGCCTGCCGGCGCCGCTGGGCGTTGCCTGGGTCGAAACGGAACGCCTCCGGGGCTCGGCGCGCCTGCGCGCAACGGCCGGGGACCGGATGCGCGGGGCCGCGGGCATCGCGGCGGAGATCTGCATCCCTGTCCCGGCCGCGCGGGTGGCGGCCTTCTCCGCCGCCGACCGGGCGCGGCGCTCTGTTGCCGCCCCCTTCGTCTTCCTGGTCCGTGCCCCCAGGTTCCTCGAGGGCGGCTGGCGGGGGGCCGTTCCGGCCCCGGCCACCACGGGACTCTCCGCCGCCGCGGGGGTCTCCGTCCGGTTCCACAAGGGCGTGCCCTGGGGGCTCACGACCCGGCCGGCCTTCGTCTGGCCGAGGACCCGGCCCGGTGCGCCTCCGGCCCCGCCGGAGCCCATTTGGGGCGCGGACCTCCATTTCACGGCCCTTTGCGGGGCCGATCTCCACTTCAGCCCGCTCGCCGCCGCCGGCAACTATTCCATCCCGTCACGGGAGGTCTATCCAGTCATGCACTCGATTTTTGTCAACAGGGTCTCCGACGGGCTCCCCGTCGAGGTCCTCTCCGTCCGCTGCTCGCTGGACCTCGCAAGCTGGGTCTGGGGCTTCGACCTCACGCTCGCCGACGAGGCAGGCTACGCGGCGATCCAGCCGTCCGGGGGCCTCGTCCTGCTGGACATCTCCCTCGACGGCGAGTACGTCTTCCGGATGGTGGCCGAGACCTGGCGCAGGCATACCGTCTTCGGCAGGACGGCGTTTTCCGTCTCCGGCCGGACCGAGGCCGCTTATCTCTCCAGGCCGTACGGGGCCGCCAGGTCCTACACCGAGACGGAGACGCGCTCGGCGCTCCAGCTCGCCGTCCAGGAGCTCGTGGGCTCGGGCTGGTCCGTGGACTGGCAAACGGTGGACTGGCTCGTCCCGCCGGGGGCGTACTCCTACAGCGCCATGACCAGCATGGACGCCATACGGCACGTCGCCGGGGCGGTGGGCGCCGTGTGCCAGGCGGACAGGTACCTCAAGACGATCCATGTCCTGCCGCGCTACCCGGTGAGCCCCTGGCTCTGGGGCGGGGCGACGCCCGACGTGATCGTGCCGGAGGCCGTGATCCTGGGCAGGGAGCTGCGCTACGACCCGAGGCCGGCGTACAATGCGGTGTACGTGGCCGGCCAGACCGGGGACGGGGTGATCGTCCGGTGCTGCCGGGCGGGGACCGCCGGGGAAACGATGGCGCCGCAGATCGTCCACCCGCTCGTGACCAGCGTGGACGCGGGGCGCGAGATGGGCCGGGTGGCGCTTTCCGGGACGGGCGACTGGGAGACCGTGGGCATCGAGACCGTCCTCGCCCCGCCCGACGTGCCGCTGGTGCTGCCCGGATCGCTCGTTCGGGTGGAGGAGGCGTCCGGGGCGTGGATGGGCCAGGTGACGGGCGTGGTCCTGGAGGCCGGGCGCGGGGCCATAGGCGGCCAGCGCCTCGACGTGGAAAGGAGGGCCGCGTGAACATCTACCACCGGTTCCGCCAGCTCCTGCCCGAGGAACCCCTCCTCATAGGCCGGGTGACGGCGCTCAACCCAGACGGTTCCACCGACGTGATACTAGTATCTGGCGGCAGGCTCCGCACCCTAGGCCAGCCCGTCCCAACCCTAGACGCCCCGGTCTTCGTAAGAGGCCACGAGATCGCAAGCCAGGCCCCTGAGATGGCTGCCTATGAGGTGGAGGTTTGAGGCTTGGGGACTGCCTCGAAAGTAAGGAAATTTTCTCAAGTAGTGTGCAAAAATAGCGGTCGAAATTTTCTCAAGTAGGTTGCAAAAGTTTCTCAAATAGCCTGGAAAGTTACACTCTCTCGTGCGGGTGGAGGAGGGGTCCGGCGCATAGCACCGGCATAGCACCATAGAAAAAGGGGTTGCGGCATGCATACCGTAACCCCTTAATTGTCCTGGTGGGCCGTCAGGGATTCGAACCCCGGACCTACTGATTAAGAGTCAGCTGCTCTACCAGCTGAGCTAACGGCCCCGCACGTCTCGCGTGCTGCCGTTCTTACCAGGAATCCCCCCGGCCGTCAAGGCACCCACTGCCCCTGAAAGGTGCTGCCGGCCGACAAACCGCGATAGGCTGAATGCGTGTTACTATTTTTCTTAATTGACTACGACGATGCTACTCCTTAAAATACGCCATCCCATCAAGGAGGAAATATCCATATGCGCTCAAGGTATCTTAGGCGGTCTTTCTCCCTCGCACTGGTCATGGCAGCCGCCCTCGGGTCTCCGGCTGTGTGCCGCGCCCATTTCGGCGTGCTCATCCCCTCAGACGACATCGTCGAGGGGGCCGACCCCAAGGAAGTGGCGGTCTCCCTCCAGTTTATGCACCCTTTCGAGCAAACCTTCATGGAGATGGCCCAACCTCTCGACTTCGGTGTGGTGGTCCGAGGAACGCGGACAAGCCTCATGGCGTCCCTCATGAAACAGAGCGGAACAGGCCACACCACGTGGCTCGGATCGGCACCGTTCAACCGCCCGGGTGACTACATCTTCTATTTCATCCCCGCCCCGTACTGGGAGCAGGCGGAGGATAAGTACATACAGCACTATACGAAGACCGTGGTCAACGGTTTCGGCCTGGAAGAGGGATGGGATGAGCCCATCGGGCTCGCAACGGAGATCGTCCCCCTGACCCGGCCCTACGGGCTCTGGACCGGAAACCTCTTCTGCGGCCGGATCATCGCCGAGGGGAAACCCGTTCCAGGGGGCGAGGTAGAGATAGAATTCTACAACGAGCGGAAGGCGGTGAAGACGCCCGCGGGTCCTTACGTGACCCAGACCCTTCACGCCGACGGCGAGGGCATTTTCTGTTACGCCATGCCCAGGGCCGGCTGGTGGGGCTTTGCAGCCCTCAATGAGGCGGAGAAGAAGATGGATCACAAGGGCCGCATGGTCCCTGTGGAACTCGGGGCGGTGATCTGGGTTCACGTCCGGGACATGAGGTAGACATGCACATCAGCGAGGGGATCCTCTCGGCGCCGGTCCTCCTGGCCGGGGCAGGAGGCGCAATCGCCGGCCTCGCCCTGGGGCTCCGGCGGATGGAGCCTGAGGCGATCCCGAAGACCGCTCTCCTCACCGCCGCCTTCTTCATCGCCTCCCTTATTCATGTCCCGGTCGGGCCGTCGAGTTCCCACCTGGTCCTGAACGGGCTCCTCGGGATTCTCCTCGGCTGGACCGCCTTTCCGGCTATATTCACAGGGCTGATCCTCCAAGCAGCGCTCTTCCAGTTTGGAGGCCTCACCACCCTCGGGGTGAACACCCTGAACATCGCCCTCCCCGGCGTGCTGGCCGGGCTCGCCGTGCGGCCGCTGTTGAGAACGGACTCCCCCGCCATCGCCGCCGCTTCCGCGACCTTCGCCGGGGGCGGAGCAATCGTCCTGAGCGGGGCCATGACCGCCGCGAGCCTCGCCCTTTCCGGGGACTCCTTTCTCATGGCGGGGAGACTCATCTTCCTGGCCCACATCCCCGTGGCGGCGCTCGAGGGGGTCATCTCGGCCCTGGTATTGACCTTTCTGCTCCGTGTCCGGCCGGAGATCGTGCCAAGGCCAGGACGCAGGACCGGTCCGGCCCCGCGGACCCTTCACTGCGCCCTCTGGTGCGGCCTCGCCGTCCTTCTTTCCTTATCCGGACGCGCGGATGCCCACCGGGTGAACATCTTCGCCTGGTACGACGGCACTCAAATCCGGGGCGAGGGGTATTTCGCAGGAGGGCAGCCGGCGATGAACGCGCCGGTCGAGGTCTACGGCCCCTCCGGCGCCAAGGCCTTTGAGGTCACCACAGATTCGGAGGGCCTCTTTGCCTGCCGGCCAGAGACACCGGGCGAGTACCGGCTAGTCCTGAAGGCCGGCCCTGGACACGCTGCTGAGACCACGGTCGCTGCGGGAGACGCCGGCAGCGGGACCGCCGCGGGCATTCACCTCCCCTCTCCACCTCGGGGGGACGGGAAAAACGACCGGGCCGCCGGGGATGATCTCGAGCGGCTTCTCGACCGGAAACTCGATCCCATCAGGACAGAACTCATGAAGATCGCCAGGCGTGACGAGGGCGTCCACGCCCGGGATGTGGCGGCTGGGCTCGGATACATCGCCGGTCTCGTGGGACTGGCGATGTACATGGCCTCAAGGGACCGCCGCAGACGGCCGGGCCAGAAAGACCCCCAGCGGTGACCTGCGAGCGTTTCGCCACCGGTGCGTCCCCACTCCACGGGGCCGACCCCCGGGTCAAACTGCTCGTGGCGGCCTCGTTCTCCCTCGCCATTGCCCTGCTCTCTCACATCGAGGCCCAGGCCCTCGCCCTCCTGGGCGGTGCCGGCCTTGCCGCCTCGGCCCGCCTTTCCCCGCTTGAGCTCGCGCGGCGGCTCGGGGTCGTGAATGTCTTCGTGCTCGCCCTGTGGGCAATCCTCCCCTGGACCACCACAGGGGCGACTGCGGCACAACTCGGGGCGCTCCACATCACCAGGGAGGGGCTCGCCCTGTCCCTGGCCGTCACCCTCAAGTGCAACGCCATCGTCCTCGCCAACATGGCACTCCTGTCCACGTCCACGGTATTCTCCCTGGCCCACGCCCTGGCCCACCTGGGCTGCCCGCCGAAGCTCGTCCAGCTCTTTTTTTTCTCCTGGCGGTACCTCCACGTCCTGGAAGAGGAATACGCCGCCATGAGCAAGACCGTGAGGGCAAGGGGCTTCGTCCCCCGGACCGATCTCCACACCTACCGGACCTACGCCCACCTCTTTGGAACCCTCCTGATCAAGAGCTATGATCGGGGTGAACGGGTCTACAAGGCCATGCTCTGCCGCGGATTCACCGGGACTTTCTGGCTCCTCAGCCACTTCCACCTCCACAGGAAGGACCTCGTCCTGGCTGCGGCGGCGTCGCTCTTCATCAGCGCCGTCGCGGGACTGGACGTTCTGGGGCCATGGCGCTGATCGAACTCAGGGAGATCGCCTTTGCTTACAGCTCGGGACCTTGGATCCTCAAGGGCGTGGACTTCACCCTGGAAGAGGGGGAACGGATCGGTCTCCTAGGCGGAAACGGGAGCGGGAAGACCACACTCCTCAATATCATTCTGGGGCTTCTTGCGCCGGCGAGGGGCGAGATCACGATACTCGGGCACCGGTGTCGCGGTGAGGCCGATTTCAGGGAGGTCCGCAGGCGGGTGGGCCTGCTCTTCCAGGACGCCGACGACCAGCTCTTCTCTCCCACCGTGCTGGAGGACGTGGCGTTCGGCCCTCTCAATCTCGGCCTCCCCCGGGGCGCCGCCCGCGAGCGGGCGGAGGAGACCCTGGAGCAGCTTGGAATCGGGCACCTCCGGGACCGGGTTCCATACCACCTCTCCGGAGGTGAAAAACGGCTGGCGTCTCTGGCAGCGGTCCTCGCCATGCGGCCCGAAATCCTGCTGCTGGACGAGCCCACCGGCGGCCTCGACGAGGCCATGACCCGGCGAGTCCTCCACGTCCTCTCGTCCTACCCCGCCCGCGGCTGGATGCTCATCTCCCATGACAGGGAGGTCCTTGACGCCGCCGCGGAAAAGCGCTACCAGCTCACCAACCGCGCCCTGGCGGTAATCGAGGCCGGTAGCCCCCGAAATCCAGCAGGGGTGTCAACCTGTTGAGATCCAACCCCTGATCCGGACCGCCTCGTCCTTCCAGGCTTCCGGTTCCGTCCGCACCGTGAGAAAGATCCGGAAAAGACGGTCCACGACCTCGACTGCCCGTTCAAGCAGAAACGCCCGTTCGAGGATCCGGGCCTCGATGCCCGGATCGCCTCCGGCCTCCTTCTCAGGCCTCGTATCCTGCCTCACACGCAAGGATCGGAAATCCAAGGTGGTTCCGTCCAGGGTGACGGACCACTCGTCGTCACCGGCCCCGAGGCGGATGTGCGCCCTCGACACCTTCTTTCCAGCCCGAAGTCCGGCCCTCGCCTCGACGAGTTCCGTCTGCAGACCGCGGCAGGTCAGGGACTCGCTCGCCTCTGCCTCCCCCTCCTCGAGAACCATGAACCGCTCGAAGCGGACGAGCACGTCGCCGATGCCCGAGACCAGCACAGCCCCTCCCCGCTCCTCCGCCTTGAACCAGAGCCAGGTGAGAAAATCCCTGCCCAGAAACCGCTTTTCGCCCGCCATCTCCAGGATATCGGTCTCAGTGTTCACACCCACGCCTCCGCGCGCAGCCCCGCAAGCCGCTGTCGATCCTCCGGAGACCGCAGGACGTCCGCCGCAAGGGTATAGGGGACCAGGGGCAGGAGCCTCGTGCCGAAGGTGGCGTGAAAGAGATCTTCCAACAGGGCCTGCGCCCTCTCCTGGCACGAAAAGAAGAGGACCTGCCCTGTGCGGACATTCCAGCACAGGTCGTGGACCTTCGGGACCGGGAAGGCCTTGGCCAGGAGCTTGTGATGGAGCCGGTCCCGGATCTCGGTCCGCACCCTCCCGGGAAGGTGTTTCAGCCCGCGTTCGTCCATGATCCGCTGTTCTTCAAGGAGACAATGCTTCTTCAGCACGGCCGGCGGCACCCTCCGCTCGTCCACCCTGAGGGAGGCAAGGAGGTACTCCCCGAAGGAGATGTCATCCAGCGTGAGGCCCGGACGGAAGGAATCCCGGATGGAGACCCATCCGGAGACGACCGGCACCGGAGGACCCTCGGGTTCGAGGAACCTGCGACTGGTCATAGCCTCCTCGGCCCAGGTCCAGAAATTCTCCGGGGGGGGCTCCGTGACGCGGTAGCGGCAAAATCCCACAGAACGTGAAAGAAAACCCATGATCACCCTCGCACCACGAACGGACTCGCGCCTTCAGGCTCCATCGGTTCCCGGAGGCGCCTCCCCACGAAATCCAAATCGAAGACAAGGAGGGGCCGGGACATTCAGGTGCAGAAACGGCCCACCTCCTGACACAGCCGGACAACCAGCGCCACGGCTGCCTCGACGTCCGACTTCCACAGAACCCCCACGGGGGCATGGATGTACCGGACCGGGACCGAGAGCGCCGCTGCCCGGGCCCCGGTCCCTTCGATCTGAAAGGCGGCGGCATTGGTGCCCCCGACGTTCTTTACCACGATCTGGTGCGCAAGTCCCGCCTGCTCCGCGCACTCCACGATGAAGCGGCTCCAAGCCCGGTCGGCCAGAAATCTCCCATCGCCGAGGCGGATTTCAGGACCGGCTCCCAACCGGGCGAGGGTGCGGTGAGGGGCCACGCCGGGGAGATCGTTGGCCACGGTGCCCTCAAGGACCAGGACCAGGTCGGGATCGATCCGCCGAGCTACAGGCGACGCCCCCCGCAGGCCCACCTCTTCCTGGGCCGAGGCCACGAGAACGAGATCGCACCCAAACAAAGGGGCCTCTTTCAGCGCCTCGAGCATGACGAACAGCCCCACCCGGTCGTCCAGGGCCCTGGCCTGAACGGAGCGGCTGTTTTCGTGCCAGACCGAGGGAAACGTGACCGGATCCCCGACCCGTATGAGGGCGGCTGCCTCACCGGCCGCAAGACCGCAGTCCACAAACAGATCTTCTACCGGGACGACCTTGTCCCTCTGGGCATCCTCCCGGCCCAGGAGGTGAGGCGGCACTGCCCCGACCACGCCGGGGACGGGTTCGGCCCCCCAGACCACCACTGCCTGGCCGTACAGGACCTTGGGATCCAGGCCTCCCACAGGGATCACCCGGAGGAAACCGGACTCGTCCACGTGCTGCACCATGAGGCCCACCTCATCCATGTGGGCGTCAATGAGGAGCCGCTGGCCCGTGCCTTTCGCCCTGGCAATCACGCTCCCCAGGGGATCGAGAAAAATCTCCAGGCCGGTCTCACGAAGGTATTCCAGCACGATCTCCCGCACCGCCCCCTCCTGACCGGGGAGGCCGGGTGCCGCGGTGAGTCGCCTCAACAATCCGAAATCCATGATCCGCCGCCCCTTCGGAGAAAAAGTCTCACCTACTCTGCCACGGAAGGGTCTCCTTGCCAAGGGCGAGCCGGGCTGACAAAAAAGACCACAGGCCCTGCTCCGGCCGGGCCTCCACATCGAGGATCCAGAGCGGCGGACCGTTCTGGCGGCGGGCGCAAATCTCCTCCCATAGAGGTGCGATCTTCACCCAGTCCTTGGCGGTGGTCACCACGGCGGCGACCCCTTTCCGCCCGGCCGCTTCGACTACCCTGCGCAGGTCCGCCGGAGCGTAAGGGTGGTGATCGGGAAACGCCTCTCTCGAGGCAAGACGGGCCCCGAGTCTTTCGACGCCCAGCCAGAAATCCTCCGGGCGTGCCAAGGCACAGAAGGCGGCAATGTCAAGACCCGAGAGGCGCTGTGGCAGGCCGTCACCGCCGCCTTCGGAAAATCGGATTCCTTTGGGCCGGGTCTCACTCGCGAATACCGGAATCGCAGGCAGGATCTCGTGAAGCCGGTGTCGGAGAAGACACAAATCATTCGATGCGACCGACTCCGCCTTGGTAAGGAGGATCACGGAGGCGCGGGCCAGCGCCCCAGGGGATTCCCGCAGATCCCCGCCGGGAAAGACGCGACCATTGCCGAAGGGGCGGCAGGCGTCCAAGAGCACAATGTCGATCTCCCTTTGCAGGGAGAGGTGCTGAAATCCGTCGTCAAGAACCACCACCTGGGCCCCCAACTCCCTGCACGCCAGTGCGCCCCCGGCGAACCTGTCCGACCCCGCCACCACCGGGACGCCCGAAAGGGCCTCGGCCATCATTACCGGTTCGTCCCCGCCAATCTCCGGCGGCAGCAGCACCCGCCTTCCGTCCCCGACCACCTTTGGCCCCCGGCCTGCCTTTCCCCCGTAACCCCTGCTGACAACCGCGGGACGCAACCCCCTGTCCTGAAGCCACCGGCACAGCGCTACGACGTGCGGGGTTTTCCCGGTGCCCCCGAGAGTCAAATTCCCGACGCTTATCACGGGACAGGGAAGGCTCCGCGACGGAAGGTGGCCGCGGCCGTAAGCCCAGACCCGCCCCTTCATGGCCGCTGCGTAGAGTGGACCAAACGGCCGTCCCAGGGCATAGAGCACAGGAAGGATTCCCGGTCTCAAGACCCGCCCCCCTGATGGAGAACTTCGGAGGCGGCCTGCAGACACCTGGCCACGGCCCCGCGATTTGCCTGGACGAAATCCAGTGCGCTGGCCCCCATCCTTCGCCGTCGCTCCCTGGAAGCGAGGAGGGAACCGACTGCCCGGGTGAGATCTGCCTGGTCCTTCACAGACACGCCGCCGCCACAGGCGGCGAGGGCCCTTGCCATCTCACTGCAGCTCTCGACATGAGGGCCGAAGAGCACGGGAACGCCGTGGGCCGCCGGCTCGAGGAGATTATGGCCTCCGGCCGGCACGAGGGTGCCGCCCACAAAGGCGACGGAACCCAGGCCGTAACAGGAAGACAACTCCCCCAGCGTGTCTAGGACAGCCACGTCTGCCCGCCCCTTTTGCGCCCCTGCAGTACGCCGCCGGACACCGAAACCCATTCCGCGGGCCGCAGCCTCCACCGGGCCCGCCCTGCCGGGATCTCGCGGGGCAAGGAGGAGCTGCAGACCCGGAACCTGAGCTTTGAGATGCCTGTAGGCCTCGAGCACGGCCTCCTCCTCTCCCGGGTGGGTGCTCCCGGCCACCCAGAGCGGAACCTCCGGGACGAGGCCCAACTCGCACAGCAGGCGGCCGCGTCGCCCCTCGTCGAGCACCGGGACCTCGATATCGTACTTGAGATTTCCCAGGACCCTCACCTTCTCCGGGGAAAACCCCAGGCCCAGGAGTCGCTCCCGATCATCCTCGGACTGCATGGCGAGGACATCAAAACCTCCGTAGAGCAAATCCTTGACGGGGCCGAGCCGGCGGAGCCTCGCCGCAGCCCTGGAGGAAATGCTCCCGTTCACGAGGCAGACCGGGACCCCGCGCCTGCGGAGATCCCAGATCCAATTCGGCCAGAGATCCGTTTCCACGAAAACAAAGAGATCCGGCGCCACCCTAGTCACCGCCAGATCCACCACCGGAAGGACATCGAAGGGCAAGGCGGCGACGGCCGAAGCCTTCCCGCCCAGGCGCCTCTCCAAGGCCTCGATCCCGGTGGCGGTGGCAGAGGAACAGATCACCGACCCCTGCGGCCACCGACGCATGAATGCCTGGATCAAGGGGAGGGCCGCGTTGACCTCCCCCACCGACAGGGCGTGGACCCAGATCCTGGGATGCCGGCCTTCGGCCCTGCCCAACCGGGGAAGGCGCCCGAGCCTCCAGGCGAGATACGGGCGATACTTGGCCCGCGCCAGTGAATACAGCAAGGCCGGCGGCCCGAACAGGGGAAGCCCGAAGACCTGAAACAGGTTGTATCCGAGAAGCAAGAGCCGCACGTACGCCGTGGACCCGGACGATCCGGGTGCCGGAGGAATCATCGCGCCGGATCCGGGCCCCCCTGCGGTGGAGGACGCCGCCCACCCTTTTTTCCCCATGCTCACGCTCCCTCGCCCTGGGCGGAAGACCGGCCGCGGGGCCGCGGGGCAAAAAGCCTGCACGGCTCCCCAGAGCTCTCCTTCACGACGTCTTCGGGCGTACTGCTGCTCTTGAAACCAAAGGCCCTGCAACCGTAAGGATGACCTTCGTCCCACGTGATGTAATAGTGCCTGCACATGAGACACCGCCTCGGCGGTCCCGGCCGGGACCACTCCCTCACGTTCATAGTGACCCAGATCCCCCTTTTCCGGCTCCGCCGGCAGGCAAGTCTCCATATGGTGCAGGCGGGCACGGCTCGCCTGTAACTGTTATAGTACGCGGCGGACTTCAGCCAAGAACTCTGCCGCCATCGCGACAAGAGCGCGACCAAACTCCATGATACGGCTGCAAAAATTCCTTGCCAACGCCGGCCTCTGTTCCAGAAGAACGGCTGAGACCCTCATCCGGGAAGGAAGGGTCTCCGTCGACGGCAGGCAGGTCACCGAACTCGGGACCAAAATCGACCCTCTGGAACAGGTGGTGGAGGTGGACGGCGCTGCGATCCGGCAGCAGGACCCGGCGCTCTATATCATGCTCCATAAGCCAAGGGGCGTGGTCACAACGGTTCGGGACACACACGGGAGACCGACGGTGCTCGGGCTGCTCACAGCGTTGAAACACCGGGTGTATCCCGTGGGCCGGCTCGACCAGGACAGCGAAGGCCTGCTCCTTCTGACCAACGACGGCGCCCTCGCACACCGCCTGCTCCACCCCGGTCATAAGGTCCCCAAGACCTATCGAGTGACGGTACGCGGCAGGCCCTCTGAGTATGATCTCGACCTCCTGCGCCGTGGGGTGTCCATCGAGGGAAGGAGGACCATGCCATGTGCCGTGCGTGTGGTCGCCCGCCGAGAAGGCTCCACACTCCTCGAGGTCGTGCTGAGGGAAGGCAGGAAGAGACAGCTCCGTTCCATGTTCGGCCTTGTGCGCCACCCGGTGCTGCGCCTCGTGCGGACAGAGATGGGTCCCTTGCGGCTGGGCGCGCTCCCCGCCGGGACATGGCGCGAACTTACCGGCGCCGAGGTAAAGGCGCTGGAGGAAGCGACGGGCCTTTCCGGGACGTCCTCTAGGCCGCGTCTTCACCGTGGTCCGGGTTCACTCCCACACGGTAGTCCTTCATCTTGTAAAGGAGGGCGGGCAGACTGATCTCGAGAAGCTGGGCCGCCTGGGTCTTGTTGCCCTTGGTCTTGGCCAGGGCCCTCTGGATGAGTTCTTTCTCGAGCACCTTGCTGCTCTTCTTGATGGAAAGCACGGCGTCGGACAGCCCCGGCAGAGTGGGCGGCGCCCCCTTCTCTGTCCCCATGACGATCTGGGAAGGCATGTCGTCCACCTGGATTACGTTGCGATCGGTAAGCACCATTGCCCGTTCGAGGACATTCTCGAGTTCTCGCACATTTCCCGGCCACGAGTAATTCAGAAACAGATGCATCACGTCTGACGTCACGCCTTCCACATTGGTCCCCAGGCGCTGGTTGTACTTCCCGAGAAAGTGCTCGACGAGAACGGGGATGTCCTCCTTCCGTTTTCTGAGGGGAGGCAAAACGATGGGCAGGACATTGACCCTGTAAAACAGATCCTCTCGAAAGGTGCCTTTCTGCACCTCACCGGCCAAATCCTTGGCCGTGGCCGCTACGATCCGGACATCGATACGGATGGAGCGGGTGTCCCCCAGGGGCCTGATCTCCTCCTCTTGAAGCACCCGAAGGAGCTTCACCTGCAAGGCAAGGGGAAGATCACCGAGCTCGTCGAGAAAGAGGGTGCCTCCGTCGGCCTCTTCGAAAAGCCCTTTTTTTGCACGCACCGCGTCGGTGAAGGCCCCCTTGATGTGACCAAAGAGTTCGCTCTCCAGCAGCGTCTCGGGAATGCCGCCGCAGTTGATGGCGACAAAGGGACCCCTGTTCCTCACGCTATTGTAATGGATGGCCTTCGCCACGAGTTCCTTCCCCGTCCCGCTCTCACCCGTGATCAGCACAGTGGTCTTGTAGTCCGCCACCTTCTCGATGATGGTGAAGATGCGCTGCATCTGGGCGCTCTTGGCGACAATGCTGTGGAAGGAATACCGTTTCTCGACCTCGGCCCTCAGAAGGGCGTTCTCCTTGCGAAGCCGGTTCTCCTCCTCGATCCTGCGGAGGACAAAGAACAACTGGCCCGAGGTGACAGGCTTGTGGATGTAGTCACGGGCGCCCAGATCGGTGATGGCCTTCACCGCGGTCTCCGTGTCGGCCTGGCCGGACATCATTATGATGTTCGCGTTGATCCTGAGGTCGTGGGCCCTCTTGAGAACCGCCAGTCCTTCCGGCACCTCCTCGTCGCTATTTCTGGATCTGAAAAATATATCGCACAGAATATGGTCGAACGGCTGACGTTCCGCCACTGCCAACCCTTCGTCCACATTGGCCGCCTGCACAACGTCGTATCCCCCCTTCTTCGAGGTGAGCATCGCCGCGACAGTGTCCCTCACGGTGAAGTCGTCATCGATAATCAACACTCGGGGCTTGCTCACACGGCTCCTCTCCTTGACGACACACCCATTCCATCTCTGATGCCGCTGAAAATACCCCATCTGCGGCGTTGCTTCTATTTCCGCGTCATGGCAGCGTACGCTCAAGTACGCTTCATTCCTCCGAAATCTTCCGCCTTGCATCTGAAGCATTTTGAGCGGCATTCAGATTTCGGCACTTTTTGCAATTCGATCTTCATGCAAATTATCCGTCGAATCGTCATTTCCCGCAAGACAGACCTTGCAAAAAGGCCGAACTCCCCGGAGGCGGACTCAGTCCCCTTGCAGCATGGCAACGTACCATGAAATCAGGGAATTCCCATAGAAAAGCACTAAAAGGGCCGCCCCTGACAGAAAGGGACCGTAGGGCACAGGCGTGTGCCGGATCCCCTTGCGCTGAGCCAACACCATCGCAACGCCCGCCACCGAACCCGCTGCAGCGCTCAGAAAAATGACCAGGGGAACAGCCCTCCACCCCAGAAAGGCCCCTATCATCGCCAGCAGCTTCACATCGCCGCCGCCCATGCCTTCCCGTCCAGCCAGGAGATAGTATGCCAGGGCCACAAGATAGAGCGCCCCGCCGCCGACAAGGATCCCCAGCAGGGACTCATACCAGGCAGTCTCCGGGAGAATGAATGACGCGGCAAAGCCCAGGACGATTCCGGGCAGCGACAGCGTATCCGGTATGATCTGGTGTTCGAAGTCGATGAAGGCGACCACGAGCAAGGTGGCCGAGAAATAGGCGTAGACAAAAAGTTCGGGGGACAGACCGAAACGGTGCCAGAGTGCCAGGGCCAGAAGACCGCTCAGAACCTCCACGGCGGGGTATCGGAGCGATATCCTCGAGTTGCACGACGAACACCGGCCCCGAAGCAGGAGAAAGCTGAGGATGGGAATATTTTCCCACCAGGCGAGCGCGTGCCCACAGCCCGGACAGGACGACCCGGGCCGTACCAGGCTGTTTCCCCGAGGCAGCCGGAAAATGCACACCATGAGAAAACTGCCGATGCAGACCCCAACGACGAAGACGAAAAAAGGCCAGAATTGGGCGGATGTCCCGGACACGTTTCCTCCGAATTGACGTCGTTACAAAAACACAGTCCGCCCGGGCCTTCAACTCTCACAAAGACCCACACATGCCTTTGAAGGTCGTGCATTCGTTGCGGCTCAAGAACGGACAGGGGCTGCGGAGGAACCAGCGCCTTGAAGGACACCAGTACCGGTCCTTGAAAGGCTCGTTGCACCCCGTACGGGTCAAGGCCAGCCGATGCCTTTTCCCTATCCACACCTCATTTGCAAGGACGCGGAACTGCCACACGGACATGGTATCACCTCCCTTTAAAATTCTTATCGGAAAAACGGGAGGAAAACCAAGCCCGCGGGTCCTGATCCCGGACGGCCGAGGATCGAATGCCCGGCGGATGCGCATCTGAGATGCCGGGTGTTCCCTTCTCCAGCGCTTCGGCACCCGCAGCGTCTCGCCTGCCAAGCACGCGGCACAGCCCACGGCGAAGCTGGGAGCGCCCGTTCCGGGTAGGACCGGGGCCAGGCATCTGCGCCTCTCGCCTGCAGCACCAACAGAGGCGTCTGGATGTAAAAAGCCTGTGGTAACCGGAAAAAACGAGACTACCGCAGGACGATGGCCGGTGTGCTCCGTGAAGGTCAGTCCTCGTCCGTCGCGACCTGGGCCGGATCGTACCCGGAGCGGGAATCGGAAGGCATGGTGCAGAGTTTCAGCTTTCCCTGTTGCACGTACTCAAGATAGACGTTTCTCAGTTCCTCGAGCTGAGGCATCAATTTCAAGAAACGGGCATAGAGTCCATAGTACTCCGATTGATCCGCGGCGAAGCGGACCTGAACGAACTGCAGACCCATGCCGCGAAGCCGGCCACGCTTGTGCTGTACATATCCCTTGAGGGCCACCGCCCCCACCAGGGGCAGTTCCAGGAGCAAGTCTGTAATCAGACCTTCCCCCATGTGGGCATCAACCACCACGTAGCATCCGTCGAGAGAAAGGTTTGTGGTGTATCCCCAGAGATCCTTCTCGGCAAAATACACGCGGAGATGCACAGGATACCTCGGGGTCTTGCGCCGTTCCGGCATGGTTCCCTCCTCGAAAAAGACGTATGACACAGCGGGGCCAGGGACACGCCGTTTTTTTGGCTCACCCACCGCCATGGAGGCGGACAGGCCCCGCTCGCCTCCCTGTTGTTTGACGTATCGGCACCGGCGGCAGGAAATCAAAACGATTTCGGCCGCCCATCTCCTTGCGGCCCAAGGAAATGGTGTCCAACCCCGCAGGCAGCCGGACCGGGCACCACAGATCCGGCCCTCTGCTTCAACCTGTCGGCCGGCTCCTTGATGCGCCCCACGCGTTGCCTGGCTGCCAGATCAGGCGGCGGCACGAGAACGGGCACCACCCGCATGAGTTCGACCTGAAACGGGCCGAGGGATTCCAGATCTCCTCCCCATTCCCCGTCCAACTGGATCGGTATCGGCCGCCTCCCGCCTGTAATCTTCAACGAGGCGGCCTGAAAACCAGCGTGCGGGGCCTCAAGGAATCCGATCCGCCCGCGCAGGATGAATTCCAGGTAAGAGCGGACGGTCGGCATAAAATACAGGTCCAGAACCCCGTCGTTCCACTTCGAATTCAACGCGAGCCGACCGCCGCCGGCATACGAATCAATGTTAGCGAGAAGCAACGTGCCCGGCCCGGTCACGGCGATGGATTCCCTGACACCCGTCCTGTCCGCGACCGTAATACGCAGATCCATGAAACGGCCGCCCAGGCCGGCGGCGGCCATGTGCCGCAGGCCCATGGCCGCATACAACAACCGGCTCCATTGCGCCCCGAAGGCGAAGGTCCCGTACTTCGGCCTCCACCTGGAAAAGGAGGCCGCGATCCTGGCGTCCATCCCAAAACCCGCGTACGCCAGAAAGACACGATCCGCTCCCAAGGACCAGAGGTCCATGGACTCCACCCTGCCAGCGACGACCCCTGCCCAAAAGGCATCGAGACCTCCATGCCGCCACGTAGCCCACCAGCCAAGGCTCCTCGCCAAGTCGTTTCCGGTACCCAAGGGCACTACGGCGAATGGCGGCGGGGCGGCGAGAGAAGCCAGGATCCGAACCACGGCGGACACGGTGCCGTCCCCGCCGGCGATCACAATCAAGTCCGATCCCTTGACAAGGGAAAGCACCTGAGTCTCCAACCGAGCCGGGTCAATGAAAACTACCTGCTGCTGGAGACCTCCGGAGGGCGGACAATTTTCGAGCGCCGCCGCAACACGCCGCCCAGCCCCGGCCCCGGCGCTGGAGTTTATCAGGAAGAGACAATCCATAGGTCCTTGCTAGGATACGCAAGCGTCACTACATTAGCGATTGACTATACCGTTCGTTCACGAACAAAAAAACAGCCATGAAACCGAAAAATGCCCGAATACTGGTCGTCGACGACGAAAAATCCCTCGCGCTCCTTCTCAGCAGGATATTACAACAGGCTGGCTACGAAGTACAAACGGCGAACGGAGGCGAGGACGCCCTGGAAAAGGTTCAAGGTTTCGGCCCCAACCTCGTGATCACGGACCTCAGGATGCCGGACATGAGCGGTCTCGACCTTCTGAGACGGGTACGCTCCAGGAATCCAGAGACTGACTTCATACTCCTGACCGCGTACGCCAGTGTGGAAAATGCCGTGCAGGCCATGAAGGAAGGGGCCATAGACTATCTCATAAAACCCCTCCAGGATCCGGAGGAGCTTCGCATGACCGTGGCACGGGCCTTGGAACGTCAGACGCTCGTGGCGGCGAACTCACTCTGGAGAGATCAACTGGCCGAAGGACTGCCGCCGACCGACGTCCTGTTTTCCGGGATGGAGAAGGTGCGGAGAGAAATCGAACAGGTCGCAAACACGGACGCGACGATACTCCTGCAGGGAGAGAGCGGCACCGGAAAGAGTCTCATCGCGAAGGCCGTCCACCACCTGAGCGGCAAGAAGGGGCCTTTCGTCGACCTGAACTGCGCAGCCATTCCGGAGACCCTGATAGAATCGGAACTGTTCGGGCATGAACGCGGGGCCTTCACCGGGGCCGTAAAATCCAAGCAGGGAAGGTTTGAACTTGCCCAAGAGGGCACCATTTTCCTGGACGAAATAGGCGAAATGCCCCCCCCCGTCCAGGCAAAACTCTTGAGGATCCTGCAAGAACGCGCCTTCGAGAGGGTCGGCGGGACCACCACGCTGACCACAAGCGCCCGGATCATAGCGGCCACCAACCAAGATTTGATGACCAGGATCCGGGAGAAAAACTTCAGAGAAGATCTCTACTACCGGCTGAGCGTCTTTCCCATTGATCTGCCCCCCCTGAGGGAACGCCCCGGGGCCCTGGTGGGACTCAGTGAATACCTCGTGCATTCGATCGCATCGAAGATTGGGAAAAGGATCCTCGGCATCTCCGAGGCGTCCATCAAGGAGATGGAGGCGTACCACTGGCCCGGCAACGTCCGCGAACTGCACAACGTGCTGGAGCGGGCCATCATTCTGAGCCAAGATCAGGTTCTGACGATACCACCCCTCCGGGGGGTGGATGAGACGCCCTCCCCCCCAGCTCTGCCGAAAACCTTGCGCAGTCTTGAGGAACTTGAGAAGGAGGCCATCGCGGACACTCTGAAGGAAACCAAGGGCCATAGACGCAGGGCCTCAGAGATCCTTGGAATATCTCTCAGGACTCTCCAATACAAGCTGAAACAGTACGGACTGGTGAAATTATAGTAGGCACACTTGTTGCTTATTAAGAATTCAAACCACGATACAGACAAACCGGCATGGGGTGAACAAATTCGGCATGCGAATTGCTTAAAATTATGACAGACTGAATCAAAAAAGACTCCCTATCCCTCCCAACCCTCCTCTCCCCGAAGGCCTTCTTGATCTCCTCAAGAAGGCCTTCATTTTTCCCCACACGCCAAGGCAACGTTCCCTGGCAGGACGCAAAATCGATCCCCAACACACGCGAAAACCGTGGCCGGGTGGCCCGAACCCCGGTCTTCCCAGGTCCAGCACAAGGATTGCTCTGTGTTCAAATACGCATGGGGTGAACAAATTCGGCATGCGAATTGCTTAAAATTATGACAGACTGAATCAAAAAAGACTCCCTATCCCTCCCAACCCTCCTCTCCCCGAAGGCCTTCTTGATCTCCTCAAGAAGGCCTTCATTTTTCCCCACACGCCAAGGCAACGTTCCCTGGCAGGACGCAAAATCGATCCCCAACACACGCGAAAACCGTGGCCGGGTGGCCCGTGCTTCCCAAACTGCACAGGAAATATGCGAGCGCAAAAAGTGCACAATGCACCTGCAAAAACTGCATCGATACGCAAAAAATGCGCAAGGCCCCCCGATCCATCTCTCCCGATCTGCTCCGTGAAAGGACAGGCGCCCCCCTCGGCAAGAAGGAAACAGTCCAGGGTTGTGGACTTGCGAATTCGGCACGATCACTGCATAAACATACGACAGAGAGGTGTGGACCGAATGCGTGCCCAGAAGGGAGAAACGCCTTGAAGTATAGTGGCACACGGACCTTCCGCGACTCAGCAGGCAAACAGTGGTGTCTCTATCTGCTTGCCGCGGCACTGGTGGGAGCGGCAGGACAGGCAGTGGCGACCGAGGCGGGATACGACGAAAACACCGAAATCGTTGTCACAGGCAAAATCAGGCAAAATCAGGTGCAGCCGTACATGGGGTATCGATGTTTTGTTCTGCAGGCGCCGGGTACGACCTACACCGTCCTCACCGCTCCGCAGTGGTTTGCGCTCCACGTCGGGCTGATCCCCCAGATCGGGGCGGAAGTCGAGGTGGTGGGTTCAAAATTTTACGGAGTTGACGGAAGCCTGTGTCTCCTGGCTCGATCCTTGAAGTTCCTCCGGTCGGGTCAGACGATCGTCTTCAGGGACAAAAGCTGCAAGCCCGTGTGGCAATCTTCGGACTGCCCCGAATCCTCCTGCATGCGCATCTTTTATACGCCCCAGTAGACTGCCCTCCCGCATGAATCATCCTCACCGGCCCCCTTCATCGGTACGCCGTGAGATCCTGGCTCGGCGCGACGGCATTCTCCAGCCTCTCCGCTCCACATGGAGCGCCCGCATACGCAGTGTCCTCCAAGAAATTGACGAGTACCGAAGGGGCCGGTTGCCTCTGATTTATGTGTCCTTCCGGAGCGAGGTCGCAACCCATGAGCTTATCCGGAACCGGCTGGAGGAAGGTATGGCCGTGGCGGTCCCCTGGACCGACGTCTCACGCAGGAAGATCATCCCCTGTCTTCTCAAGAATTGGGAGCGAGACCTGAAACCAGGGGCATACGGGATCTTGGAGCCCGATCCCGAGGTGAACCCGGCTGTAACGCCGGCCGAAATCGATCTCGTTGTGGTGCCGGGCAGCGCCTTCGACCGGGAATGCGGCCGGTACGGCTATGGCGGAGGATATTACGATCGATTTCTGCGTGAGGATGCGCCTCAGGCCATGAGGATTGCGCTGGCGTTCCATGTCCAGATCCTGCCAGCGATCTGTCTCGAACCCCATGACCAGCGCATGGACATGATCCTCACCGAACGCGAACTCCTCCGCTGCAGGCAAAATGCCCAGGAAAGCCAGCCTCCCCGCCGGGGAACCACCCATCATCTGTAACGGAGCGACGTTGTTTCGGGGCGAGAGACGGCAGCACAGGGACGCACGCCAGGACCAGCGATATCGGCCGGCGCCCTTTCACAAAAAACTGGGCCCTGCCTGTGAACTCGAACGGCGCCAGCGAGCCCTGCCTCAGACATTTTCGCCGGTTCCTCCTCGGTCTGGACACTTGCGCCGGCCGGGCCCCAGCGCCGCGAAAGCCTGGAGATCACCCTCCATCCCCCCCAGAAAACTTTTATCATGCTCATCGAGGACTGCTTCGATCAAGACGCTGACTGCGTAAATAGAAGCCTGCCCCCGCGGCATCAGGAGCCCACCTTGAAGATCCGCCCCTTGGGTGTGAGCAGATGCACCTCACTGCACCCCACGGTTATGGAGATGAGGTAATGAAAAGGGCCGGGTGGCCCCGGGTCGTTGCCTTCCCGGGGCTCCCACAGATCCGGACATGCGCGACTAACGCATCCGGCTCCTCGGGCTACGGATTTGCCACGTGACCTCAGCAAAAGTGGATCATCCTCGGCACCGGGAGAGGGAACCGTTTGCTCAAAATATTAAACCAGTCCCAAGTGCGGCGGGACGCATAAGAGCGACGCCCCAACCACTTCTTCCAGCAGCGCCGCACGTAGTACACATACCGGCTGGTTGCTACACTATTGCCGGTAATCCCATAGTACTGGATGTGACCACGCACCTTGGAGCAGAGAACCTTGTGCTGTTCAGCTATAGGCTGATGCCGGACTCTCCGAATCCACTGATTCAGTCGTTTCAAGGAACGGCTAAAACGATCGCGAGCGGTCTTGCGCTTGATAACCCAATAACCCCGACGGGACTTGGACCAGAAATGGGTAAATCCCAGGAAGTTAAACGTCCCCGGATCGGCGGACATTGCTCCCCCATCGCCCGGCCGCTTAAATGAAACTAGCCGTGTTTTCTCAGGATGAAGCTTTAGGCCATACTTCTCAAAGCGCTTTGGTAGCACCGCCATTACTCGCTCCGCATCGTCACGACGCGCAAGAACCAAAACCGCGTCATCTGCAAAACGGACCATAAAAGCCTTGCCGTAAAGGTGTGCCTTCACTACCTCCTCAAACCAACTGTCCAGAACTTCATGAAGATAAATGTTGCTGAGAATGGGGGAAACAACCCCACCTTGGGGTACGCCGCTTTCCGGGTAAGTGATGTAGCTCTCCTCCATCACCCCCGCATTCAGCCATTTCCCGATAAGTCGCAGCACTACCCCGTCACGTACCCGTTGGCGAACGATCTCTTGGATACGGCCGTGATCGATGGTGTCAAAGTACTTCCGGATATCCAAATCGATGACATATCCACCTCCCATTGCCATCAGACCTTCTCGCAACGCGCCTATGGCCTGATGGGCAGAGCGTCCCGGTCGGAACCCGTATGAACAGTTCAAAAAGTCCTGCTCGTAAACCGGCTCTAGCGTGAGTTTCCTACTTACGGTGTCGGCGTCCCGGATTTCCTTGGTATCTTGCCGGTTTTACAGAAAAAAAT